>Ga0265780_10000199_pt1 | contig 97896 bp, 93 predicted proteins | sample P1T30metagenome_FD_192432 | JGI IMG/M metagenome (GOLD analysis project Ga0265780, IMG submission 192432) | Plant litter microbial communities from East Loma Ridge, Irvine, California - P1 T30 | ecosystem: Environmental > Terrestrial > Plant litter > Unclassified | place: USA: California...
ATCCATAGTTAACGGTAACAGCGCCAAAGAAAACGGCCGCATCGGCGGCCGTCATTTTCAGGAGCACATTTACTTATACCGACACGAAGCGCCGTGCGGCTCCCGCGCCGAAGGTTTGGCCTTTCGCGCCGTACAAGGTCGATTCGGCGGCGCCGGTGGGGGTACGCAGGGCTTGCAGGACGGTCTGGTTGTGCGCCAGCTGGCGGTTGATCAGCAAGCCGTTGACCCGGTTCAATTCCTTCGCTTCGGCGGCGGCGGCCAGCAAGCCTGGCCAGGAAGCGCGGGTTTCCGTGTCCGCATGCGACACCACCCATGATTCCATGCCCGCTTCCGACGCGTCGAATCCCAGCGCGCCCAGGGTCGCATGGCGCTGGCGCGACAGCTGCGCCAGTTCCTGCACCAGTGCAACCTTGTGCGGGGTGAGTTCGGCCAATGCGTCCGCGTCCGCCGCCATCAGCATCTGCTGTTCCTGCTTCATCAGTTCAACCAGCGCAGTGACGCGCTCGTGTTCGGCGGGGAGGGTGGCTTGCGGACGGGTCATGGGTCTCTATCGGTTGCGTGAGTGGAGCAGGTCGCGCACGGTATCGAGGAGACCGTCCGCAATCCTTTCTGAATTAACTTGGAACTGCCCATCGGCAATTGCCATCTTGATACGTTCAACTTTCTTGGCGTCGAACACTTCGTTCGCCTTGCCGGTACCGCTCGTTGCCTGGGCTTGCGACGACAGGCGTACGCTGTCGGTCTGGGCCGGGGCGGCGGTGGCGGCAGCTTTTTCCGCTTGTTTCGCGTTGGCTGCCGTGGTTTGCGTCTGTTGCTGAAGGCCTTGTGTGCCTTTGAGGGTGTCGTTGATTTTCACAGCCTATCCTTTCGGTTCGGAGCAGGAACTCCGGGATCTGCACTGTGTAACGGCTGGCTACCCACAAACTTTAGCAATAAGGCCCTTTTCTCTTACGTTTTTTTTACAATGTCACTTCCACCACGCCGCCAGCCCGGGCCGTGCCGCTGATGATCGCGCCGCGCGGGGTGCGTACCTGCACGACTTGCCCTTCGCCCGCATTGCCGATGGCCTTGCCTTCGCCCGCCACCGAGAAATTCTCGCCGTAGGAAATGATGCGTACCGCCTGGTTCTGCTGCACCACCGGTTTGCTCTTCAGGGTGTCCAGGCGCAGCGGCGCCCCGGCCGGCAGCGACACCGTCGGCGTGCGCCCGACGGCCTGGCCGATGTCGGTGACGATCCCGTTCGGCATGGCGGCGATGTCGCCCTGCATCGTGGTGAGCTGGCCGGCGTCGATCGCCTGGCCCTGGGCCAGCGGCACCGCGGCCGTCACGTAATCGGCGATCACGCTCACCTGCGCTTGCAGGAACACATTCCACACCGGCGCCGTGCAGCGTACGCCGACCGTGGTCTTGCCCCAGGGACGGGCGCCCGGCTGCTGGAAGGCTTCCGGGGCAGGGCAGGCCGCCAGCGACAGGCGCGGGTCGACCGCGCCCATCTTGACCGTCACCTTGCCAGGCAGGCCGGCGCTTTGCGCTTGCAGATACTGCTCGGCCACCTTGCGCAAGGCGGCGCCGTCCTGGCGCGCACCCGGCGCGGCCTGGGCAAAGGCCAGGGGCGCGGCGATCAGGAGCAGGGAAAACAGGGTCGAATTCTTGGACATGATGGATGGAAGCATTCGGAATGACGCCATCTTAGACGCTCGATGCCACAGCGAAACTTTGAATAAACCCGGTTTGCGGGTCCTTCTCCTTCGATTGGCTGTTGTTGCCCGTACGTATCATTCAACCTGTCCCAACAAGATATCGGTCCGGAGGCGGCATGATCGGCAAGATCGACAATTACCTACGCTTTAACGAAACAGCACTGTCCCTGCGGGCCCAGCGCCAGGAACTGATCGCGTCGAACATCGCGAACGCCGACACCCCGAACTTCAAGGCGCGCGACATCGACTTTGCCAGCGCCATGCAGGGTGCGCTGTCCAGGAGCGGCGGCGGCAATGGCTTGGCAGCGACCAACAACAGTCATATGCAGGGCGCGGCGGACGGCAAGACCCTGCCCGACGGCACCCCGGTGCTGTACCGCGGCGTGGTGCAGGGCGCGGTCGACGGCAACACGGTCGACATGGACGTCGAGCGCAACCAGTTCGCCGACAACGCGGTGCGCTACGAAGCCGGCATCACGATGATCAACCACCAGATCCGCGGCCTGCTGGCGGCGATCCAGAACGGGCAGTAATCATGTCGCTATTTAATATCTTCAACGTCTCGGGTTCGGCCATGAGCGCCCAGGCCCAGCGCCTGAACACGGTGGCCAGCAACCTTGCGAACGCCGACAGCGCAACGTCGTCCACCGGCGAAGCCTACCGCGCCAAGCAGGTGGTGTTCGAAGCGGTGCCGATGGCCACCGGCGGCACCGGCGTCAAGGTGCGCGAAGTGGTGGAAGACCCATCGCCCCTGAAGCAGGTGTACGACCCGAAGAACCCGCTGGCCGACGAAAAGGGTTATGTGTCGATGCCGAACGTGAACCCGGTGGACGAAATGGTCAACATGCTGTCGGCCTCGCGTTCCTACCAGAACAACGTCGAAACGATGAACGCGGCGAAAAGCATGCTGATGAAAACCCTGACCCTTGGTCAATAACCTGAGCGATCCATTCAATGTCTACCGTAAATAGCCCCGCTTCCGGCACCTCGATCAACGACCTGATGTCGACCATGAACGTGAAGAAGGCCGAGACCGACAGCGTCAAGGCCGACACCGACAAGTTCATGACCCTGCTGGTGACCCAGCTGAAGAACCAGGATCCGCTGAACCCGCTGGACAACGCCCAGGTGACCAGCCAGCTGGCCCAGCTGCAGACCGTGACCGGCGTGAACAAGCTGAACGAAACCCTGGAAACGCTGAAGTCGAGCTACCAGTCGAGCGAAGCGCTGTCGGCCACCAACCTGATCGGCCACGGTGTGCTGGTTGAAGGCAACAAGATCAACCTGACCAAGGGTCAAGCGGTGTTCGGCGTCGAGCTGGCCAGCGCCGCCGACAGCGTGAAAGTGATCGTGTCCGATCCGAAGACCGGCAAGGACGTGGCCACCATCGACCTCGGCGCCATGCCGGCCGGCGCCACCCCGCTGGCCTGGGACGGCAGCTCGGATGCGGTCGACGCCGCGACCCTGGCCGACGGCGGCTACAGCTTCCGCGTCGAGGCATCGCGCGGCGGCGAGCCGCTGACCGACGCCAGGGCCCTGAGCCTGGACAGCGTGGCCAGCGTCAGCACGAATTCCAAGGACGGGGTGAAGATCAACCTCGCAGGCAAGGGCGCCATCACCCTGGCCGACATCAAACAAGTTTTGTAAGCAAGCCGCTTACTCCTTTATCTTATCTGGAGAATTAAATGTCTTTTCAACAAGGTCTGAGCGGCTTGAACGGCGCTGCCAAATCCCTCGACGTCATCGGTAACAACATCGCCAACGCCAGCACCGTCGGCTTCAAGGGCTCGACCGCCCAGTTCGCCGACGTGTACGCCAGCTCGCTGAACGGCGCCGGCGGCATGACCGCGGGTATCGGCGTCAAGGTGTCGCAAATCGCCCAGCAATTCACCCAAGGTAACATCGAGTCCTCGAACAACTCGCTCGACGTGGCCATCAACGGCCAGGGCTTCTTCCGTACCGAGTCTTCGGGCATGGTGCAGTACACCCGCAACGGCCAGTTCTCGCTCGACAAGAACGGCTACGTGACGAATGCCCAGGGCTCGAAGCTGACCGGCTATGGCGTCGGCCCCACCGGCCAGGTCCTGGCCGGCGCCCCGACCCCGCTGCAGATCAACACCGCCAACATCAAGCCGGTGTCGACCACCAAGGTCGGCATGCAGATGAACCTCGATTCGCGCGCCGCTTCGCCCACCGTGTCGCCGTTCGACGCCAGCAACCCGAACACCTACAACAAGCAGACGCCGGTCGACGTCTACGACACCCTGGGCAATGCCCACGTGCTGTCGACCTTCTACGTGAAGAACAGCGCCGGCAACTGGGACGTGTACGGCGCCAACGACGGCACCGAAGTGAGCAACCTGAAGGTGGCGCAGGCCGCCCAGGGCACGAGCGCCGACTTCAGCGCCGTGAACAATGCGCGCGCCGCCTGGGACGCAGCCTCGAAGGCGATTCCGCCGGTGGCCGCCGACATCACCGCCGCCCTGAAGAACTATGCCACCGAAGCGTCGAAGATGGTGTCGGCCGCCGCCGGCACCGCCGGCGCGAATGCCGATGCCCAGGCCGCGATCGTCACCGCCGGCGGCGACGCCGCGCGTATCGCCGGCTACTCGCCGGACCAGGTCGACAAGGCCATCGCCTCGGCCGTCAAGGTGCCAGCCGTGCCGATCGGCACCCTGCGCTTCGACGAAAACGGCGCGCTGGACGCGGTGAACACCTCGAACGGCGGCAAGTTCACCGTCGACCTGCCGATCTTCCCGTCCACCGGTTCGAACCCGACCCAGTCGATGGAACTGTCGTTTGCCGGCAGCACCCAGTACGGCGCCGTCACCGAGGACAAGAAACTGACCCAGGACGGCTATGCCGCCGGCAACCTGCAGCGCTTCTCGATCGGCGACGACGGCATCATCCTCGGCCAGTACAGCAATGGCCAGAGCAAGCCGCTGGGCCAGGTGGTGCTGGCGAACTTCGCCAACTCGAACGGCCTCGAACCGCTGGGCAACAATGCCTGGGCCGAGTCGTCCAACTCCGGCACGCCGCTGATCGGCACCCCGGATTCCGGCAGCTTCGGCGTGCTGCAGTCGTCGGCGGTGGAAACCTCGAACGTCGACCTGACCGCCGAACTGGTCAACATGATCACCGCGCAGCGCGTGTACCAGGCGAATGCGCAGACCATCAAGACGCAGGATTCGGTGATGCAGACGCTGGTCAACCTGCGTTGATTGATGTGATAGACGCCGCGTGAGTTGCATGCGGTGTAGTGGTGGGTTCGAGCACCCACCACAACGAACAGCAGTACATCCGGCACTCGTCGGCACCCACGAAGGAAGATACATGGACCGCTTGATCTACACCGTCGCCTCCGGCGCCAAACACGTCCTCGAGCAGCAGGCCACGACGTCGAACAACCTGGCCAACCTGAACACGACCGGTTTCCGCGCCCAGCTCGACACCTTCCGCGCCGTGCCGGTGCAAGGCGAGGGCTTGCCGACGCGCGCCTTCGTGGTCAACAACACGATCGGCGCCGATTTCAGCGGCGGTCCGCTCCAGGTGACCGGCCGCGACCTCGACGTCGCCGTCAAGGGTCCGGGCTGGATCGCGGTGCAGAACGCCGACGGCAGCGAAGCCTATACCCGCAACGGCGCCCTGCAGGCCAGCCCGAACGGCGTGCTGACCACCGCCAGCGGCCAGACCATCATGGGCGAGGGCGGTCCGATCACGATTCCGCCGGACGTTACCGTGACGGTTGGCGGCGACGGCACCATCTCCACCATCTCGAATGCCGAGCGTCCGGCCGCGCCGGTGATCCTCGGCCGCCTGAAGCTGGTGAACCCGGACCAGAACAACCTGACCCGCGGCGACGATGGCCTGTTCCGCCTGAAGGACGGCAGCAATGCCCCGGCGGACCCGGCCGTGCGCGTGGCCGGCGGCGCCCTGGAAGGCAGCAACGTGAACGCGGTCGATGCCATGGTGTCAATGATCGGCCTGGCCCGTTCCTTCGAAACCCAAATGAGCCTGATGAAGAACGCCGAGAATAACGCCGCGAAAGCCAGCCAGATCCTCGCTTTGAACTAAGTGTTTCTCCAGCATAATTCTATTGTGCGTGGGGCGTTGTTGCCACCAGCGCCGCCGCCAATAGGAGAAACCCATGATTCGTTCGCTGTACATTGCCAAGACCGGTCTCGAGGCGCAGCAAACCAACCTCGACGTCATCACGAATAACCTCGCCAACGTCAGCACCAACGGTTTCAAGAAATCGCGTGCGGTGTTCGAGGACCTGCTCTACCAGACCCAGCGTCAGCCGGGCGCCCAATCTTCGCAGCAAACCAACCTGCCATCCGGCCTCCAGCTCGGTACCGGTGTGCGCGCCGTCTCGACCGAACGCATCTTCACCCAGGGTAACCCGCAGGAAACCGGTAACGCGAAGGACGTGATGATCAACGGCACCGGCTTCTTCCCGGTGCTGCTGCCCGACGGTACCCAGGCCTACACCCGCGACGGTTCGTTCCAGACCGATTCGAACGGCACCCTGGTGACCTCCAGCGGCTACCCGCTGCAGCCGCCGATCACCGTGCCGGCGAATGCCGAAACCATCAGCGTCGGCCGCGACGGCACCGTGTCGGTGAAGACCGCCGGTTCCACCGCCACCACCCAGATCGGCAACCTGCAGTTGATGACCTTCATCAACCCGGCCGGCCTGGAGTCGAAGGGCGAGAATCTGTACATGGAAACCACGGCCTCGGGCAACCCGAACGCGAATACCCCGGGCACCAACGGCGCCGGCGTCATCATGCAGGGCTACGTCGAAACCTCGAACGTGAACGTGGTCGAGGAAATGGTCAACATGATTCAAACCCAGCGGGCTTACGAGATCAACAGCAAGGCGATCACGACGTCCGACCAGATGCTGGCGAAACTGGCCCAGCTCTGATCCAGCCGTTCCTGAACCGTCGCCTGACCTACCTTTCGGAATCCATGAAAAAGCTCGCTTTCATCATCGCTACTGTTGTCCTCGCCGGCTGCGGCACCACCCCGACCTCGATCGTGCAGGAAACGCGCAGCGCGCGTCCGGCCCTGGCCGAAGTCGCGCCGCCGTCGGATGGCGCCATCTACAACGCCGCGCGCTACCGCCCGATGTTCGAAGACCGCCGCGCGCGCCAGATCGGCGATTTGTTGACCATCAACATCGTCGAAAAGACCTCGGCCAACAAGGCCGGCACCAGCTCGGGCAACAAGTCGGGCAGCGCCAGCTTCGGCCTGCCAGGCCCGCTGCAGTCGAAACTGGGCGCCAACGTGGCCACCGAAGGCAGCACCAAGTTCTCGGACGGCGACAACCAGAGCGCGAGCAATGCCTTCACCGGCACCATCGGCGTGACCGTCACCGAAGTCCTGTCGAACGGCAACCTGATCGTGGCCGGCGAAAAGCAGGTGGCGATGAACAAGGGCATTGAGTTCATCCGCTTCTCGGGCATGGTCAGCCCCGACACCATCCAGAACGGGAATATCGTGTCCTCGACCGTGGTGGCCGATGCGCGTGTGGAATACCGCACCAGCAGCCAGCTCGACCGCGCCGAGATGAACTCGATGATGTCGCGCTTCTTCCAGTCGCTGTTGCCATTCTGATTCCGGAGTGATCATGCGTATCAACTTCCCGCTGCTGGCGCTGTGCGCCGCCCTGACTGCCGCTGCCCCGCTGGCCCAGGCCGAGCGCCTGAAGGACATGACCAGCATCGCCGGCGTGCGCCAGAACCAGCTGTCGGGCTATGGCCTGGTGGTGGGCCTGGACGGCACCGGCGACCAGACCAGCCAGACCCCGTTCACCGTGCAGTCGATCATCGCCATGCTCCAGCAAAAAGGCGTGAACCTGCCGCCGACCGGCCAGCTGCAATTGAAGAACGTCGCCGCCGTGATGGTCACGACCTCGCTGCCGGCCTTCGCCCAGCCAGGCCAGACCATCGACATCACCGTGTCGTCGATCGGCAACGCGAAAAGCCTGCGCGGCGGTACCTTGCTGATGACGCCGCTGCACGGCGCCGATGGCCAGGTGTACGCCATGGCGCAAGGTAACGTGCTGGTCGGCGGCGTTGGCGCTTCGGCTGGTGGCGCGCAGACCCAGATCAACCACCTGTCGGTGGGCAAGATCTCGGCCGGCGCCACCGTCGAGAAAGCGGTCGCCTCGAACCTGGGCGAAAACAACCAGATTCGCCTGGAACTGAACAGCACCGACTTCGCCACCGCCAGCCGCGTGGTCGAGGCCGTCAACAACCAGTTCGGCGCCGGCACCGCCACCGCCCTGGACGGCCGCGTGATCCGCGTGCGCACCCCGGCCTCGTCGGATGCCCGCGTCAGCTTCATCGGCCTCTTGGAAAACATCGACGTCAAGCCGGCCGCCGCCGCTGCCAAGGTGATCCTGAACGCCCGCACCGGTTCGGTGGTGATGAACCAGTCGGTCACGCTCGACACCTGCGCCATTTCGCACGGCAACCTGTCGGTGACGATCGGCGCCGATACCAACGTCAGCCAGCCGGCGCCGGGTTCGCGCGGCCGGACCGCGGTGACGACCACGCCGACCGTCGAAGTGAAAAAAGATCCGGGCAAGGTGCTGCTGGTCAAGGGCGGCGCTTCGCTGGCGGAAGTCGTGAAGGCCATGAATTCGATCGGCGCGTCGCCGCAAGACCTGCTGGCCATCCTGCAGGCCCTGAAAGCCGCAGGCTCGCTGCGCGCCGAACTCGAGATCATCTAAGGACCCGTCATGATCGGCAATTCCCCTTCCACGAACGACCTGAGCAGCAAGTTCGCGCTCGACGCGCAAGGCCTCGGTTCGCTCAAGCAATCGGCCAAGGCCGGCGCGCCGGACGCCCTGAAAGGCGCCGCGACCCAGTTCGAAGCGATGTTCATCAACCAGATGATGAAGACCATGCGCGAAGCCACGCCGCAGGAGGGGATGACCGACAACCAGCAGACCAAGATGTTCACCTCGATGCTCGACCAGCAGCTGAGCCAGAACATGGCCAAGCGCGGCATGGGCCTGGCCGATGTGCTGACCCGCCAGCTGTCGGTGCAGACCGACGCCAAGGCGCTGGCCATCGGCGGCGAAGCCTCGACCGCCGTCGGCCGCGACGGCGTGGCCGCCGCCCTCGAGATCCCGCTGAAAGCCAAAGCCGGTCCGCTCAAGGAAGGCCTCGACGCCGGCCTGCAGACCCAGGGCATCACCGCCAGCGGCCGCACCCAGGCGCCGCACGTCCAGGCCTTCCAGGAAAAGCTGGGCGCCCACGCGTCGGCGGCCGAGGAAGTCACCGGCGTGCCGGCCAAGTTCATGCTCGGCCAGGCCGCGCTGGAAACCGGCTGGGGCAAGCGCATGATCCGCAACGCCGACGGCAGCAACAGCAACAACCTGTTCGGCATCAAGGCCGGCCCTGGCTGGAAAGGCAAGGTTGCCACCGCCGTGACCACCGAGTACGTGAACGGCGTCGCCCATCGCCGCGTCGAGAAGTTCCGTTCCTACGAGACGCCGGCCGATTCGTTCAAGGATTACGCCCGCATGTTGGCGAACAATCCACGTTACGAGAAGGTCATCAACAGCAACGGCGACGCTTCGGCCTTCGCCCACGGTCTGCAGCGCGCCGGCTATGCCACCGACCCGAACTACGGCCACAAGCTGAGCAAGATCATCAAGAACTCCCTGGCGTAACCCGGTTTGCACATCCGCGCAAAAGAGATTCAAGTTTTGGCGCGCGCTGCCGTAGAAGAACACAGCACATAGAGAAAACGTCATGTCCAACCTCCTCAGCATCGGCAAGACTGGCCTGTACGCGGCGCAAACCGCACTCGCCACCACCGGCCACAACATCACCAACGCCAACGTGGACGGCTACAGCCGCCAGGGCGTGGTGCAGGCCACGTCGACGACGATGGAGTTCGGCTATGGCTTCGTCGGCACCGGCACCAAGATCGCCGAGATCAAGCGCTACAGCGACGATTTCCTGAACAACCAGGTGCGTACCGCCACGGCCTCGAAGGCTTCGCTCGACACCTATTACAAGCAGATCAGCCAGATCGACAACATGCTGGCCGACACCACCGCGGGCCTGTCGCCGGCGGTGCAGAATTTCTTCTCGGCGGTGCAGGATGTCAGCGGCAACGGCGCCTCGGTGCCGTCGCGCCAGGCCCTGCTGTCCTCGGCCGAGACCCTGGCCTCGAGCTTCCAGCAGATCGACGCGCGGCTCGAAGAAATCGACGCCGGCGTGAACACCGGCATCGAGACCAACGTCAACCTGATCAACACCTACGCCAAGCAGATCGCCGAGCTGAACAACAAGATCGCTTCCTACGGCTCGACCGAAGGGCGCCAGCCGAACGACCTGCTCGACCAGCGCGACCAGCTGGTGCTGGACCTGAACAAGCACGTGAAAGCCACCGTCACGCCCGGTAGCAACAATGCCTTGAACGTGTCGATCGGCAATGGCCAGCCGCTGGTCGTGGGCCAGCAGTCGTTCCAGCTGGCGACCATGAAGTCGCCAACCGACCTGACCCGCGTGACGGTGGGCTACGCCACCGGCGACAAGGTCGTGCAGCTGCCGGAAAGCGCGCTCGCCGGCGGCGAACTGGGCGGCCTGCTGGAGTTCCGCAGCGGCACCCTGGACCGCGTCCAGAACGCGATCGGCCGCCTCGCCATCGGCCTGGCCCAGACCTTCAATGACCAGCATCGCCTGGGCATCGACGGCGCCGGCCAGCAAGGCAAGGATTTCTTCGTCGAGGCGCCGGCCTATGTGGTCGCCGCCGTCGACAACGACCGCACCAGCACCGGCAAGGTCGGCGCCGTGGTCACCGACCCGACCCAGCTGACCGACAGCGACTACAAGGTGGAGTCCGACGGCACCGACTTCTACGTGACGCGCCTGTCCGACAACAAGAAGACCAAGATCGAGCCCTACGACCCGGCCGGCACCAAGCAGAGCATCGACGGCGTCGAGTTCAGCGTCTCGGGCAAGGCCGCCTCGGGCGACAACTTCCTGGTGCGCCCGACCGCGCTCGGCGCCTCGCGCATGCAGCTGGCGCTGTCGGACGTGACCCAGATCGCGGCCGGCACCCCGATCGCCACCGCCGCCCCGATCGCGAACAAGGGCACCGGCCAGATCAGCGCCGGCAGCGTGACGGAAAGCTATTTCACCGACAAGCCGGCGCTGCCGGTGACGCTGAGCTACAACAAGGACAGCGGCAACCTGACCGGCTTCCCGGCGGGCGCCACCGTGACCGTGACCGTGAACGGCGAATCGAAGGACTACACCGGCGGCAGCGCACCGTTCGCGGCGAACGCGAGCTACAGCTTCAACGGCGTGAAGATGAGCATGAGCGGCGTGCCGCAGACCGGCGACACCTTCACGATCAGCGCCAACACGGCCGGTAATGCCGACACCCGCAACATGCAGGCCCTGGGCGCCCTCCAGACCAAGAACATCTTCAACGGCGCCAGCGCCACCCTGCAGTCGTCGTTTGCCCAGACCGTCAGCACGGTCGGCAACAAGACCCGCGAACTGCAGGTCAACGCCAACGCCAATGGCGCCCTGCTCAAGCAGGTGCAGGGCGCGGCGCTCGATGTGTCGGGCGTGAACCTGGACGAGGAAGCGACCAATCTGCTGAAGTACCAGCAGGCCTACCAGGCCGCCGGCAAGGTCATGCAGATTGCCAATACCATTTTCGACACGCTGCTGTCGATCGCACGTTAATTCCGGCACGAGAGCGGAGACCCACCATGCGCATCAGTACCAAGACGATCTACGAAAACGCCACCTCCCAGCTGAACTCGCTGCAGTCGCAGATGGCGCGCACCCAGACCCAGCTGGCGACCAACAAGCGCATGCTGACCGCGGCCGACGACCCGATCGCCTCGGCGCGCGCGCTCGAAGTGACGCAGTCGCAAGCGCTGAACACCCAGTACAGCACCAACCGTGCGAATGCCGGCAGCTCGCTGTCGATGGTCGAGAGCGCGATCAGCAATGGCGCCGACCTGGTGATGGACGTGCAGACCCTGGTGGTGCAAGCCGGCAACGGCACACTGTCGAAATCGGACCGCCTGCAGATCGCCACCGAGATCGAAGGCCGCATGCAGGACTTGCTGGGCATCGCCAACACCTCGGACGGCACCGGCGGCTACCTGTTCTCGGGCTACAAGGGCACCACGGTGCCCTTCTTGCAGACCGACAGCGGCGCCACCTACCAGGGCGACCAGGGCCAGCGCAAGCTCCAGGTCGGCTCCTCGCGCTCGGTGGCGATCAGCGATTCGGGCAGCTCGATCTTCGAAAACAACCGCACCGGCAACGGCAGCTACCAGACCACCATGGTCGATGGCAACAAGGGCGGCGCGGTCGCCGGCTCGGGCTCGGTGACCGACGCCTCCAAGCTCACCGGCCACAACTACTCGCTGGAATTCAAGGTCGACGGCGACAAGACCACCTATACCGTCACCGACAACAGCACCACCCCGAAGAAGGCCGTGCTGAGCGACGAACCCTACGTGGCCGGCAAGCAGATCGCCTTCGACGGCGCCTCGTTCAGCATCACCGGCGCCCCGGCCAATGGCGACAAGTTCGAGGTCAAGCCGAGCGAAAAGGAATCGATCTTCACCACCATGACCAACCTGGTCAACGCTCTGCGCGATTCCGGCGAAGACAACACCTCGCTGGCGACCCTGTCTAACAAGCTCAGCACCGCCAGCGAAGGCCTCAAATCCTCGCTCGACAACATGCTGACGGTGCGCGCCTCGGTCGGCTCGCGCATGAAGGAACTCGACTATCTGGAAGACCAGGGCTCGGACCTGAACATGCAGTACAAGGGCACGCTGTCGACGCTGCAGGACCTGGACGTGGTCAAGGCCATCTCGGATTACGCGACCCAGCAGACCACGCTGGAAGCGGCGCAGAAATCGTTCAAGACCATGTCGGGGTTGTCGTTGTTTAATCTGATTGGTTAAACCGGGTGGGTGGTGGGTTCAGAGAACCCACCCTGCCGACCCCTGCAGTTGTAGGGTGGGCTATCGAGCCCACGCTGTCGAACGGAAGCGTTATCGAACATTCGATCTTGGCCGCAACGGACAATCCGCCCCCAGATCCGCCACCTTGCCGATGTGCTGCTGGCGCCGATGAGCGCTGGCGCGAAGTGCACAGGCAAGGCAGGCGCGCCGGTCGTGGCGATTCCAGCAGGGCAGGACGCGGAAGGCTTGCCGTTTGGCGTGACGGTGTTTGCGGCGCCGGGCGACGATGAGCGGGTGCTGGAGGCTGCCGGGCGATCGAGGCGGTGGTGGGCGACAGGATGGAGGCCGTACTGGGCTGAGCGTGGCGTGAGCCTTGCCAGTACGCTGGGCGGCGCAATCGGAAACAGCAGCGGCAATGAAGCCGCGGCCGGACTGCGCCGCCGGTCTTGAAACGGCTTACTTCGCTGCGCGTCGGCGGCGGGCTGCGGCGGCGCCCAGCATGGCCACGCCGAACAGGGCGATGCTGGCTGGCTCCGGCACGTCGGACGCTTCGATGCCGTTGACCTTCAGGCTGGCGCTGCGCAGGATGAAGTCGCTCGACAGCCACGAATCGTCGCGGAAGGACAGGAAGAACTTGCCGTTCGCGGCGATGCTCGAGAACACATCGGCGTGGCTCTTGGCATCGATATGGAAGGTCTGGGTGGTCAGGGCCAGGCTGTTGGTCATGTCCAGTTCGGTGGCCGACTTGCTGGTGGCCGAATCGCCCACCACGACGCGCCAGTCTTCATAGGTGCGGGTTGGGCCCAGGGCGAAGGAGTCGTTGGTGTTGCTGAAGCTCAGGGTCAGGTCGAAGCTGTCGATGTTCTTGGCGCCCAGGGCGCTGAAATCGAACACGTCGCTGAACCAGGTGCAGCCCGATGCGGTGTCTTTGACGGTGATCGAGTTGGCGTTGATTTTGTCGCAAGGCTTACGCACGGCGGCGTTTGGATTGACGTAGCCTTTCGCGCTGCCGTAGTTCTTGTCGACCGACCCCATGTCGATGACGCCGGCTTGGGCGGAAGCCGCGCAGGCGAGCAGCAGGGCAGGAAGGGCGCGCTTGATGATTGCTTTCATTATGTCTCCAGTGGGAACAGGTATCAGAAAAGACTTCCTTACCTATTTAGCAAGCGCCGTGCCAGCTGGAAATACCTTATAAATTCAGCAACTTGGCTTTATTGTATTTTTTCAATAGTTACGCACTGTAAAGAATTTCGACAAGGAATCAAATATTACGACACACCATTTGTATTTACGCCGGCAAACGCTCGTCATTACTTACCATCTGCTGCAATTTTTCTTGAGATAGCGCGGCGCTGAAGTAATAGCCCTGCATCTGGTCGCAGTTGTGCGCGCGCAAGAACGTCAGCTGTTCCTGGGTCTCCACACCCTCGGCAATCACCTTCATCTTCAGGCTGTGGCCGAGCGCGATGATGGCGCGCGTGATGACGGCATGGCCGTCGTGCACGCCGCCGCCAAGGAAGGAGCGGTCGATCTTGATGAAGTCGACCGGGAATTTCTGCAAGTGGCTCAGGCTCGAGTAGCCGGTGCCGAAGTCGTCGATCGACAGGCGCACGCCCAGCGCCTTGAGTTCGGCCAGCGCTTCCATCGCCTCGGCGGGGCGGTCCATCAGCTGGCTTTCCGTTACTTCCAGTTCCAGCATGTGCGGGTCGACCTGGTGCCGCTGCAGCACCTCGGCCAGGTGGCGCGCGAACTGGCGTTGGCGCAATTGGCGTGCCGACAGGTTCACAGAGATCACAAAATCCTCGATGCCGAGCGCGCGCAGGGCCTTCAGGGCGCCGCAGGCCTCGGCGATCACCCACTCGCCCAACGGCACGATGAGGCCGGTTTCCTCGGCCACCGGGATGAAGTCGTCGGGCGAAATCAGCCCATGCTCGGGATGGCGCCAGCGCACCAGGGCTTCGGCGCCAACCACCTTGCCGCTGCGCAGGTCGACCTTGGGCTGGTAGCCGAGCACCATCTCGTCGTTGCGGATCGCGCGGCTGAGGCTAGCTTCCAGCATCAGGTGCTGGTGCACGATCTGGTTCAGTTCCGCCGAGTAGAACTGGCAATTGTTCTTGCCCAGGGCCTTGGCGTGGTACATGGCGGCGTCGGCGGCGCGCATGATGCGGTCGACGTTGTCGCCGTCGAGCGGGAACAGGGCGACGCCGATGCTGGTGCCGGGCACGATTTCCTGGCCGCCCGCCACGATCGGTTCACGCACGCTGCGGCGGATGCGTTCGACCAGGTCGGCCACGTGCCCGGCGCTCGGCTGGTCCTTGATCACCAGCACGAACTCGTCGCCGCCGACACGCGCCACCGTGTCGTGTTCGCGCATATTTCTTTTCAGGCGCGTCGCCATTTCCTGCAGCACCGCATCGCCGGCCTCATGGCCGAAGTTGTCGTTGATGTGCTTGAAGTTGTCGAGATCAAGGAAGGCGAGGGCGCCCAGCCCCCCGTCCGCCAGCGCCGTTTCGATCGCCCCCTTCAGCTGGTCTTGCAGCAGGGTGCGGTTGGCCAGGCCGGTGAGCGGATCGTGGTGGGCCAGGTGGTGCAGGCGGCGTTCGTAATGGCGCGCCTCGGTGATGTCATTGATGACGGCCACGAAGTGCGTGACCTCGCCGTCGACATTGCTGACCGGGTCGATGCGCAGGTCGTTCCAGAACACCTCGCCGTTCTTGCGCTTGTTGCGCAGCACCGAACGCACGCCTTCCTGGCGCTCCAGCGCCGCGCGGATGCGCCGGTGCTCGTCCACGTCGCAGCCGTCGATGCGCATGAAGCGCGGGTTGCGGCCCTTGATCTCGGCCAGCGTGTACCCGGTGATCTGCTCGAAGGCCGGATTCACGTACTCGATCTTGTTCTCGCCGCCTTCGCAGCAGGTGATCACGATCGCGTTCACGCTCGAGTACATGGCGCGCTCGCGCACCCGCATTCCCTGCTCGCTCTGCTTGCGCGCCTCGATGTCGAGCCCGGTGCCGACGATCACGGGCAGGTTGCCCAGGCTGGTGCGCGCGCAGTGGAACAGGTAAGTCGTGCGCTTGCCCTGCTTGCCCACCATTTCGGCTTCGTGCGAGGAGTTGCCGTAATCGAAGGCATCCATGATCTTCTGTACGACCAAAGGCTGTTGCTTGCCGTCGAAGAAGCTTGTCACGTTACTGGTTGGCAGGTCCTCGCTCGACATTTCCAGCGCTTCCTCGAGCTGGTGGTTCCACAGCAGCAGGTGGCCGCTCTGGTCGATCACGTAGAACACGCAGGGCAGGCCCTCGATGATATCGGCCACCGGCAAGTCCTGGATCAGCGAATAGCGCGATGGGCCATGGCCATTGCGCGGAATCACGATCACGCTGTAGGTGCCGGGCTGGTCGCTGGACTGGTCGGTGTCGTAGGACTGCGGCGCCACCGTCACGCGGATCGGCAGGCGGTCGCCATTCGCGCACAGCAGGTGGCCGGTCGACTCGGCATCCGCCCGCGCGGCCATCGTGACGGGGCCGGCGGCGGCGTCATCGAATTCGACGATGCGGTCGAGCGAGTTGTGGCGGATGTCCGACGCCGTATAACCGGCCAGCTTTTCGCAGGCCCGGTTCCAGCTCGTGATGCTGCCGTTGGCGTCGACCACAAAGACGGCAAGCGGCAAGGGCGAAAGATTCACATGTTCTCCGTGACCGCTGAGCAAGTGCCCTGCAGCGCGGTGTATTGACAGTGCATGATAGCGCAGCGGCTGGCGCCGTGCGCGGCCTGATTTCAGGCGTGCGGAGGTGGTAAAGCCGTGGTTGTGGCGGGGACCCGCTCGGCGGCGGCCCGCGGAATCCGCCGCCCCGCCTCGATACCTTCATTGAACAAATTCACGATCGGCGTGCCCAGGTAGGGCAGGGCGATGCTCAGCGTCAGCATGCCGACGCCGAGCGTGATCGGGAAGCCGATGCCGAAGATGTTCAGCTGCGGCGCGGCGCGTGTGAGGATGCCGAGGGCGACGTTGACGATCAGGATCGCGGCGATGATCGGCAGCGCTAGCTGCAGGCCGGCCGAGAAGATGCGCGAGCCCGAGCGCACCAGTTCCAGCGGCGCGGCCAGCGACAGGGGCGTGGCCGAGATCGGCAGGGTGACGAAGCTTTCGGACAAGGCCGCCAGCAGTGCCAGGTGGGCATTCACGGCCAGGAAGGCCATGGTCGCGACCATCGACATGAACTGGCTGATGGCCGCCGAGCGGCCTTGCGTGGTGGGGTCGAAAAAGGAAGCGAAGCTGAAGCCCATGGTCGAGCTGGCCAGTTCGCCGGCGTATTCCACCGCGGCGAATACCAGGCGCATCGAGAAGCCCATCGCCAGCCCGATCAGCATTTCCTGCACCAGGATCAGCAGGCCCGCATACGACATCGGATCGGTGGCGGGCACGGCCGGCACGGTGGGGGCGATGACGAGCGCCAGCAGCACGCCCAGGATCACTTTCACCGACGCCGGCACGCTGGCGTGGCCGAACAGCGGTGCGGACGCGATCAGCCCGAGGATGCGCGTGAGCGGCCACAGCAGGCCGGCGATCCAGGCATTGATATCGGTCGAAGCCAGCGTCAGCATCTAGAGGGAATCGGCAAGCAACTCAGCCGACCATGTTCGGAATGCCGGTAAACACCTGGCGCATGTAGTCGAGGATGATCGACAGCATCCAGGGCCCGGCCACGACCAGGGCGACGAACACGCCAACCAGTTTCGGGATGAAGGACAGGGTCGCTTCGTTGATCTGGGTCGCGGCCTGGAAGATGCTGACGATCAGGCCGATGATCAGCGCCACCAGCAACAGCGGCGCCGACACCAGCAGGGTGATTTCCATGGCCTGCTTGCCAAGGGTCATGACGGATTCCGGAGTCATCGCGGGCCCCTAGTTGAAACTCTGGGACAGCGAGCCCAGCAGCAGTTGCCAGCCGTCGACCAGCACGAACAGCATCATCTTGAACGGCAGCGAGATCACGGCCGGCGACATCATCATCATGCCCATCGCCATCAGTACCGAGGCCACCACCATGTCGATGATCAAGAACGGGATGAAGATGGCGAAGCCGATCTGGAAGGCCGTCTTCAGTTCGCTCGTGACAAAGGCCGGGATCAGTACCCGCAGCGGCACGTCTTCCGGGCCCTGCAGGGCCGGCGTGCGCGAGATCTTGGCGAACATGGCGAGGTCGGACTGGCGCGTCTGCTTGAGCATGAAGTCCTTCAGCGGCGCCGCGCCGCGCTGCATCGCTTCCGTCATCTGGATGCGGTTTTCCTGCAGCGGCACGTAGGCTTCCGTGTAAATCTTGTCGAAGGTCGGGCCCATCACGAACAGGGTCAAAAACAAGGCCAGGCCCACCATCACCTGGTTCGGCGGCGCGGTCTGGGTGCCGATCGCCTGGCGCAGCAGCGACAGCACGATGACGATGCGGGTGAAGCTGGTCATCATCAGCAGCGCGGCCGGCAGGAAGGTGAACGCCGTCATCAGGAGCAGCGTCTGTACCGGCAGCGAGTACTGGGTGCCGCCGCCCGGCGCGGCGCTGGAGGTAAAGGCGGGGATGCCCGGCTGGGCCAGGGCGGCCAGCGGCAGCAGGGCAGCCAGGCCGGCGATCAGCAGGAATGTCTTAGTTCGCATTGCGTTTATCGATCGTCTTCTTGAGCCAGTCGGAAAAATTCGTGGACGGCAGCGTGTCGCCGGCCAGCGTGGCGCCAGATTGTACGCCAGCCGCACCCGAGGACAGCGTGTCCTGGCGCGGCATCGTCGCCAGCGCGTTCACCCGGCCCGGCGAGGCGCCGACCACGATCCACTGGTCGCCCACTTCCACCACCATGATGCGTTCGCGCCCGCCGATGTTCAGCGCCCCGACCAGGCGCAGGTGGGCGGAATTGCCGGTCAGCCGGGGGCCGTAGCGCCTGGCGGCCCAGGCCAGCGCCGCGAGCAGGCCCAGCACCAGCAGCAGGGCGAAGATGGTCTGCATCAGGATGCCGGTGGAGGGGCCGGGCGCGGTCTGGGGCGGCGTCACCGGCCCTGGCGAAGTGCCCGGGATGGCGGGAATCGCGGCGGGGGCCGACGGGATGACGGCGGCGGGAGGATCGTTGACCGGGTTCTGCGCCGTGGTCGGCACTTCGCCGACGGTGGTGGCGCGCTCGGGCGGGACGATGTCGACCTGGGTGCTGGAAACCGGGTTAGCCGGCGCCTGGGTGGCAGGCGCAGCGGAAGGAGCAGTGACAGGAGCGGCAGTGACAGGAGCGGCAGGCGAGGTGGCCTGCGCCAGGGCCGCCAGCGGCAGCCAGCAGGCCGCCGCCAGGACCGCGCTCGCCCCGAGCCCGTGCAACACGGAACATCGGCCGGTAGGTGCATGGGTGCGGGCAGGGGCGAGCTTGGACATCATTTATTCAATTTTCTGATCCGTTCCGATGGCGTGATGATATCAGTCAAGCGGATACCGAACTTGTCGTTCACGACCACGACCTCGCCCTGGGCGATCAGGCAGCCATTCACCAGCACGTCCATCGGTTCGCCGGCCAGGCCGTCGAGCTCGACCACCGAGCCTTGGGCCAGCTGCAGCAGGTTCTTGATCGCGATCTTGGTGCGGCCCAGTTCCACGGTCAATTGCACCGGGATGTCGAGGATGAAGTCGATGTCGTTCGGCGTATCCGGGCGCGGGCTTTTGGCGCCGAAGTCCTGGAACACGGCGGCGCTGGCGGTCTGCTGCTTCTGCAGCGCGGCGGCTTCGGCGGCGGCTTGCTCCGCGATGGCGGCGCCCCAGTCGTCGTCGAGGTTTTGATCGTCCTGGTTGTCAGACATTGTGTTTCTCCTGATTGAAGCTGTCGCTGTTGGCCAGCAGTTTCTCGACCTTCAGTGCGTACTGGCCATTTGCCACGCCATAGGTGCATTCCATCACCGGCACGCCGTCGACGGTGGCCTGGATGGTTTCGGGAACGGAAATGGGGATCACGTCGCCGATCTTCATGTTGAGGATTTCGTCGAAGTTCGCCTTGCCGTGCCCAAGTTCCGCGACCAGCTCGACTTCGGCCACCTGGATCTGCTGCGTCATCAAACGGATCCAGCGTTTATCGACTTCCAGCGCCTCGCCCTGGATGCTCGAGGTCAGCGCATCGCGGATCGGCTCGATCATCGAGTAGGGCATGCAGAAGTGGATCTGGCCCGACACCGGGCCGAGCTCGATCGTGAAGGTGGACGATACCACGACTTCATTCGGGGTCGCGATGTTGGCAAACTGGGTGTTCATCTCGGAGCGGATGTACTCGAATTCGATCGGGTACACCGGCTCCCACGACTTGCCGTAGGCCTCGAACACGATGTCCAGGATGCGCAGGATGATGCGCTGCTCGGTCTGGGTAAAGTCGCGGCCTTCCACGCGGGTGTGGAAGCGGCCGTCGCCGCCGAACAGGTTATCGACCAGCAAAAACACCAGGCCCGGATCGAAGACCATCAGCGCGGTGCCGCGCAGGGGCTTCATGTGGATCAGGTTCAGGTTGGTCGGGACCACCAGGTTGCGGATGAATTCGCTGTACTTCGACACCCGCACCGAGCCCACCGAGACTTCGGCGCTGCGGCGCAGGAAGTTGAACAGGCCGATGCGCAGCAAGCGCGCGAAGCGCTCGTTGATGATCTCGAGCGTCGGCATGCGGCCGCGCACGATCCGCTCCTGGGTCGCCAGGTTGTAGGTGCGGACTCCCGAGGTGTCTTCAGGCGCGGCAGTGTCGTCCTGATCGCCGTTGACCCCCTTGAGGAGGGCATCGACTTCTTCCTGTGAGAGGAAATTATCGGCCATGTTGTTTCTTTACTGGATGATAAACGAGGTGAACAGCACGTCGGACACCTCTTGCTCGTCGGCTTCTTCTTCGAATGGCACCTGGACCACGGCCTTGATCTCCGACGCCAGCTGCTGCTTGCCTTCGACGGTGTTGATCTCGGACGCCTTCTTGCCCGACAACAGCAACAGCACGCGGCTGCGCACCTTGGCCATGTTGTCCTTGATCAGGACCGCCTGTTCGGGGCCATTCACCTGCAGGGTAAACTGAATCTGCAAATACTGGTCGCCATTCTCGGGCTGCAGGTTCACCACGAACTGTTCTACCGGAATGTACTCGGCCTTGTGGGCTTCCTTCGCCTTTTTCTTTTTCTTCGGCGCTTCTTCATGGGCCTCGGCATCGCCGCTGCCGTGCAGGAAGAACCAGCCCGCACCGGCGCCGCCGCCGAGCAGGAGCACGCCCGCGATCACCATGACCATGAGCTTCTTCTTCGACCCGCCGGCTGGTGCACCTGCGTCTGCTTTCGGGTCCGCCTTCGTTTTCGGATTTGCTTTCAAGATGCCTCGTACCAAATGGGTTGCGTGATTATGGCATTATCGGGAAAAAGTGCGCAGCGGCAAGCTTCGAAAAGAAGCAGGAAGGTGGGTCAGATCGGGGTTTGTGGGGTGCTCACGCCTGATCCGGTGGCGTAGGCGGGTTTTTGCAGAGTGGGGCACTTGTGCCCACCCTAGGTCAACGTGGCGGTCTGCCAAGGCAAACGACCGCATTGACGCGGCCGTTGGTTGTGTATCCGTACGGGATACGCTGCAGGTCGATTTACGCGAAGGTATCCACCGCCCCGGCGCCACCCAGGATACTGGTGCGCTGGCGTGGCGCCGCTTCCGCCACGGTAGCGCTGTCGCCGCCGTTACCGCCACCGCCGCCCGAACGGCCGGAACCCGGCTGGCCTTGCTGCCCGTTGCCATCGTTCCCCGAGTTCACGCTGGCGTTACCCAGCGCGATCCCGCTCTCGTTCATCATTTCGCGCAGGCGCGGCAGCGAGTTTTCGAGTGCCTGGCGGACCTCGAGCTGCTGCGACGAGAAGGTAATGCTGGCCATGTCGTTCGACACGTTCAGCACCACCTGCACCGGACCGAGGTCCGGCGGGTTCAGTTCCAGCGTCGCGCTTTGTTCTTCGCCGCCCACCATCCAGATCACTTTCTGGCCCACCTGGTTGTCCCAGGCCGGAGTGCCCACGCGTGCGCTCAGGCGGTCGGTCGGGACCGCACCGGCGGCCTGGGCGTTCTGCAGGGCATTGGTCTGGGCCACGATGTTGGTCAGTGCTTCCGGCGCCGCCGTTTCCTTCAGTGCGGCCGCGCTGTCGTGCAGCTTGGCCGCGAACTGGCCGGCATCGGCCTGCAGTTTCGCCGCCTGCTCGCCGGCCTTGCCGAGGTCAAGGCCGCGCAGGTCGATGCCAGGGGCCGCCTTGTCCTGGGTGGCGCCGGATGCCGCCGCCAGCGGGTTCGTGTCGGGCTTGATGGCCGATTCCACGCCTTCCAGGCCCAGCTTGCCCTTCAGGCCGGCCTGGGCGCCGCCCGCAGCTTCTGTTACGAGCGCCGGCGCGGCCTTGGCCGTGGCCTGGGGCTGGCCCAGGCTGGCCAGCATGGCCAGCATGTCGGTCGCCGAAGCGGCGGCCTTGGCGTCGACCGGGGCCGCTTCCTCGCCTTCGCCGCTGCCGGTCTTGGTATCGGTGCTGGCCTGGGCCGCGTCGGTTTTGTCGGCGCTGTCGGATGCCGCCGTTTCCTTGGCAGCTTCCTTGCCGCCCGCCTTGGCTGGCTCCTTGGCCGTTTCGCGCACAGGCGCCTTGCTGTCGTTGGCAGCCGGCTTGCTGGCCTGCGCCTGGGTTTGTGGCTTGGCCACGGCTTGCGGCGCGGCTTGCTGCGGCTGCGCTTGCGGAGCCGGCTGGGCCTGGGCCTGGCGCTGCTCGAGCTGGCGCTGCTCGATCTGGCGCGTCAGGGTGGCGCCGAAGTTAACGCCGTCGCTGTTCAAGGTGGCATTGCCGCGCATGTTCTGCGGCTGCGCGTTCAGGCCGTTGGTGCCGGTGAGCTGGAGCGGAAGGGAGTTGGTGTGCATCGTCATGGTGTGTTCAACGTTGGTTGCGGACGGTACGCGCCGCGTGGTCATCCATCATTTTCTGGTCGCGCTTGTCGGCAGTCTTCAGGGCTTCGGCCACCGCGCGCTCGTTCAGCGTGCGGTAGGAGAGCCGCTTGCGCTCGCTTTCCTGCCAGGCTTTCTTTTCCTGGTCGCCCTTGTACTGCGCATGCTTCAGCACTTCGCGCTGGCCATTGATGGCGTTGTCGAGCTTGCCGACAAAGGCCACGAAGTTCTGGTACGCAAAAGGCGTGATGCCGGCCATTTGCTGCTGGTCCAGGCGGTTCGCATAGTCGTCGCGGTAGCCGTTCAGCATCTGCAGCTTTTGCTCGGCTTCTTCGACGGCCTTCAGGGCGGCGCCGAGACGCTTGGCGGCGTCGTCGGAATCGCGCTGGGCCAGCTCGATCAGGGTTGCAAGGGCGGAGGTATTTGCCATAGTGGACTAGTATATCCACGCAGCAATTAACTCGATCAGCTGAACAGAGAGCTTAATTGCCCCAAGCTCTGGCCCATGCCCGTGTTTTCAAAGATCTCCTGGCACAGGAATTCCTCGATCTTGTCGTTCAGGGCAATCGCCTGGTCCAGTACCGGGTCGCTGCCCGGCGCATACGCCCCCACGCTGATCAAATCGCGCGAGCGCTGGTAGCGCGAATACAGTTGCTTGAGTTTACGCGCCGCCAGCTGGTGTTCGTGCGTGGTAATGCCGTGCATGGCGCGGCTGATCGATTGCTCGATGTCGATGGCCGGGTAGTGGCCGGCCTCGGCCAGGTGGCGGTTCAACACGATGTGGCCGTCGAGAATGCCGCGCGCCGCATCGGCGATCGGATCCTGCTGGTCGTCGCCCTCGGACAGCACGGTATAGAAGGCCGTGATCGAACCGCCGCCCTCCAGGCCATTGCCGGCGCGTTCCACCAGCACCGGCAGCTTGGCGAACACCGACGGCGGATAACCCTTGGTCGCCGGCGGCTCGCCGATGGCCAGGGCGATTTCGCGCTGGGCCATCGCGTAGCGGGTCAGCGAATCCATGATCAGCAATACGCTCTTGCCCTTGTCGCGGAAGTGCTCGGCAATCGCCGTGGCGTAGGCCGCGCCCTGCAGGCGCATCAGCGGCGGGCTGTCGGCCGGGGCCGCAACCACGGCCGAGCGCGCCAAGCCTTCCGGCCCCAGGATCTGCTCGATGAATTCCTTCACCTCACGCCCCCGTTCGCCGATCAGGCCAACGACGATGATGTCCGCCGTGGTGTAGCGCGCGATCATGCCGAGCAACACCGATTTACCCACGCCGGTACCGGCGAACAGGCCCAGGCGCTGGCCGCGGCCCACCGTCAGCATGGAATTGATGGCGCGCACGCCCACGTCCAGCGTGTCCTTGATCGGCGCGCGGTCCAGCGGGTTCACCGGGCGGGCGTTGATCGGCGCCATGTCGTTGGTGCCGAGCGGGCCCTTGCCGTCGAGCGGACGGCCGGCGCCGTCGACCACGCGGCCCAGCAGCTCGATGCCCACCGGCAGGTGGCGCGCGCGGTCGCTCGGGCGGCGCCGCGGGTGGGCCACCGTGCCAGGGCGCGGCACCGGGGTTTCCACCGGAAACACGCGCGAACCCGGCACCACGCCTTCGACGTCGCTCTGCGGCATCAGGAACAGGCGTTCGCCTTCGAAACCAACGACTTCGGCCTCGATCCTGGCGCCGCTAGCCAGCGGGATGGTGCAGGCGCTGCCGACTGCCAGGCGCAGGCCCACGCACTCCATCACCAGGCCGGCCACGCGCGTGACGCGGCCCGACACCTGCATCGGCTCGACAAAGCCGAGCAGGGCGTCGCAGTCGGACAAGTAGGATTTCCAGCGCGCGGTGTGCTTGTCCACTGCGCGGTCGACGCCTTTGCCGGGTGCGGTGGCAGCCATCAACCCAGCCACTCCACGTTCTTGCCCAGCGAGTGGGACAGCCGGGTCCAGCGCGCCTGGGAGGTGGCGTCGATCTGGTTGCTGGCGGTATCGACCTTGCAGCCGCCGCGCGCGATCTGCGGGTCGGCCACCACGCGCCAGCCGCCCTTGTCGATCTCGTCGCCCAGGCCGGCGCGCACGATCTCGATGTCGTCCGGGTTCAGCGCCAGCACCGCCGGCTGCTGCAGCACCGGCAGGTATTCGATGGCTTCGCGCACGATCGGGATGATCAGCTCGGGCCGCACCTCGAAGGCGGTGCGCACCATCGAGCGCGCCAGGTGCAGGGCCAGGTCGAGCACGTCGGAAGCGATGGCTTCGTCGGCCTCGGCCAGCGCGGTGGTAAAGCTCGCCGCCACCGCGCGCAGGCTCTCGATCTCGGCGGCGGCGTCCAGGCGGCCCTGGTCCAGCGCTTCGGCGTGGCCGGCGGCGCGGCCTTCTTCCAGGCCTTCGGCATAGCCCTCGGCACGCGCCGCTTCGCGCAGTTCCTCGAGTTCGGCGGCAGTGGGCAATTGAAGTTGAGGGACTGCCGCAGCGGCTGCAGCGGCTTGAGCTGGCGCTCGTGCCGCTGCGGCGGTTGCCTTTTCCCGGTCCTCGGCCGCGATACGGGCCGCCAGCGTACTGGGCCGCTGGTCGCCGAAGGAATTCATTTCCCAGCGCTTGAAAGCGCCTTGCGTGTCTTTGTTCATCGTCGAATATTAAACGATTAGACGAAGGAGTCCTCGCCCTTGCCGCCCAGCACGACCTGGCCCTCGTCCGCCAGGCGGCGCACGATCTGCAGGATCTGCTTCTGCTGCGCTTCCACTTCCGACAAGCGCACCGGACCTTTCGATTCCAGGTCTTCGCGCATCATTTCGCTGGCGCGCTGGCTCATGTTGCGGAAGATCTTTTCGCGCAGGTCCTGCGAGGCGCCTTTCAGGGCGATGATCAGCATTTCCGACTGCACTTCGCGCAGCAGCAGCTGGATGCCGCGGTCGTCGATGTCGATGATGTTGTCGAACACGAACATCTCGTCCATGATCTTCTGCGCCATGTCGTTGTCGTAGTTCTTGATGTTTTCCATCACCGAGCTTTCCTGCTCGCCGGCCATGAAGTTCAGGATCTCGGCCGCCGTGCGCACGCCGCCCAGCGAGGACTTCTTGATGTGCTCGTTACCCGACAGCAGCTTGGTCAGCACGTCGTTCAGTTCGCGCAGCGCCGCCGGCTGGACGCCGTCCAGGGTGGCGATGCGCAGCACCACGTCGTTGCGCAGGCGGTCGGTGAAGTGGCTCAGGATCTCGCAAGCCTGGTCGCGCTCGAGGTGGACCAGGATGGTGGCGATGATCTGCGGGTGCTCGTTGCGGATCAGTTCCGACACCGACTGCGCGTCCATCCACTTCAGGCTTTCGATGCCGGACGCATCCTTGCCGCCCAGGATGCGGTTCAGCAGCACGGCCGCCTTGTCGTCGCCCAGCGCCTTGGTCAGCACTTCGCGGATGTAGTCGTCCGAATCCAGCCCGACCGTCGAGTGGGCGTCGGCTTCGTTGCGGAAGGCTTCCAGGACATTCACCACCTGCTCGTGCTGGACCGCCTTCATCGACGCCATGGCCGCGCCCAGCTTCAGCACTTCGCGCGGGCCGAGGAATTTCATGACCTCGGCCGCTTCTTCCTCACCCATGGCCAGCATCAGGATGGCCGCTTTCTGGATACCGTCATCTTTGTCGCTCATTATTCCGACCCCACCCATGCCTTGATCACGTTTGCCACGATGCGCGGATCGTTACGCGCCATCTCTTTTGCCAGCGCCAGGTTGGCGCGATAGGTGCGCTCCCGCGGTGCTTCTTCCTTCTCCAGCGGCAGGCCGTCCGGCCCCAGGGCCCCCTTGCCGCCGCCGCCGCCGAGTTCGACCCTGCTGCTGCCGTCGTCGTCCTCTTCCGCTCCCTCTTCCTTCTCTTCTTCCGGCACGGCGGTGACTTCGTCGAACTTGTTCATCACCGGACGCAGCAGCGGACGCAGGATGCGGAAGTACAGGAAAGCCAGGATCGCAGCGATCAACAGGTACTTGCCGACTTCCATTGCCAGCGGCAGGTTGGAAGGATCCTTATACCAGTCCGGTCCGGTTTCGTCGGGTTTGTCGACGCCGTCGAACGGGGCGTTGGCCACGTTCAGGGTGTCGCCACGTGCTTGCGAGTAACCCATCGCCTGCTTGACCAGCTCGTTGATCTGCGCCACTTCGGCGGCCGGCAGCGGCTTGACCGTGACCTTGCCGGTGGCCGGGTCCACCGTGCGGCGGTAGTTCACCACCACACCCACGGTCAGGCGCTTGATGCCGCCCATCGGACGCTGCTCGTAGCGAATCGTCTTGTCCACTTCGTAGTTGGTGGTCGCATCCTTGCGGCTCGGGCCGGTTTGCGCTGGCGCAGCACCCGGCGCACCCGGCGCGCCGCCTTCGATCGGCGCGCTGGCCACGCCCGGCGGCTGGTTCGACAGCGCGCCCGGGATGCCGTTGGCGTTGCCGGTCGAGGGACCCATTTGCTCCGAGGTCTGCTGGCTGCGGATCGCTTGCGGCTCCGGCGGCGAGTTCGGCTTGTACATCTCGGCGGCGGTATCGACTTGCGAGAAATCGACTTCGGCGGTCGCTTCGGCGCGCACATTGCCCTTGCCGACGATCGGCGAGATCAGCGATTCGACTTGCTTGATGATGTTCTGCTGCATCTGCTCGACGTACTTCAGCTGGCTGGCGTCGAGCTGCTTGCCGAGGCCATTGCCCTTCGGCTGTTCCGACAGGAGGTTGCCGTTCTGGTCGACCACGGTCACATTGCCGATGGTCAGTTCAGGAATGCTCGAGGCGACCAGGTGGACGATGGCGCTGACCTGGCCTGGATCCAGTGCACGGCCCGATTGCAGGTTCAGCAGGACCGAGGCGGTCGGCTTTTGCTGGTCGCGCACGAACACCGACGGCTTCGGCAGGGCCAGGTGGACACGGGCGCCTGCCACCGAGCCGAGCGACTGGATCGAACGGGCCAGTTCGCCTTCGAGCGAACGCTGGTAGTTCACCTGCTCGACGAATTGCGACACGCCCAGCTTCTGGTTTTCCAGCAGTTCGAAGCCGACGTTGCCGCCTTTCGGCAAGCCTTGCGCAGCCAGCTTCAGGCGCAGGTCCGGCACTTGCCCGGCCGGCACCAGGATGGCGGTGCCGCCTTCCGAAAACTTGTACTTGACGCCCATCTGGTCGAGCGAGGCGGTGATCGCGCCGCCGTCCTTGTCGCTGTAGTTGGCGTACAGGACGCGGTAGTCCGGCGTCTGGCTCCACATCCAGATGGCGACGAGCACGGCCAGCACGGCGGCAATGCCGCCGCCCAGCACCACCTTCTTGCCCATCGGGGTCTTATGGAAGGGCAGTGGCTGTGCCGGGGTGTCGATCAGTTCGTCAGCAGTCGTTGCGGCCATGTGGTGTGTCCGTGAGGATAAATGAGGTCAGGACGAGATTATGGAGCCGTGGGGCAACATTCAAATGGCGGAATAGGGGGTGGTTTGTGCTTCTGCTCGACGCAAAATCTCGTCAGTGCGCTGGTAATCTGACAGCCTGACATCGTTCGTGTACGTGTTGTACGCGGGCAGGCAAGAGATTGATAGGGGAAGCCATGAGCATAGGCGGGATAGGCGGCATCGGCGGCATCGACAGCAGCCGCATCGAGTCCATGATGAACCAGCTGAAGGCGGCCGCCAGCAGGCCGGCGGCGCCGTCGCTGGGCGCGGGCAGCCTGGGCGGCATCGGCGGGCTCGGCAATGTGGCGGCGCCGGCGGCCACCGAAGGCGCCTCGAAGGTCAGCTTTTCGGACGCACTGAAGCATTCGCTGCAGCAGGTGAGCGATTCGCAGAAGTCGGCCGAGGAGATGGGCCAGAAGTTCGCGATGGGCGACGACAGCATCAGCTTGTCGGACACCATGATCGCGATGCAGAAATCGAGCATCGCCTTCCAGGCGACGGTGCAGGTGCGCAATAAACTGGTCTCGGCGTATCACGAGATCATGAATATGCAGGTGTGATTGTCGTGGCGCAGAAAGGGCCGCGTTTCCAGAACGCAAGCGCGGCCCTTTTGTCGTTCCATATGGCGGCTTCAACCGTACGTTGGGCACGCCGTGCCCACCGTACGGTCACTGTTCCCGAGAAAAATTCTGCCGCTGGATGCTCAGTTCAGGCCAGCTAATCTGGCATTCCGTTCGCGCTCGAGCTTGGTAATGTAGCGCTGCACCCCCGCCATATTGGCGCGCGAGATATCGACAAACATGCACCCGATCCGCCGGCTGGTCTTGTTGTTCAACATCGTCACATCCAGCGCATTGCGCACCTGCAGCGAGGTGTTCACGGTGCCGATCTCCGGCAGCTCGATGCGGCAGCCGGTGAAGGTCTGGCCGATGGTGGAGTTCAGCTGCAGCTTGTTGTCGAGCAGGGCGATGCCGCCGCAGCTGATGTCGGCCAGCGGGAAGGTGGCGCTGCCGCCGCCGAGGATGGCCGGCATCGGCACCAGCACCGGCACGGGATTCGTGACCGGCGTCGGCATGCGGTAGAACTCGCGGCGCTGCAGGCGGATCAGGGAGTCGGGGATGTTCGCCGCCAGCGCCGCCGTGCCGCCGAACTCGAGCTCCTGCAGGCCGCCGGCGCGGAACAGGATGCGGATCTTGTCGAGGTAGGTCTCGCACATCACCTGGCCGGCGTGCAGGATGCGGGCGTTCTGCTCGCGGTTGATCGAACGGTCGAGGATGAACAGGCCGCTCTCCGGGTCGACTTCCAGCACCGAGGTGACGCACACGTCGGCTTCGCCCTTGATCTTCATGCGGATCAGCTGCTTTTTCTCGCCGATCTGGCGCAGCAGCGCGACGATCTCCTTGCGCGACTGCACTTCGTAGTCGTGCCAGTTTTCCAGTTCTGCGTCATGCATTGCTTGCATCTTGTTCCGCCGGTAGTGCAGGTGAGTCGATGAGGAGCGCCGTGTCGGGCGCCGCGGGGAGCGGCCGGCCCTGCTGCTGCGCTGACTCAATATGATATAGCCATGCCAACAGTTCTGCAATTGCCCGGTACAGGGCGGGCGGAATCTGGCCGTCGAGGTCGATGTCCATCAGCAGCGACACCAGTTCCTTCGACTCGTGGACGAACACGCCGGCTTCCTTGGCGCGGCCGATGATCTGCTCGGCCACCAGGCCGCGGCCCTTGGCCACCACCGTCGGCGCCTGCGATCCGGCCGCGTAGGCCAGGGCCACGGCGCGCTGCTGGCGCTGGATGCCGTTGTCGCCGGACTGGCCGCTCATGGCGTATCGGTGCCGTGGATGCGCAGCGCCGCCAGCTCGCTGCCGCTGGCTGCCAGCGCATCCTGCAGGCGCGGCGCGGCGTCGCGCAGCGGCGCCAGCACCTCGGGCGCGGCTTGCAGGTCGATCTGCACGTGCTTGCCGCGCAGGGTGATGCTGGCTTTCACTTCGCCCAGGCGCGCAAAGCGCAGGCGCAGGCCGCTCTGCCAGCCCGGTTCGGGCTCGGCGCCGCCGCGCGCGTTTTTCTCTTCCTCGCGCGTGACTTTCCATTCAAAGGCCTGGCCCGGCGCCAGCTGGCCCTGCCAATTGACTTGCGCCTGCTCCTGGCCGGCCAGCTGCATGTTGATCATGCGCGCCAGGGCCGGATCGGTGGGCGGGGTGCCGGGCGCTTTCTGCGCCTGCGGCTCGCCCATCAATTCCGACAGCGGCCGCTTGCCCTCGGCCCATTCGGCCACGTGCGATTCGTAGAACAGGCCGCTTTTCGCGATGGCCTGCTGCAACTGGCTGGCCAGCTGGGCCGGGTCGGGCGCGCCTTGCGGCGCCAGCGGGGTGGCGCCGGTGACCGAGGCCGAGGCCGGCGCGCCATTCCCGGCGGCGCTGTGCAGCACCTGGGCCAGCAGGCGCGCGGCCGGGCTGAGGTCGGCCCCTTCGTGCTGGCCGGCGTGTTGGGTAAAGGGTGGGCTGGCCGTGGTCGTTGCCGCGGCAACCGCGGCCGCGAGCGAGGCAGCACTGCTGCCGAGCGGCACTGGGGTACCGTGCAGGGTGGCGTCGCCGAGCTGGAAGGTGGGCTGGGGCGAGGCCGCCAGCACGGTCATCGACAGTTCGGCGCCGGGCCGGGTGCCGGCCGGAAGCGCCATGCGCACCGGTGTCTCGGCGACGCGCACCATGAAGCTGCCGTCGCCCAGCCGCGACAGGACGGTCACCGGGACTTTGCTGCCGAGCAGGGTCGAGAGCGCGCGTTCGAAGGCCTCGGTACGCGGGTCGGCCGTGCGCTCCGTCGCCGCCACCGGCCGCACCGGCAGCGGGGCGCTGACGCCGGGACTGGGGATGCGCTCGACCATAAGCTGGTTCAGACGCTGCCGTAGGCGTTGGCGAGGCGGCGCTGGGTACCGGAGTTGTTGATCAGGGCGGACAGGTGGGCCATCCACGGCATGGTCAGGTCGCGGATGCGGCGGTCATCGGCCAGGATGCGCTTGATGCAATCGATCTTTGCCTGGCGTCCGAGCGGGTTCAGCTGGACCGCCGCTTCGCCGCTCTTGAGCACGTCGACATGGGCGGTGCAGCGTTTCTCGAGCTCGGTCAGGTGGTCCCAGTCGCCGGCTTCGGCGGCAAGGCGCATCTGGCTGGTGATGTCGGCAACGGCCGCGTATTCGGAGAGCACTTCCTGGCCGGTCATCATCATGCGCTCGCCATGACAGGGTAGTGGGAAGCCAGCGCGCCCGGGTTGACCGGCTGTTCGCCGATCTGGGTCCACGCGTCGCGCAGGTCGGTCAGCAGGGTTTGGACTTCGTCCAGCATTTCAGCCTTGTTTTGCAAGTTAGCGGTGAGCAGGCGTTCGGTCATGTAGGCATACAGCGAGTCCAGGTTGCCGGCGATGTCGCCACCGGCATTCTTGTCCAGACTGGCGCGCAGGCCATTGTTGATGATGTCGAGTGCCTTCGAGATGGCGGCGCCTTTTTCCGCGATCCGGCCCGCCGACATATGCTTGCCGGCGTTCCTGATCGCGCTCAGTGCGCCGTCGTACAACATGACGATCAGTTTGTGGGGCGAGGCGGCGATGACCGAGGTCTCCAGGCCGACTTTTGCGTAAGCGTTCACGCCGCGCTGCATTGATCCAAACATCAGAACCTCCAAATACTTCAGTTGTGCGCAAGCGCCTTGGGGCTTGCCGCAGAGTTCGTGCTGGAGCTGGTCGGGAAAGCATCGAGGCCGGCCTGCCATTCTTCAGCGAGGGTAGTTTACTCACTTAACGGCAGCTTCTAACCGGACTTGAGAGCTGGAAATGCCTGCCTTATCGCGCTTTTATTGCACGGACAAGATTTGGAAGGTTTTTGCGCGGCCTCAGGCGGGCGCGCGGAGCAGGAAGAAGAGGATCAATCCTTGCGCAGCTGCTTGCGGCGTTCGTGATGGCGACGGTGCAGGGGCGATTGCAGGGCGCGTGCCAGGATAGCGCGCGGCACCTTGCAGCTGTCGAGATAAGTGAAGGCGAAATCGGCCCCGCGCAGTTCGACCAGGTAGAGGGCGTATTCGGCGGTCAGGGCGGTTTGTTCGTCGGTTCGTCTTTGTATCATGTGCCTCTCCAGGCCCGCTGAGGAAAGCGGGCGGCGTTGACACCATGATAGGCGGGCGTCCGGCACGCGCGCCTGGCGAAGTTGTTAACAATTGTTTCGGCTGTAGGACCCGATCCAGTCGTGCCTTCTTTACGCCTGGTGCCGCCGCTGGGCGCTGGGCAAGGCCTGCGGCGCCGGCTGTGACCGGTGCGCAACGATGAAGCGCGCCGCGTCATCCGGCAGCAGCGGACGCGCGTACAGGAAGCCCTGGGCCTGGTCGCAGCCGGCCTCGAGCAGGGCCGCGGCCTGTTCCTCGGTTTCCACGCCCTCGGCGATCACGCCCAGGTTCAGGCGGTGCGCCATGGCCGCGATCGCCTGCACGATGGTGCGCGAGTCGGCGCTGTGGGCCACGTCCTGCACGAAGGACTTGTCGATCTTCAGCTTGTCGATCGGCAGGCGCCGCAGGTAGCTGAAACTCGAGTAGCCGGTGCCGAAATCGTCGATGCTGAGCGCCACGCCCAGCGACTTGAGCTTGTGCATGACCACCATGCTGCGCCCCGGGTCGGCCATCGACACGCTTTCGGTCAGTTCCAGTTCCAGCAGCGCGGGCGGCAACTGCGCCGCCGCCAGCTGCTCGCTGACGATGGCCACGATATCGCTCTGCATGAACTGGCGCGCCGACAGGTTCACCGCCAGCGGCACCACCGGCACCCCGGCCGCGCGCCAGGCCAGCAGCTGGCCGACCGCGGTCTTGACGATCCATTCGCCGATCGGCGCGATCAGGCCGGTTTCCTCGGCGATCGGCACGAATTCTTCGGGCGACACCACGCCGTGCTCGGGATGGCGCCAGCGCAGCAGCACCTCGAAGCCGGCCAGGTCACCGCTGTCCAGCGCGATCTTCGGCTGGTATTGCAGGAACAGTTCGTCGCGTTCGAGGGCGCGCCGCAGGTGGCTTTCCAGGGTCAGGCGGCGCCCCATTTCGCGCCGCTGCGCCAGGGCGAAGCGCACGATGCGTCCGCCGCCCTGGTCCTTGGCGTTGCGCATCGCGGTGGCCGCATTGTTGAGCAGGGTGCCGGCTTCGTCGCCGTCCTCGGGATAGCAGGCGAAGCCGACGCTGCAGGTGAGCGAGAGGTCGGCGTCCTGGCCATAGGCATGGCGGTTGACCTCGCCCATCAGCTCGCCGAGGCGCGCCAGCAGGCGTTCTTCGCCGTCGGGGTCGTTCAGCAGCATGACGAATTCGTCGTTGCCGGCGCGCGCCAGCATGTCGCCTTCGCGCAGGTGCGCTTGCAGGACGCGCGTGACGGCCACCAGGGCGGCGTCGCCGGCCGCGTGGCCGAGCACTTCGTTGAGCTGCTTGAAGCGGTCCAGGTTCAGGCAAGCCACCACGGCGCCGGCGCCCTCGGCCTGCCAGGCCGGGATGCTGTCGCCGATGTTGCGCAGCAGGGCCTGGCGGTTGGCCAGGCCGGTGAGGGCGTCGTGGGTCAGCAGGTATTTCACCTGGCCGGCGGCGGCCGCGGTGGAGGCGGGGGCGTGGGCGGCGCTGTGCAGCAGCTGCTCGTGCAGCTCCTGGGCGGCGCGCGCCAGCTGGCGGTGGTAGATCAGTTCCTCGACCATGCGCGCCAGTTCGTAGAGTTCTTCCTGCTCTTCGGCGCTGAGCGCGCGCGGGCGGGTGTCGAGCACGCACAGGGTGCCCAGCTTGGCGCGCTCGACCGAGTACAGCTGGACGCCGGCGTAGAAGCGGATGTGGGGTTCGCCGATGACGATGGGATTGTCGGCGAAGCGTTCGTCGCGGGTGGCGTCCTCGACTACCAGCGGCTGGTCGCCGAGGATCGCGTGGCCGCAGAAGGAAATGTCGCGCGAGGTGGTCTGGGCAGCGAAACCGCAGCGCGACTTGAACCATTGGGCGTCGCTGCCGACCAGGGAGATCAGGGCAGTGGGCACGCCGAGCAGCTTGGTGGCCAGCCGGGTGATACGGTCGAAGGCTTCTTCGGGTGCGGTGCCGTAGAGCTCGGTGGCGTAGAGGGCCGCCAGCCGTTTTGCCTCGTCCACCGGAATGTGCGGTCTCTGCATATTTAACAATTCACCGGTCTGGCGTATCCGTTGAGATAACTGGATTACGCCAGAACCGGGATCAAAATGCAATCCGGCACGACTGAAAACAGGGTTTTCTATGCAGGCTGGGGTGTGAACTTTTGTTGGCGCTCCAGTGCCACAGATTGTCACACTGGAGCGCCAGGCCTCACATGGCCGCCAGCTTCTGCGCGGCCGCGGCCAGCGCGCCGTCCCAGTCGCCGCGCGCCGGCTGGCGCAGCAGGCTTACGCCCGGATACCAGGGGCTGTCCTCGCGCCCGGTCAGCCAGCGCCAGTCGGCCACGTGCGGCAGCAGCACCCAGACCGGCCGGCCCAGCGCGGCGGCCAGGTGGGCGACGCTGGTGTCGACCGCGATCACCAGGTCCATCTGTTCGCACAGGGCCGCGGTGTCGGCGAAGTCGTTCAGGTGGGCGTCCATGCGGCGCACCACGCTGGCGTCCAGCAAAGGCATGTCGGCGGCGCGGTACTCCTTTTGCAGCGAGAAGAACTCGCAGTCGAGCGCCAGCAGCGGCGCCAGCTGGGCAAAGGCGATACTGCGGTTGTGGTCGTTCGCGTGCTGCATGTTGCCGCTCCAGACCAGGCCGACGCGCGGACGGGTACGCGGACCCAGGCGTTCCTGCCAGGCCGCCACCCGCGCCGCGTCCGGCGCCAGGTAGCGCTGCGGCGCCGGAATCGTGTCGACCTCGGTGCCGAAGGCCAGCGGCAGGCTCATCAGCGGGCACTGGAAGTCGAACTCGGGCAGCGGATCGCCCTTGGCCAGGATCTGCACCGTGCCGCCCAGGCTGCCCAGCAGGCCGACCAGCGGCGGCTGCACTTCCAGCACCACGCGCGCGCCCAGCGCCGCCACCAGCGGCACATAGCGGCAGAACTGCAGGGTGTCGCCCAGGCCTTGCTCGGCGAACAGCAGGATGGTCTTGCCTTCCAGCGATTCCTGGCCCAGCCACAGCGGCTGCTTGAAATCGCGCTGCTCGTTATAGACGCTGAGCAGCTCGTTGTTCCAGCGCCATTCGTAGCCGCGCCAGCCTTCGAGCAGGGCGCCGTATTGCAGGTTCAGCAGGGCGCGGTTCCAGTGCGCCGGCGCGTAGCCGGGGTCGCTTTTGAGCGAGCGGTCGAAGCAGTCGAGGGCGTCCTCGTAGCGGCGCAGCGCCTCGTAGACGTTGCCGCGGTTGTTCCAGGTGGCCGGGCTGTCGCCCTTCAGGGCCAGCACCTCGTCGTACACGGCCAGCGCTTCCTCGGCGCGGCCCAGGTCTTGCAGCACGTTGCCGCGGTTGAGCAGGGCGTCGGTGAATTCGGGATCGACTTCGAGCGCGCGCTCGAAGGCGGCCATCGCTTCCTCGCGGCGGCGCAGGCGCTGCAGCACGACGCCGCGGCCGTTGTGGGTCGAAGGCAGGTCGCCGTCGAGGGCGATCGACAGGTCGAAGCAGCGCAGCGACGATTCCAGGTGGCCGATGTCGTTCATCATGTGGCCCAGGCTGGCGCGCACCTCGGCCGACTTCGGCGCCAGCAGCACCGCCTGCTGGTAGGCGTCGAGCGCATCCTGGGCGCGCCGCATGTGGCGCAGCAGGTTGCCGCGGCCGTGGTGGGCCTCGGCCGCATCGAGCGTGTCCAGGTCTTCCTTCAGCAGGGCGTCGTAGACGTCGAGCGCGTCGTCGAGCGCGCCCAGCAGGCGCAGGGCCTTGGCGCGGTTGATGCGCGCCTTGACATACGCCGGCTGGAGGGCGATGGCGCGGTCGTAGCTGGCCAGCGCGCCGTCGGCGTCGCCCATGTCGATCAGGATGTTGCCGCGGTTGTCGAGCGCTTCCAGGTGCTGCGGGTCGCGCTTCAGGGCCTGGTCGCAGGCGGCCAGGGCTTCCTCGTTGCGTTTCAGGTGCTGCAGCACCACGGCGCAGTTGTTCCAGGCTGCGACGTCGCGCGGCGCCAGGGCCAGGGCGCGCTCGTAGCTCGACAGCGCTTCGTCGTAGCGCTTCAGCGACTGCAGCACATTGCCGCGGTTATACAGAGCGTCGACATTCTTCTTGTCCAGCCCGAGCGCCTGCTCATAGCTCTGCAGGGCGGCCGGCAATTCGCCGATCGCCTTGAAGATATTCCCGAGGTTGCTGTAGACCGAGGACACGCCCGGGTTCACGGCCAGGGCGTCGCTCATGAATTGCAGCGCCAGCTCGTGGTTGCCGATCTGGTAGCCGAGGATGCCGACGTGGTGCAGCGAATCGAAGTGGCGCGGCTGCTTTTGCAGCGCCGCGTCGTACTGGGCGAAGGCGTCTTCGAAGCGGCCGGCCTGGTGGGCCGCCAGGCCGGCGGCGAACAGGCGGTCGGCATGGGAAGGAGTACGGTGTCTGGTTGTCATGGGCAAGGAAAGAAAGCGATGCTGGGTGGTGGGAGACCGATCCGCGTGCGCATGCCGGGCCTGGTCAACGATGCTGGGGAGTGTAGTTCAGGGGAATTATCTTGCATCCGGGGAATAGGAAGGCAAATCGCCTTCATATGCGGGCACTGGCTTTGTTGCCTGCGGGCTAATCTTCAATGGTCGGGATTTGCGTATTTTGCTGATTTCGTGTTGCCGCGCCTAAATATTTTGCTGGCGCTGCCGTTGACGTATCTGTTGCGGTAATAGTGCCTTGTGGTGCGGTCCGCTTCGGATGCAAAGTTACTCACAAACATTTTTTTTGAAAAAAGTCCTCAAGGTTTTGCAGAGGGGTCCGTTAAACAATTCAAGCGAGCGGAAACGCGGCGCAAGAAACCAACCGAACCCTGATAGCAGCACCAAACTGAACTGCCCACTGGAGAATTACCATGACGAGCATTAATACCAACCTGTCTTCGATCAACGCCCAACGCAACCTGACCAAGTCGAACAACGAACTGTCGACCTCGATGCAGCGCCTGTCGTCGGGTCTGCGCGTGAACAGCGCCAAGGACGACGCCGCCGGCATGTCGATCGCTACCAAGATGGATTCGCAGATCCGCGGCATGTCGCAGGCATCGCGTAACGCCAACGACGGCATCTCGATGATCCAGACCGCCGACGGCGCCCTGTCGAACATCTCGGATGCACTGCAGCGTATGCGTGAACTGGCAGTCCAGGGTGCGAACGACACCAACGGCTCGGAAGAATGGTCGAACATCAACACCGAGATCTCGGCGCTGAACACCGAAATCGGCCGTATCGCTTCGGACACCAAGTTCAACGGCACCTCGCTGCTGACCGGCACCGCCGTCACCAAGTCGATCCAGGTGGGCGCGGATTCGGGCCAGAGCATCAAGGTCAGCTTCGGCGCGAACACCGCCTACGCCGGCCTGTCGGCTGCCTCGATCTCGATCACCGACGCGTCGACCGCTTCGGCCGCGATCAGCGCCATCGACGGCGCCCTGAAAGCACTGAACACCGAGCGTTCGTCGCTGGGTACCGCACAGAACCGCATGGGCTACGCCATCAGCAACCTGGCTACCTCGGTCGAGAACCAGTCGTCGGCAAAAAGCCGTATCACCGATACCGACTACGCTGCGGAAACCAGCAAACTGAGCCGCGCGCAGATCCTGCAGCAGGCCGGTACCGCGATGCTGGCCCAGGCCAACTCGGCCCCGAACAGCGTGATGTCGCTGCTGCGTGGCTAATCGGCGGCTATAATCGATAGTTTTACCTGTGCGGGGTTCAGCCCCGCACAGCCGTTTGTAAAGAGGTGTTCCGATGTTGCAGCCAATAAATTCTGGAAGCCCATCGGCCGTTGCAGGCACGACCACGCGGCCACAAGCCGAGGCGGCTGCCAAGCCTGCGGCGACGGGGCGCGTTGCCGCCGAGGCGCAAGCCGCGGCAGAAAAGAAACCGACGAACGAGGAACTGGGCAACGCCGTGGCCGACCTGAACAAGGTGGCCCAGGCCGCATCCCAGGGCGTGCGTTTTTCGATCGACGAAGATACCGGGCGTACCGTGGTCAAGGTGGTCGACACCCAGACCGACAAGGTGCTGCGCCAGATCCCGTCGGTCGAGGCGCTGAAATTGTGGCGTTCGATGGAGCAGATGCAGGGTTCGATGTTGCGCGACAAGGCGTGACGGGACGTGACATGCGTGGCGTCCGGCAAAACTTGATGGGAGATAATCATGGGTATTAGCGCAGCGGGCATGCTGTCCGGACTCGACGTCGACGGCTTGGTCTCGTCGCTGATGTCGGTCGAGAAACAGCCACTGGCAATCCTGCAGTCCAAGCAGTCCAGCTTCAATTCCAAGCTGTCGGCGTACGGCACCCTGAAAAGCGCGGTCTCGACCTTCCAGACCGCCGTCAAGAACTTGTCGGCCGACTCGCTGTCGGCGCTCACGGCCACATCCGGCAAGGCCGAGACCATCGGCGTCTCGGTGGCCAAGGGCAGCGGCGCCTCGGCCGGCAACTATTCCATCGAAGTGAGCAAGCTGGCGCAGAGCGACAAGCTGGTCTCCGGCGGCGTCGCCCCCGGCACGACCTTCAGCGCGGCCGGCAGCGCGATGTCGATCTCGATCGGCGGCAAGAAAACCGACCTGACCCTCACCGACAACACGCTCAGCGGCCTGTCGACGGCGATCAACAAGGCCAACGCCGGCGTCACCGCGACCATCCTGAACGACGGCACCAGCGACCGCCTGGTCATCACCGGCAACGACACCGGCGCCGCCAACACGGTGAGCATCAGCGCCACCGGCAGCCTGGCCCAGTTCGACACCGGCGGCGCCGGCATGACCAAGTCGCAGGCGGCCCAGAATGCCGAGATGACGATCGACGGCGTGGCCGTGTCGAAACCTTCGAACAAGGTCACCGACGCCATCAAGGGCGTCAGCCTGGACTTGAAGCAGACCAACGTCGGCAGCCCGGTCAAAGTGGGCCTGACCAAGGACGACACCGCCGTGACGAACCAGATCACGGCGTTCGTCGATGCCTACAACACCCTGGCGACGGCGGTGAACAAGCAGACGTCGTACAACGCCACCACCAAGGCCGCCGGCACCCTGAACGGCGACGCCGGCGCGCGCTCGATCCTGACCAGCATCCGCGCCGAACTCGGCAAGGCGGTCGGCGGCACCGGCCTGCAGACGCTGTCGGAGATCGGCATTTCCTTCCAGCGCGACGGCACCCTGAAGCTGGAAAAGCCGGACAAGCTGAAAAGCGCGCTGGAAAACAATTTCAGCGGCGTGTCGAACCTGTTCTCCGGCAGCAACGGCTTGGCCACGCGCCTGACCAAGGTGACCGAGGACATGCTCGGCGCCCAGGGCGTGTTCAAGACCCGCACCGATGGCCTGAACGCGTCGATCGACAGCATGAGCAAGAGCCAGGAGCGCATGACGCTGCAGCTGGCCCAGACCGAAAAGCGCTACCGCGCCCAGTTCACCGCGCTCGACACGATGATGACCACCATGCAGAGCACCGGCAGCTACATGACCCAGCAGCTGGCGGCGCTGGCGGCGAATTCAGGGTATTGATTGCTGGATGGATAAAAGAAGAATGCCCGCGGATGCGGGCATTTGTTTTGGCTGATGCATCGTGATGCGTGGCTGGCGTTGCTGGCGGTAAGCGATGTGTTGAAATCGCGATGCGCCAGCAACTTTGTTTGCCTGGCGCGTCATTCCGCCACCACCACCCGGTTCTTCCCGCTCTGCTTGGCCTGGTACATCGCCTGGTCCACGCGCGCCACCAGCGCGGCCTGGTCTTCGTTCGGCAGGCGCAGGGCGACCCCGGCGGAAAACGTGATCAGGAGCTTCTCGTTGTCGTGCAAGAAGAAATGCTTGGTCAGCTCGCGCTGCAGGCGCACCATGGTCTGCACGGCCGACTCGACCGAGGTCTCGGTCATCAGGATCATGAATTCCTCGCCGCCGAAGCGGGCGATCACGTCGATCGAGCGCAGCGTGCTTTTCACCACCTTGGCCAGGTGGCGCAGGGCGTTGTCGCCGGCCAGGTGGCCGTAGGTGTCGTTCAGCTTCTTGAAGTTGTCGAGGTCGAGCATGGCCACGCACAGCGGCGTGCCGCGGCGGTCGGCGCGCGCGCTTTCGCGCTCGTACACGTCGTCCAGGCCGCGCCGGTTCAAGGTGCCGGTCAGCTGATCTTCGCGCACCAGCTCGCTCAAGTGCTGGAGCCTGGCTTCGAGTTCCTTGATCCGGCTTTCCGCTTCCTGCACCTCCTGGTGCGCCGCCACCATGCGGTCGCGCGAGGCCAGCGCCTCGGCCTGGGCATGGCGGGTTTCGCGCAGCACTTCGTCGAGCACGTCGTTCAGTTCCTTGACGTCGCCCGCATGGCGGATGCGCTCGCTAAAACCGCCCAGCTTGTCGCTGAAATCGCCGGTCGAGGCCGCCACCGAGCCGAGCCGGTCGATGAAGGTCATCATCATGTTCTTGACGGTCGACTTCACGTCCGCCAGGCCGGTCTTCAGCTGGCCTTGCTTGTAGATCACGTCCTTCAGGCTGCGCGTGGCGTCTTCCAGCGTCCGGGCGTCGATCGGGCCGGCGATCAGGTCCTGCACGGCGGCGATCTGTCCGTGCATCCAGCTGTCGTCGTCCAGCAACTCGCTGACGTTTTCCAGCAGCAGCTTGAACAGGCGCAGCAGCAGTTCCCGCTGCTCGCCCGAGTCGCCGCTGTGCAGTTCGATCTGGAAGCAGAGTTCCTTCAGGCGCGCCGCGATTTCCTGCAGCGCCGCGTCGGTGTGCGCGGTCTTGACGGCGGCGCCCAGCGATTCGGCTTCGCCGGCCAGTACCGAATTGGCCGGCAGCAGCGAGGCCAGGGCAAAGGCCAGCGTGCGGCTCAGCAGTTCGCGCAGGACGATCGCGTCCTTGCTTTCCATGCCGTAGGTGACGCCGGGCGGAATGCCGCGCCGCAGGTGCTTCTCGACCAGCTGCGACAGGGCCCGCGCATAGGCTTCCCAGTCGCGTCCCTTGACGGCACGGTTCAGGCGGCGGCCGTACTCGGCCAGCTCGCCCGGGGTATCGGTGATCTGGGTGGCGAACTCGGCCAGCACTTCCTCGGGCGCGGGGCCGGTCAGGGGAATCGACTGCAGCGTCGGCTGCGCAGCCGCGGCAGCCGCCTTCGGCAGCCCGGCGATTTCGTTGTAGATTTCGGCGTAGGCGTCCGGCGTGGGCGCGATACGGCCGGTGGCAAGGCGGCGGAAGGCTTCTCTGGCGATCTCGACGGGATTCTGGGCAGGATTGGACGGGTTGGACATGACGGTCTGGACGTGCGGCGCAAGTGTTTTTACTGTTTGGCGTAATGATAAGCAGGATTTCTTTTAGTCATCACACGAAAAGAGGCAATAGAGCATGTCAGTTTACTTTGCGACACTTTGTGTTGCTTTCACTCCACTAACTGGTTGCGAATCGCGTAGGTCGTGAGTTCGGCACTGGTCTTCAGCTTCATCTTCGACAGCAGGCGCGCGCGGTATTCGCTGACGGTCTTGACCGACAGCGACAGCTCGCGCGCGATCTCGCTCACCGTCTTGCCCGAGGCAATCATGGTCAGGGTCTGGAACTCGCGGTCCGACAGGCTGTCGTGCACCGGTCCTTCCTGGTCGCTGCCGACGCTGTTCGCCAATGCCTGGGCCAGCGCCGCGCTCACGTATTTCTGGCCATTGGCCACCTGGCGGATCGCGTCCACCAGTTCGCGCGGCGCGCTCTGCTTGGTAAGGTAGCCCGATGCCCCGGCCTTCAGCGCGCGGATCGCGTACTGGTCCTCGCGGTGCATCGACAGCATCAGCACCGCGAGCTCGGGCCGCTCCTGCTTGACTTGCTTGAGCACCTCGATCCCATTCCGGTCGGGCAGGGAGATGTCGAGCAGCATGACGCTGGGGCGGGCCTTGCGGAACAGTTTGATGGCGTCGAGCCCGGTCTCGGCTTCGCCGGCGACGACGATGTCGCGCTGCTCGGCAAGGATCTGCTTCAGGCCTTCGCGCACGATGGCGTGGTCGTCGGCAATGAACACGCGGATGGTTGCTTTGTCGGTCATTGTTGCATGTGAGGTTCTCTCAGTGCCGTAGGTGTCAGCCTGATCTTGATGGTCACCATCGTGCCACCTCCGGGCGCCGCCGACAAGCTCAAGGTGCCGCCCAGCGCGCGCGCCCGTTCGCTCATGCCGCGCAGGCCGAAGGATTGCGGTTTCAGGCGGTCAGCCGGCAGCATGCCGCGGCCATTGTCGGCAATCGCCAGCGTCAGGTGCTGGCGCTGGCGCCGCAGCGTCACCGTCACGCGGCTGGCCCCGGCATGCTTGGCAACATTCGTCAGCGCTTCCTGGAAGATGCGGAACAGGGCCGCCGCGTGGTCCGGGTCGAGCTCGATGTCGCGCTCGGCGCTACGGAAGATGCAGGCGATGTTGCTGGTTTTTTCGAACTCGCGCGCCTGCCACTCCAGGGCCGCGACAATGCCGAGGTCGAGCGTGGAGGGGCGCAGGTCGAGCGAGATCCGGTGCACCGCCTCGATGCTGCGGTCGACCAGGCTGTCGAGGTAAGCGGCTTTCTCCTGCAACTCCGGGTCGGGCGGCAGGCGCGCGCCCAGCATCGCCAGGGCCATCTTGATGGCGGTCAGATTGCCGCCGAGGTCGTCGTGGATCTCGCGGGCGATGCGCGCCCGTTCCTGTTCCTTTACCTGCTCGCTGTGCTCGGTCAGTTCGGCCAGGCGCGCGCGCGAACGCAGTACTTCCAATTGCTCGATCTTGCTTTCGGTGATATTCGTCATGATGCCGTCCCACTGCACCGCGCCGTGGGCGGCCGGGTGCGGGGTGGCGCGCAGGTTGATCCACTTGACGTCTTTCCAGGCGTCGATCCAGATGCGGCCTTCCCAGTTCCAGCCCGACAGACTGATCTTCGAGACCGCCATCGCCTCCAGGTAGCCCTTGCGGTCTTCCGGCAGGATCAGGCGCAGGAACAGGTCGGGATCGGCCTGCAGCGCCGCCGCCTGCACGCCGAGCAGGGCGGCGCAGCCTTCGCTCAGGTAAGGGTATTCATGGCGGCCGTCGGCGCCGAGCACGAACTGGTAGACCAGGCCCGGAGTATGGTCGACGATGGCGTCGAAGCGCGCCTGGGACTGGGCCAGCGCGGTGGCGGCGGCCTGCTCGGGCGACAAATCGTCGCCGATCGCCAGCAGCAGGGCGCGGCTGTCGCGCTGGATGCGCAGGAAGGTCAGCTTGGCCGGATACAGGCTGCCGTCGGCGCGGCGCAGGCGGGTGCGCAGGCAGCGCTGCTCGCCGATGTCGTCGCCCAGGCCGGCCAGCAGGCCGTGCAGGGCCGCGCCGTCGAGCTCGGGCGCGACCAGGCCGACCGCGGCCCCCTGCAAGGCGGCCGCGTCATAGCCCAGGTTCTGGCGCGCGGCGCCATTCACGTCGACCAGGGCCAGGGTGGCGGCGTCGATCAGGAACATCTCGGAAGTGGCCGCCTGCATCGGGGCGGCCAGGGTCGGCTCGGTGGCGTTCATGGGCGTTCGGATTCGGTGGATTGGCGGCGCCGGCGCCACAGCGCCACGAAGCGGCGGAAGGCGCGGGCGCTGCGCGTGGCGTGGCGGCTGCCGAAGGGCACCGACGGCCGCAGATGGCGGCGCAACAGGCGCAGGCGCCGCCGCAGCGCGCTGCGCAGTGCGGACATGCTGCGCCGCATCCGGACGTAGGTCGGGCTGGCGCGCAGACGGGCGATGGCATGGTCTTTGAACATGATGAAGCGATTGTGCCACCGTGCAAACCAGACCAGCGCCAGCAAGGATGGCAGGGTCAGCACGTACAGACGCGCCACCACCGCCGCGCCGCCCAGCTTGGCCACCACGAAGGTGGCCACGCCCCACATCGGATGGCCGTGGGCGATCGCCAGCAGGGCCAGCAGCTTGACCGGCAGCAGCAGCAGGCCGGGCAGGGCGAACACCAGCAGGGCCGGGTAGGGCGGCAGGCGCCGCACCGCGTTTTCCAGCCAGGCCAGCGGCGGCCAGCCGGCGATGCCGCTAACGCAGCGGCTGCCGGCCTGCCACAGCCATTCCTCGAGCAGCAGCAGCAGCGCGGCCAGGTACAGCAGGGGCGCGAGCAGCGGATGGCGGGAGGAGGAGTTCGGCTTCATCCCTCCGATGATAATGCAATCCGGCGGCGCTTCCGTCCCCTTATCCTTATAATCAGCTTATGAATAAGGCATTCGTAAAAGAGAGCGATAACGACGACGATGAAGAAGCCGTCGCGCTGGCCCAGTCGATCCCGGCTGGCGCAAAGAACTACATCACGCCCGCCGGCTACCAGGCCATCAAGGACGAGCTGCTGCAGCTGATCGACGTCGACCGGCCGGAGGTCGTGCGCGTGGTGCACTGGGCCGCCTCGAACGGCGACCGTTCCGAAAACGGCGACTACATCTACGGCAAGCGCCGACTGCGCGAAATCGACCGCCGCATCCGCTTCCTCACCAAGCGCATGGACTCGGCCTTCGTGGTCGATCCGAGTGTCCATTATGGAAACGACCAGGTGTTTTTTGGCGCGACTGTTTCCTATTCGAATACAGCCGGTGAAGAGCATACGGTGACCATCGTCGGCGTCGACGAGCTCGACCCGCTACGCGGCCGCATCAGCTGGGTCTCGCCGGTGGCGCGCGCGCTCACCAAGGCGCGCGAGGGCGACCTCATCACACTGCAGACGCCGAATGGCGCCGAGGAGCTGGAAATCCTCAGCGTCGATTATCCGGAACCGATCGCGGACTGAGCCGGGCCGGAAGGCGGCCGGGCTGGTAAGATGGTTTCTTTGGCGCCACCAGCCCTTTCATGAACCGACACCACGACACCGCACGCGAGTCCGACGTCCTGACCGCGCTGCGGCAGGGCACGAACGACCGCCACGAACGCCTCGACAGCGGCCTGCCTTTATCGAAGCCCGACGCTACCCTGGCCGACTACGCTTATCACTTGCAACTGCTGCGCGCCTGGGTGGCGCCGATGGAAACCTGGCTGGCCGGGTTCCACGATGGTCCGCAAGGCGCCGCCGGGCTGCCGCAAGCCCCGCATCTCGGGCTGATCGAAACCGATCTGGCCGACCCCGCGCTGGACGCCGTCGCTGCTCCCGGCTTTGCACCGCTAGCCGCCTGGCCAAGCGCTGCCAGCCCCGCCTACCGCTGGGGCGTGGCCTACGTCGTCGAAGGTTCGCAGCTGGGCGGCGCCGTGCTCTACAAGCGCCTGGCCGAACAGCTGGCGCCGCACCCGCTGCGCTACCTGCGCGGCGCCGGCGAAGCAGGCCCCGGCCCGCGCTGGCGCGCCTTCATGCAGGCGCTGCGCGCCGAGGTCCGCACTGAGGCAGAAATCGCCGAGGCCTGCGCCGGCGCCTGCGATGCTTTCGACCGTATCCTGGCGCTGGCCAGGGTTTGATACGGCACGGGGGCAGGCAAGCTCGTAGGGCGGACGGCTATGCCGGGCGGCTTGCGTACCGCCTGCCTCGGCGCCGCCCACGCGTTCAAACACCCTCCGCTCAGCCGCGCGGTGATGCGGGCGTGGGGTGAACGCGTGGGCGGCGCACACGGCGCAGGCTCACCAAATGTCCGGTATAGCCGACCACCCTACGTCCTATTAGAAGGCAATCCAGGAAAATTGCTCACCAACGATTTGCGCGGCTTTTGTCTGGCTGGCGGGAACCGATGACAGGAGGTGCATGAGCACGCTCGGTTCGAAGACACGGGAACAACAGGAAGACGACAGGCCGATCCATGCAAGGTGGACGATCATTGCCAAGCTGCGTGGAGAAATTGTGACGCGCATTGTGAGCACGCAAATCCGGCCCGCGGCAGCCCCTGCATTAGGCCTCCATAGAAGGCCAACCCATCAGCCCCGCTCGCGCTCGACCCTGTTGACCCCCGCCACCCGCCGCAAATTGCGGATCAAATGCGCCAGATGCACCCGATCCTTCACCTGGATGGTGAAGCGCAGCTGCGTCATCATGTTTTCGTCGTCCTCGTCCATGCCGACATAGGTGATGTTGCCGTCCGACTCGCCGATCTCGGCCGCCACGCGCGCCAGGATACCTTTTTCGTTATTGATCAAGAGACGAATGCGGCAGTCGAAGCGGCGGTTCAGCTCTTCGCCCCACTGCACGGCGATCCAGCGGTCCGGTTCCTTGGCGCGCAGGCGCTTGGCCGGCAGGCAGTCGGCGGTGTGCACCACCAGGCCCTGGTCGCGGCGCAGCTGGCCGACGATGCCGTCGCCCGGGATCGGCAGGCAGCATGGCGCCAGCTGCACCGACACGCCTTCGCTGCCGTAGATGGTCACCGGGTCGATGTCGCCCGACAGCGGCAGGGTCGACGGCGCGCTGTCGTCGGCGCCGTCCATCAGGCCGAAGATGTGGCGCGCCACCAGCGCCGGCATGCGCTTGCCGATGCCGATGTCGGCGTACAGCTCGTCCATCGACTTGGCCGAGGATTCGGCCAGCACGCGCTCGATGGTCGATGCCGGCAACTCGCCGGTAACGCCGCGCGCGGCCAGCGCCTGGGCCAGCAGATCCTGGCCGAGTTCCACCGATTCGTTGACGTTGATGGTGCGCAGGTGGTGGCGGATCGCCGAGCGCGCCTTGCCGGTGCGTACGTAGCTGAGCCAGGTCGGGCTCGGGCGCGAATCCGGGTCGGTGACGATTTCCACGATGTCGCCGTTGTGCAGCTCGGTGCGCAGCGGCTGGGCTTCGTTGTTGATCTTCACCGCCACGCAATGGTCGCCGATGCCGGTGTGGATCGAATAGGCGAAGTCGAGCGCCGTGGCGCCGCGCGGCAGGGCGATGATCTTTGATTTCGGCGTGAACACGTAGACCGAATCCGGGAACAAATCGACCTTCACGTGTTCGAGGAATTCGGCCGAGTCGCCGGTTTGCTGCTGGATGTCGAGCAGCGACTGCAGCCAGGCATGGGTGCGCTGCTGCAGGTCCGACAGATTCTGGTCGCCGGTTTTATACAGCCAGTGCGCCGCGACGCCGCTTTCCGCGGTGCGGTGCATGTCCTGGGTACGGATCTGGAATTCGACCGGGGTGCCGTAGGGGCCGATCAGGGTGGTGTGCAGCGACTGGTAGCCGTTGATCTTGCGGATCGCGATGTAGTCCTTGAACTTGCCCGGCATCGGCTTGTACAGCCCGTGCAGGGTGCCGAGCGCCACGTAACAATTGGCGATGTTGTCGACCACGACGCGGAAACCATACACGTCGAGCACCTGCGAGAACGACAGGTGCTTGTTGCGCATTTTTTTATAGATGCCGAACAGGGTTTTTTCGCGGCCGTACACTTCGGCCTGGATGCCGGCCATCGACAGCGTCTGCTTGACCGACTCGAGGATCTTCTTGACCACTTCGCGGCGGTTGCCGCGCGCCGACTTCACGGCCTTGGTCAGGGTGCGGTAGCGCAGCGGATACAGGTGCGAGAAGGCCAGGTCCTGCAGCTCGCGGTAGATGTTGTTCAGGCCGAGGCGGTGCGCGATCGGCACGTACACTTCCATCGTCTCGCCGGCGATGCGGCGCTTTTTCGCCGGCACCATCACACCCAGCGTGCGCATGTTGTGCAGGCGGTCGGCCAGCTTGATGAGGATGACGCGCACGTCCGAGGCCATGGCCAGCAGCATCTTGCGGAAGTTTTCCGCCTGCGCTTCCACCAGGCTCTGGAACTCGATCTTTTCCAGCTTCGACAGGCCGTCGACCAGGTTCGCGACCGGCGCGCCGAAGCGTTCGATCAGCTCTTCCTTCTTGACGTCCTGGTCTTCGATCACGTCGTGCAGCAGGGCCGCCATGATGGCTTGCGCATCGAGCTTCCACTCGGCGCAGATTTCGGCCACCGCGATCGGGTGCGAGATGTAGGGTTCACCGGACTTGCGTACCTGGCCGAGGTGCATCTCGTCGGAGAAGCGGTAGGCTTCGCGAACTTTTTTCAGTTCGGCCGGGGTGAGGTATTCGGACAGCTTGTCGATCAGCTGGGTGACCGAGGCTACGCCGGGGGCAGGCGCCTCGGCATGGTCTTGCGGCTTGCCCGGGCGCTTGGCCCTGGCGGAAGGATTGCCAGAATGGGTTGTATCTGGGGGAAACAGGTTCATACGTTATGTCGATCAGCCGCAGTGTCGTGACAGAATAACAGAATTACGGACTCACGAATGAGGCAACCGGAACGCAAACCGGCGGGGAGTACCCGCCGGTTTTCTGGATGGTGCGAAGAATAATTACATCGGCACTTTTTTCAGCATTTCCAGGCCCACCTTGCCGGCGGCGATTTCGCGCAGGGCGATAACGGTCGGCTTGTCCTTTGCTTCGACTTTCGGGGTGTGGCCCTGCAGCAGCTGGCGTGCGCGGTAGGTCGCCGACAGGGTCAGCTGAAAGCGGTTCGGAATGTTTTTCAGGCAATCTTCGATGGTGATACGGGCCATGGTATGAACTCCAGAATAGAGGGAAGCAGCGGCGCGGGCGACGCTGGAAAAATTACGGTTGTTGCAGTACGTGGATACCCAGCTGGGCAAACAGCGAGGTGTTGCGGGCAGCTTGCTGGGCGAAGCGGCAACGTGTTGCCTGGACAATCGCCTGTAGCTGGGCCAGGGCGACGTTAAACTCTTCGTTGATGATAGCATATTCGAACTCGGGAGCGTGAGCGATCTCACCCCCGGCTGCCAGCAGGCGGCGCGTGATGATGTGCGGTTCGTCGGTGCCGCGCTTGTGCAGGCGCTCTTCCAGCGCCGCGATCGACGGCGGCAGGATGAAGATGCCGGCCGCGTCCGGGAACTGCTTCTTCACCTGGCGCGCGCCTTGCCAGTCGATTTCCAGCAGGATGTCGGTGCCGGTCTTCATTTTTTCTTCCACGCTCAGGCGGCTGGTGCCGTAGAAATTGCCGTGCACCTCGGCCCATTCCAGGAACTCGCCGCGGTCGGCGCGCTTTTCGAAATCCTCGGCGGTCGTGAAGTGATAGTGCACGCCGTCTTCCTCGCCCGGGCGCGGCTGGCGCGTGGTGGTCGAGATCGACAGCTGGATGCCCGGTTCCTGCTTGAGCAGCGCGTTGACCAGGGTCGATTTGCCGGCGCCGGATGGGGCGGCGACGACGAACAGGCTGCCGGAGAAGGCGGTGGTGAGCATGGTGTGGTCCTTTGATTCGTGTGTTGATGGCGGTGGTTTGGCGCCGCGATTGTGCATGATATAGCGGAACGCGTGGGCACAGGGCGCCGACCCTACCGTATCAAACCTAGAGCATGTGAAAAATCGTCAGGGCAAGGGATACGGCCGACCGGCGCCGAGTCGAAGACAGTACGGGCGTACGGCGGGACGAGGCAACGCCGGCATGGCGTTTTTTTCACAAGCGCGTAGGGTGGGCCGGGCCGCGCAAGGCGCCCCGTGCCCGCGCGTGAAGCGGCCGATGAAAACCAGGCCGCCCATTCCAGATTGTACTTACTCCAGGTTCTGCACCTGCTCGCGCATCTGCTCGATCAGCAGCTTCAGCTCCATCGACGCATCCGCCAGCTCCTTCACCGAGGCCTTGGCCCCCAGCGTGTTCGCCTCGCGGTTCAGTTCCTGCATCATGAAGTCGAGGCGCTTGCCGACTTGCCCGCCTTTTTTCAGGATGTGGCGGGTCTCGCCCAGGTGGGCCGACAGGCGCGACAACTCTTCCGACACGTCGATGCGGATGCCGTACAGCGTCACTTCCTGGCGGATGCGCTCGAACACTTCCTGGCGGCTCAGCACCGAGGCGTTGCCGTGGCCGGCGAGCCCCAGCGCGTCCTGCATGCGCTCGACCGCTTTTTGCTGGAACTGCGAGATCACCTGCGGGATCAGCGGCGTGATGCGCTTGACGATCGCTTCCATCGCCTCGATGCGCGACACCAGCATCGCTTCGAGCGCCGCGCCTTCGCGCCGGCGGCTGTCGACAAAGGCGGCGATGGTGCGGGCGGTGAGGGCGGCGACGTCGGCCTGGAGCGACTCCTGGCCCACGTGCGCTTCCTCCACCACGCCCGGCCAGCGCAGCAGCTCGGCCACGGTCATCGGCTGGGCCTGGGTAAAGTGGCGGCTGACTTCGCCTTGCAGGCGCGCCAAATCGGCCAGCAGTTCCTGGTTCAGGGCCTGGGTGCCGCCGGCGGCCTTGCGGCCGAACGACAGGCGGGCCTCGACCTTGCCGCGCGTGATGGCGGCCATGATCGCGGCGCGCAGGTCCGGTTCCAGCGCGCGCAGCTCATCATTGATGCGGAACTGCAGATCGAGGAAGCGCGAGTTGACGCTCTTGATTTCGATCGTGAGGGTGCCGGCAGCGCCTTCGCTGGTGGCGACCGCATAACCAGTCATGCTTGAAATGCTCAATGGAGTCCCCGGTTTTCAGTGCGACGGCGGCAGTGCATGCACGCGGGCGGTGCGCGCGTATTTACCTTGCCGGACGCTCATTATTCTTTACAAGACCGACATTTATCCACACAATCGCCGTGTTATGCAAGGAACTCTTCAGTATGGCCGCACAAAATAACGCACCCTTGCCGGATGGGCTGGAGATTGCCGGATACCGCATTGTAAAGAAAATCGCGTCTGGCGGGTTCAGTATTGTCTATCTTGCATATGATCCCGAAGGCAGCGCCGTGGCGATCAAGGAGTACCTGCCGAGCGCGCTCGCCTTGCGCCAGCCGGGCGAGCTGGCGCCGGTGATCGCCAAGCCGAATGCGCCGCTGTTTCGCATCGGCCTGAAATGCTTTTTCGAGGAAGGGCGGGCGCTGGCGCGCATCGTGCACCCGAACGTGGTGCGCATCCTGAACTTCTTCCGCGCCCACGACACGGTGTACATGGTGATGGCCTACGAGTCCGGCCACTCGCTGCAGGAACACATCGCGCGCGTGGTCGGCAAGGGCAGCCGCCTGAACGAGACCTTCGTGCGCAAGGTCTTCACGGGCGTGTGCCAGGGCCTGCGCGAAGTGCATGCGAACAAGCTGCTGCACCTGGACCTGAAACCGGCCAACATCTACCTGCGCACCGACTGCTCGCCGATCCTGCTCGACTTCGGCGCCGCGCGCCAGGCGATCAACAAGGACCTGATGGCCTTGGCGCCGATGTACACGCCGGGCTTCGCGCCGCCCGAACTCTACGTGAAGGGTTCGCCGCTCGGGCCCTGGTCGGACATCTACAGCATCGGCGCCTCGCTGTTCGCCTGCATGAGCGGCGGCCCGCCGCAGGCCGCCGATGCCCGCAAGCTCGAGGACAAGATGGGCCCGCGCCTGGACTACCTGGCCACGGTGTATTCGCCCGAACTGGCCGGCGTGGTGCGCGCCTGCCTGTCGCTCGACCCGATGGCGCGCCCGCGCAGCGTGTTCGAGGTGCAGAAGGTGCTGCAGACGGCGCCGGCGAAGGCGCTGGCGGACGCGGCCGCAAAAAACGACGCGCAGGCAGCAAGCGGCGGCGGGCTGCGGGGCCTGTTCAGCCGCCTGGGCGCCTTTGGCCGCGCCCGGGGCGACAACAAGAACGACAACCACTAAGCCAGCAGCAAGGATCGAGGAACCCCATGCAGTTTTCCGTCTACCAGCAAAGCCACATCGGCGCGCGCCGCGTCAACCAGGACCGCATGGGCTACTGCTTCACGCGCGATGCGCTGCTGCTGGTGCTGGCCGACGGCATGGGCGGCCACCTGCACGGCGAGATCGCCGCCACCATCGCGATGCAGACCCTGTCGATGATGTTCCAGATGCAGGCCCGCCCCTACATCAAGAAGCCCGAGCGCTTCCTGGAAGAGGCGCTGACCCAGGCCCACCGCGACATCCACGCCTACGCCGCGCGCCACAACCTGGAAGACACGCCGCGCACCACGGTGGTGGCCTGCCTGGTGCAGTACAACTGCGCGGTGTGGGTGCATTGCGGCGACTCGCGCCTGTACTGGGTCCGCGGCGGCAAGGTGCTGGCGCGCACGCGCGACCATTCTCACCTCGAGTACCTGATCGACAAGGGCAAGGCCAGCCCGCTCGACCGCGCCAGCCACCCCGACCGCAACAAGCTGTACAACTGCCTCGGCGCGCAGACGCCGCCGCGCATCGACATCTCGCAGCAGATCGGTCTGCAGGCCGGCGATGTGCTGATGCTGTGCTCCGACGGCTTGTGGTCGTCGGTGCCGGACGAGGAGATCGTGCACAAGCTGGCCACCAGGACCGTGGTCCAGGCCGTGCCCGAGCTGGTGACGAGCGCCGTGGCGCGCGGCGGCCCGCGCTGCGATAACACGACCGCGCTGGCGATCGCCTGGCAGGGCGCGGAGAATGCCGACGCCGGCATGCCGAACGTGGTCTCGACCCAGATGCTGCCCGAGGACCAGGTCAGCAGCACCATCGGCAGCGTCGACGTCCCGCCGGATACCGATCCCTTCGACGAAGACGCCATCGAAAAGGCGATCGCCGAGATCAACCAGGCGATCGAGAAGTCGTCCCACATCCTCAAATAAGGCCCGCCATGACCCCCGCCGCCAGCCCGATCACCCGTCCCAGCGGCCGCGCCGTCGGCCAGCTGCGCGCCATCCGCATCACCCGCCAGTTCACGAAACATGCCGAAGGCTCGGTGCTGATCGAATGCGGCGACACCAAGGTGATCTGCACCGCCAGCATCGAGGACAAGGTGCCGGGCTTCCTGAAAGGGAAAGGGCAGGGCTGGCTGACCGCCGAATACGGCATGCTGCCGCGCTCGACCCACGCGCGCATGGACCGCGAAGCCGCACGCGGCAAGCAGTCCGGCCGCACCCAGGAAATCCAGCGCCTGATCGGCCGCTCGCTGCGCGCCGCCTTCGATTTGCAGGCCTTTGGCGAACGCACCCTGCACCTCGATTGCGACGTGATCCAGGCCGACGGCGGCACCCGTACCGCGTCGATCACGGGCGCGATGGTGGCGGCCTGCGATGCGTTCTCCAAACTGGTGGAGCGCGGCGTGCTGGACGCGGTGCCGGTGAAGCACTTCGTGGCCGCGATCTCGGTTGGCGTCTATCAGGGCACGCCGGTGCTGGACCTCGATTATGTGGAGGATTCGGGCTGCGACACCGACATGAACGTGGTCATGAATGAAGCCGGGCACTTCATCGAGGTGCAGGGCACGGCGGAAGGGGCGGCGTTCGATCGCGCCGGAATGGACCGCTTGCTCGACCTGGCGCAGGCGGGGATTGCGGATCTTATCGGCCTGCAAAAGCAAAGCCTCGGCATCGAATAGTCCGCGGCATCGACCCTACGGTGGGCACCCCGTGCCCACGCGCTTAGGTGCTCCTCCGGTAGCCAATTGCAGTGCGCATTCGCTGCGCGGCGTCAACCATGGACGACACGCCGACGATGTGCTTTTGGATGCAGCGCCACCTGCCGGGTTCTTTGGCTTGCACCGTCGCTATCACCGGTCATCGTCCCGCGTGGGCACGGGGTGCCCACCGTTCGGTTGCCGCCGCAGACGCCGATACCGTCGGCGCAGCGCCACTGCAAGCGGTAAAATACCCCCTTCGCATTTCCGCCCGACTCTCGCCATGACCCAACGCCTCATCCTCGCCTCGAACAACGCCGGCAAACTGAAGGAATTCCAGCAAATCCTCGGCCCGATCGGTTTTACTTTGCACCCGCAAGGCGAATTCAACGTCCCCGAGGCGGAAGAGCCGTTCGCCACCTTCGTCGAAAACGCCCTTGCCAAGGCGCGCCACGCGTCGCGCCTGACCGGCTTGCCGGCCCTGGCCGACGACTCCGGCGTCTGCGTCAACGCCCTCGGCGGCGCGCCCGGCGTGTACTCGGCGCGCTTTGCCGGCGAGCCGAAATCCGACGCCCGCAACAACGAAAAACTGGTCGCCGACCTGGCCGATCAAGCCGACAAATCGGCCTATTACTATTGCGTGCTGGTCTACGTGCGCCACGCCGATGACCCGCAGCCGATCATCGCCGACGGCCGCTGGCACGGCGAAATCATCGACACGCCGCGCGGCGAGAATGGCTTCGGCTACGACCCCTATTTCCTGATCCCGGCCCTGGGCAAGACCACGGCCGAGCTCACGCCCGCCGAGAAAAACGCCCAATCGCACCGCGGCCAGGCCCTGCGCGCACTGGTAGAGAAACTGCAATGATTCCGATCAAAGTCGCCGGCGTGAACGTCGGCGAATCCAGCTCCAACCTGCGTTCGCCGGCCCAGGCCGCCCTGCAATACCTGCAGCCCGGTTCCCTGAACCTGACCGCCTTGCCGCCGCTGTCGCTCTACGTCCACTTCCCGTGGTGCGTGCGCAAGTGCCCCTACTGTGACTTCAATTCGCACGAAGCCAAGGGCGAATTGCCGGAAAAGGAATACCTCGACGCACTGCGCCTCGACCTCGAGCAGTCGCTGCCGCTGATCTGGGGCCGCAAGATCCACACCGTCTTCATCGGCGGCGGCACGCCGAGCCTGATGTCGGCCGCCGGCCTGGACCGTTTGATGTCGGACCTGCGCACGCTGCTGCCGCTGGAAATCGACGCCGAGATCACGATGGAAGCCAACCCAGGCACCTTCGAGGTCGAAAAGTTCCGCCAGTACCGGGAGAGCGGCATCAACCGCCTGTCGATCGGCATCCAGAGCTTCAACGGCGAGCACCTGAAGTCGCTTGGCCGCATCCACGACGAACGTGAGGCGCTGCGCGCGGTGGAGATCGCGCACACTACCTTCGACAATTTCAATCTCGACCTGATGTACGCGCTGCCCTCGCAGACCCTGGACCAGGCGCGCCACGACTTGCAGACCGCGCTGTCGTTCGCGCCGCCGCATTTGTCGCTGTACCACCTGACGATGGAACCGAACACGGTCTTCGCCAAGTACCCGCCCAGTTTGCCCGACGACGACGCCAGCGCCGACATGCAGGACATGATCGCCGAGGTGATGCCGGCCGCCGGCTACGAGCACTACGAGGTGTCGGCCTATGCGCAAAAAGGCCGGCGCGCGCGCCACAACCTGAACTATTGGAACTTCGGCGACTACCTCGGCATCGGCGCCGGCGCCCACTCGAAGCTGTCCTTCCCGCACCGCATCCTGCGCCAGGCGCGCTACAAGCAGCCCGGCTCCTTCATGGAAGCGGCCAAGCGCGGTAACCCCGTACAGGAAGAGCACGAAATCGCCCGTGCCGACATGGGCTTCGAGTTCATGCTCAACACCCTGCGCCTGACCGAAGGCTTCGATCCGAATCTGTTCGGCGAGCGCACCGGCATGAGCATCACCGCGATCTCGAAAGCCATGGACGCCGCCGAAGCCAAGGGTCTGCTGACGCGCGACTTCAAACTCATCAAACCGACCAAGCTCGGCCAGCGTTTCCTGAACGACCTGCAAGAAATGTTCCTCGGCGAGACGAAATAAGGAGGTAGGGTGGGTTCTCGAACCACCAATCCGAACGGCGGCGCTCCGCAGACAATGATAGGACACCCGTCCTACCCCTGCGCCGCCCCCGCCAAGGCCGTAATCGTCTTCGCCAACCCTTCCACCACCCGCGCCATGCTCTCGTAATCGAGCTTGTCCGGCGTATCCTGGGCCGTGTGGTAATACGGATAGCGCATGAACGCCGTATCGGTGATCATCAGCGCCGGATACCCATGCCGGTTATACGAGGCATGGTCCGACAAGGTCACGCCCATCGTATGCGCCGGCGCCGCCAGCCCCTGCGCCGGAAAATCCGAGGCCCCCTGGAACGCCGCCAGCGCCTGCCTGACCAGCGCCGACGATTCCATCGTGCCGACAAACGCAATGAAGTTGCCGGTATCCGGATACTGCCCGTCCAGCCCCGGCGGCAGCTGCTGGCTGCCTGGCTTGTCCGAGTAATAGCCCATCGTTTCCAGCACCAGCGCACCTTCGACCGCCAGGCCCTGGCGCTTCAACTCGGCCGCATGCTGCATGCTGCCCATTTCCTCGCCCAGGAAGAAGGGCGGTTCCTCGTTCACGAAGAACACGAAGCGCACCTCGGTGCCGTTCGCCGGCCGCATTGTCTTGAGCAGGCGCGCCAGTTCCAGCACGGCGGCCGTGCCGCTGCCGTTGTCGTTGGCCCCGGGCGCCCCTTCGGCCGAATCGTAATGCGCGCCGACAATGAAGATGCGTTCCGGCCGCTTGCCCTTGACCACGTTCGCCACCGCCACCTCGATGTTGCGCACCTGTTGCCCGGCAGCCGTGTATTCCTGGCGCGACGGCGTGTAGCCGGCCTTCTCCAACGTGTTTTCGATGTAGACGGCCGCGCGCTCGAGCTGCGCTGGCCTGCGCGTGTTGTGTTCCTCGGAGGCGACGGCCTGCACGTGCTGGCGCATGCGCTCGGCCAGGCCGGGGGCGGCCCGGGCATTCTCGGGCGTGAGGGTCATGATCGCCACCAGGATGAGCAGGAAGAGCGCAACGATGACTTTCCAATGTGATTGAAAAAAGTTCCGCATGGCAGTGTGCAGCGCCTGGGCGGCGCCCTGAATGGCATCCATTAGTAGACCTTGTTCAGTGTAGCCAAGTTCAACGCGATACCATTGCACGAATCCAGGACGAAAAAAAACCGGAGCACGCGGCTCCGGTCTTTCATGCAATCAAGCCAAGCTGAAGGATCAGCGCGCCGCTTGCGCCTCAGCCACAGGCTCGCTCCAGCCCCCACCCAGCACACGGTACAAGGTCACCTGGTTCTGCAAGCGCGCCAGGTTCGCTTCCACCGTCTGCTGCTGCGCCTGGAACAGCGAACGCTGCGCATCCAGCAGGTCAAGCTGGCTGGCCGCGCCGCTGCGGTAGCGCAGGTCGGACAGGTTGAAACGGTCCTGCTCGGCCAGGGCCACCGCGCGCTGGGCGCGCAGCTGCTCGCTGTAGGTGGCCTGGCCAGCCAGGGCGTCCGCCACTTCGCGGAACGCGGTCTGGATCGAACGCTCGTACTGGGCCACGGCGATGTCGCGGCCGGCACGGGCCGATTCGACGCCGGCCGTGACGCGGCCGTAGTCGAAGATCGGCAGGATCGCCTGGGGCGCGAAGCTCCAGCCGAAGGTGCCGCTCTTGAACAGGCCCGACAACTCATCGCTGACGCTGCCGGCGCTGCCGGTCAGCGAAATGCGCGGGAAGTAATTCGCGCGCGCGGCGCCGATGTTGGCGTTGGCCGCGATCAGCTGCTGCTCGGCCGAACGGATGTCCGGACGCACGGTCAGCAGGTCGGACGGCAGGCCGGCCGGCAGGTCCGGCAGCTCGGTCGTGGCCAGGGTCGCGCCCGGCGCCAGGTCGGACGGAATGGTCTGGCCGACCAGCAGCGTCAGCAGGTTGTTGTCCTGCTGGCGCAGGCGGCGCAGCTGGGCCAGCGTGGCGCGTGCCGTTTCCACCAGCGACGCCGACAGTTGCAGGTCGAGCTTCGACGACACGCCGTTATCGAAACGCAGCTGGGTCAGGCGCAGCGATTCCTCGCGCGTGCGCAGCGTGTCTTCGGTCAGCGCCAGCAGTTCGTCGTCGGCCAGCAGCGACAGGTAGCTGTTGGCCACCGAGGCGATCAGGCTGATCTGCGTGGTCTTGCGCGCTTCCTCGGTGGCGAGGTATTGCGCCAGCGCCGCTTCCGACAAATTGCGCACGCGGCCGAAGAAATCGAGCTCGAAGCTCGACACGGTCAGGCCGGCCTGGTAGGTGCTCTGGATCGGCAGGTCCTCGCCCACCGTCTGGCGGCTGCCGGTGACGGCGGCCGAGACGGTCGGCAGGCGGTCGGCGCGCGTGATGCGGTACTGGGCGCGGGCCTGCTCGATGTTCAGGATGGCCACGCGCAGGTCGCGGTTGTTCGCCAGCGACAGCTCGATCAGCTGGCGCAGGCGCGCATCGGCGAAGAAGCGCTGCCAGGCGAGGGTCGCCGGCGCTTCGCCGGTGGCGGTCGGCAGCGCCGTGCCGCCAACCTGCGGCATTTCCGGAAAGGCCGGGGCCACCGGCGCGGCCGGACGCTCGTACTTCGGCGCCAGGTTCACGCAGCCGGCCAGGGCCAATGCCAGGGCGAGGGGAGTGAGTCGTTTCATCTTCACAGTGACATTCATCAGATTTTTTCCTTCACAACGGCGCCGGTGTCTTCGTGGTGCGTGTACAGCTCGTTCTGGCGCTTGCTGCCCTTGAACAGCGTACGCACGACCACGAAGAACAGCGGCACGAAGATCACGCCGAGCGCGGTTGCGGTGATCATGCCGCCCATCACGCCGGTACCGATGGCGCGTTGGCCTGCACCGCCGGCGCCGCTTGCAATCACCAGCGGCAGCACGCCGAGGATGAACGCCAGCGAGGTCATGATAATCGGGCGGAACCGCAGGTGGGCCGCTTCCAGCGCCGCTTCCATCGGCGACTTGCCTTGGGCTTGCAGGTCTTTCGCGAATTCGATGATCAGAATCGCGTTCTTCGCCGCCAGGCCGATAATCGTGATCAGGCCGACCTTGAAGTAGACGTCGTTCGACAGCCCGCGCATCTGGGCCGCCAGCAGCGAACCCAGGATACCCAGCGGCACCACCAGCAGCACGGCCACTGGAATCGTCCAGCTTTCGTACAGCGCGGCCAGGGCCAGGAACACCGCCAGCAGCGCGAAGCCGATGAGGATGAACACGGTCGAACCCGACAGGATTTCCTCACGCGACTGGCCGGTCCATTCGAACGCGAAGCCAGGCGGCAGCTGGGCTGCCAGGCGCTGCATTTCGTCCAGTGCCTGGCCGCTCGAGTAGCCCTTGGCCGGTTCGCCGGTGATCTTCATCGACGGATAGCCGTTGTAGCGGATGGTCTGCATCGGACCCGTGACCCATTCGGTCGACGCGAACGAGGACAGCGGCACCGGACGGCCCTGGGTATTCAGGGCGTTGATGCGCAGCAGGTCATCCGGCTGCATGCGGTTCGGCGCATCGGCCTGCACGATCACGCGCTGCAGGCGGCCGGCGTTCGGGAAGTCGTTCACATAGCTCGAACCCAGCGAGGTCGACAGCGCGGTGTTGATGGCGCTGAAGGTCACGCCCAGGGCTTGCGCCTTGTCGCGGTCGATGTTCAATTTCAGCTGCGGTGCGTCTTCCAGGCCTTCAGGGCGCAGGCCGGTCAGGACCTTGCTCTGCATGGCCATGCCCAGCATCTGGTTACGTGCTGCAACCAATGCGGTGTGGCCATTGCCGCCACGGTCTTGCAGGCGGAACGAGAAGCCGGTGCCGGTACCCAGTTCAGGAATCGGCGGCGGGCTCACCACGAAGATGAACGAGTCGCGCAGGGCGCCCATGTGCATCGTGATGCGGTTGGCGAAGGATTGCGCATCCTGGCCATCGCCCTTGCGGTCGGCCCAGGCCTTCAGCGGAATGAAGGCGAGACCCATGTTCTGGCCCTGGCCCGAGAACGAGAAGCCGGTAACGGCCACGATGTTCGCGTATTCCGGCTGCTTCATGACGAAGTCTTCCAGCGCGTGCAGCACGACGTTGGTACGCTCGGCGGTCGCGCCCGGCGGCAACTGGATGTTGGCGATCACGTAGCCCTGGTCTTCGTTCGGCAGGAAGGAGTTCGGCAGGCGGGTGAACAGCAGGCCGACCAGGCCGACCAGCAGCACGAACACGACCATCCAGCGGCCCGAACGGCGCAGGATGCCGCCGACAAAGCCTTCATAGCGCTTGGCGCCGGCACTGAAGTTACGGTTGAACCAGCCGAAGAAACCCTTCTTCTCGTGGTGGTGGCCGGCTTCGACGGGTTTCAGCAAGTGCGCGCACAGTGCCGGGGTCAGCGACAGCGCCAGGAAGGCCGAGAAGGCGATCGAGGTCACCATCACCGCCGAGAACTGGCGATAAATGTTACCGACCGCGCCGGCGAAGAAGGCCAGCGGCACGAACACCGACATCAGCACCACGGTCACGCCGATGATCGCGCCCGAGATCTGGCCCATGGCCTTGCGGGTGGCCTGCAGCGGCGGCAAGCCTTCCTCGGACATGATGCGCTCGACGTTCTCGACGACCACGATGGCGTCATCGACCACGATACCGATCACCAGCACCATGCCGAACATGGTCAGCACGTTGATCGAGAAGCCCAGCGCCAGCAGGCAGGCGAAGGAACCGAGCAGCGCGACCGGAACGACGATGGTCGGGATCAGGGTGTAGCGGAAGTTCTGCAGGAAGATGAACATCACGACGAACACCAGCGCGATCGCTTCGAGCAGGGTGTGCACGACTTGTTCGATCGAGATGTCGATGAAGGTGGTCGAATCGTACGGGATCGTGTACTTCATGCCGTGTGGGAAGAACTTCGACAGTTCCTTCATGCGCTCCTTGATCAGGTCGCCAGTTTCGAGTGCGTTACCCGATGGCGACAGCTGGACGCCGATACCGGCCGACGGCTTGCCGTTCAGGCGTGCCGAGGTCGCATAGGCCTGGCCGCCGATCTCGATGCGGGCGACGTCTTTCAGGCGCACGGTCGAACCGTCCGGATTGGCGCGCAGCACGATGTTGCCGAACTGCTCGACGGTCGCCAGCTGGCCGGCCACCACCACGGTGGCGGTGATCTGCTGGCCTTTTGCGAGCGGCAAGTCGCCGATGGTGCCGGAAGCAACCTGGGCATTTTGCTGGCTGATCGCGGCGTTCACGTCGGCCGGCGACAAATTGAAACCGACCAGCTTGGCCGGATCGATCCAGACGCGCATCGCCTTTTCGGTACCGAACAGCTGGGCCTGGCCCACACCCTTGATACGCTGCAGTTCCGGCAGGACGTTACGCGAAGCGTAGTCGCCCAGCGCCACCGGATCCCAGTTCGGGTCGTCCGACGACAGGATGGTGAACAGCAGGAAGTTCGAGCGCGACTTGTCGACGCGCACGCCCTGCTGGGTCACGGCCGGCGGCAGGCGCGGCGTGGCGCGCGCCAGGCGGTTCTGGACGTCGACCTGGGCCAGGTCGGCGTTGGTGCCGGTTTCAAACGAGATGGTGATCGAGCCGGTGCCGTTGGCCTGGCTGGTCGATTCCATGTAGATCATGCCCTCGGCGCCATTCATCTCGCGTTCGATGACGGAGATGACGGAGTCTTCGAGCACCTGTGCCGACGCGCCCGGGTAGGCCACGTTGACGACGATCGAAGGAGGCGCCACGGTTGGGTATTGCGCGATCGGCAGCTGATTGACGGCTACACCGCCCAGCACCATGATGAACAGCGCGATCACCCAGGCAAAAATGGGGCGGTCAATAAAAAAACGTGCCATGAAAAGTCCTGTTCCTTTTACTCAGACTCAGCGAGTAATTATTGGCGGCTCTGGCCAGGGGTGGTCGCGCCGGCGGCCGGGCTACCGGTGGCCGGGGTGCGGGCACCCGCTGCGGCGTTGACGGCCGGAGCGGCGGTGGCGTTCGGCTGGGCCGGGTTGCCGGCAGCGGCCGGCGCGGCGGCGTTCGGCGCGGTCCAGGCCACAGGCTGCACCGGGGTGCCTGGCGGCATCATCTGCAGCTTCTGGAAGCCGTCGACCATGACGCGTTCGCCTTCCTTCAGGCCATCGGTGACGACCCAGTTACTGCCTTCCTGCGACGCGATTTTCACGGTGCGCGGGGTCGGCTTGTTGTCGGCGCCGATCACCATCAGGGTGTCGCCGGTCTGGCCGCCGCGGGTCACGGCTTGCTGCGGCACCAGCACGCCCGACGGCAGCTCGGCCTGGGACAGGCGCACGCGCACATACTGGCCCGGGAGCAGGGCGTTGTCCGGGTTCGGCACTTGCGCGCGCAGGGTCACCTGGCCGCTGGTCGGGTCGACCGACACGTCGGAGAACAGCAGCTTGCCCTGGCGCGCCAGCACGGTGCCGTCATCCAGGATCACGGTCACCGGAATGGCCGAGTCGATGCCCTTGCCGCCGGCCTGCTTGCGCAGGCGCTGCAGTTCGGATGCCGACTGGGTGATGTTCAGGTACATCGAATCGGTTTGCTGGATCAGCGCCAGCTGGGTCGCTTCGCCTGCCGAGACGAGCGCGCCTTCGGTCACCAGCGCGCGGCCGATGCGGCCCGAGATCGGGGCGAACACGTTCGAATAGCCGACATTGATCTGCGAAATCTTCAGCTGGGCCTGGGCCGAACGGACGTCGGCGCGGGCTTGCTCGGCGGTGGCGACGGCGTTGGTGTATTCCTGCTTGCTGATGGCGTTCGCTTCGACCAGCGGCTTGTAGCGGTCGACGATGGCCGAGGCCGCGGTCAGGTTGGCCTGGGCGCGGCCGACGGCGGCCTGCGATGCGTTCAGCTCCGCCTGGTAAGGGGCCGGATCGATCTGGAACAGCGACTGGCCTTCCTTGACGATGCTGCCTTCGGTGAAGGTGCGTTTCAGCACCACGCCGTTGACGCGGGCGCGCACTTCGGCCGTGCGGATCGCTTCGGCACGTGCCGGCAGCTCGGTTTCGAGCGCGACCGACTGGAATTTGGTGGTAATGACGCCAACTTGCGGTGGTGGCATCTTGGCGCCGGCGGCGGCTTGGTCGGCATCTTTCTTGCCGCAGGCCGACAGCAGGGTCACTGCCAGCAGCGTGCCGGCGGCGATCCGGGTCATGGACAGGGGAGAGGAGTGGGCAGAGCGCATTACGTGTGCTTCCTTCTGGTTTTATTAAAAAGACAAAACCGTCCTCAAGGTCCCTGTCGAGACCCTGCGCACGGTCAGTCACTGGCTTTTACGAAATTTTTTATATACTATCACGGCTGTATGTTTAACGTGGTGCACCACAACAAAATTGGAGTGAACATGGCCCGCAGGACCAAGGAAGAAGCGGCCGCGACGCGGGACAGTATTCTTGATGCAGCAGAGCAATTGTTTGTAGAGCAAGGTGTCTCGCGAACGACCCTGCAGCATATCGCAACAGCAGCCGGTGTGACGCGCGGCGCGATTTATTGGCATTTCGACGACAAGGGCGCGCTGTTCAACGCAATGATGGACAGGGCGACCCTGCCGTTCGAGTGCAGCCTGGCTACCCAGAAGGACGATGAGGGTGTCGACGCAATGGACGACCTGCGCAGCGTCATGCTCGATATCTTCCGGATTACCGAGCAGGACCCGAAGGCGCGCCGCGTGTTCGAGATCGCTTCGCTGAAGGTGGAGTTCGTCAGCGAGCTCGACGCCGTGCGGGTGCGCCGCAGCCAGAGCAAGCAGGAATGGATGGATTACGTGGAAAAGCGCATCCGCCTCGGTATCCGGAACGGACAGTTCCGCGCCGATGTCGACCCGCATGTGCAGGCGCTCGGGCTGTGGTCGCTGATCGACGGCTTGATCCGCACCTGGATGTTCGAGCCGGATACCTTCAGCTTGCTGCAGGTCGGCCGGCAAGTGGTCGATACGCTGCTCGAAGGCATCCGCGCCAGGTAAATCGCCTAAACGCTAGAAAAGAAATAACAAAGGCGCGGACCAGCCGCACCTTTGTTCGGTCGACGGCGCCTCGGCGGCGCCACATCCATACTGCCGATCAGGCCGCCACGCGCAGCTCTTCGATCATCTTCTTCAGCTTGAGCGAATCGGCCACGAAGGCGCGGATGCCTTCGGCCAGCTTCTCGGTGCCCATCGCGTCTTCGTTGAGCATGAAGCGGAAGGTCTTTTCGTCGATGGCGATCTTCTCGATGGCGGCGCTGTCGTCCGCCACCAGCTTGCGCTCGACCGATGCGTCGCTATCGGCCAGCTTCTGCAGCAGGTCCGGCGAAATCGTCAGCAGGTCGCAACCGGCCAGCTCCAGGATCTGCGAGGTGTTACGGAAGCTCGCGCCCATGACCTCGGTCTTGTAGCCGAACTTGCGGTAGTACTGGTAGATGCCCTTGACCGACTGCACGCCCGGATCGTCGGCGCCTTGATAGTCGGTGCCGGTCGACTTCTTGTACCAGTCGTAGATGCGGCCGACGAACGGCGAAATCAGCTGCACGCCCGCTTCGGCGCAGGCCACGGCCTGGCACAGCGAGAACAGCAAGGTCAGGTTGCAGTGGATGCCGTCCTTTTCCAGGATCTCGGCGGCGCGGATGCCTTCCCAGGTCGAGGCGATCTTGATCAGCACGCGCTCGCGCGCCACGCCGGCCTTTTCGTACAGCGCGATCAGTTCGCGGCCCTTGGCAACCGTCGCTTCGGTATCGAACGACAGCGCCGCATCGATCTCGGTCGACACGCGGCCCGGCACGTACTTCAGGATCTCGACCCCAAACGCGATCAGGAGGCTGTCGACAATCGCTTCCACCGACGCGCCATTCGCATCGGCGACGGCTTTTTCCAGCAGCGGACGATATTCCGGCTTCTGCACCGCCTTCAGGATCAGCGACGGATTCGTGGTCGCATCCTGCGGCGCATACGCCTTGATCGACTGGAAATCGCCCGTATCGGCTACGACCGTGGTGTATTGCTTCAATTGCTCAAGTTGATTCATATAATTTGCCTATTTAACAATATAACCGAATATTCTGTGCGCGATGGCGTGAAATCGGGTGGACTCTCGGGCCCACGCGGTACGGCGTCAGCAGTTCGATATTCCAAACCGCGCCCGAATCAGCAATCCGTCCCATCCACAAACGCCTGCACCATCGCCTCCAGCCCGACGCGATCCTCTTCCGTAAACCGCTCCAGCACCGGGCTATCGATATCGAATACGCCCACCAGCCTGCCATCCTTGATCACCGGCAGCACGATTTCCGCATTCGACGCCGAATCGCAAGCGATATGCCCCGGAAACGCATGCACGTCCGGCACCACCACCGTCTTGCGCTCCACCGCCGTGGTCCCGCACACCCCGCGCCCGAAGGGAATCCGCGCACAAGCCGGCTTGCCCTGGAACGGCCCGACCAGCAAATCCTGGCCTTCGCCCTTCCTGGACGGCACGGCGAAATAGAAACCGGCCCAGTTCAGGTCGGCAAGCGTGTCGTACACGAGTGCGGAAAACTGCGCGGCGTTCGCGGTCAGGTCGCGTTCGCCTTCGAGCACGCTGACCACCTGGCGCACGAGGAGGCTGTAATCGGGACGGGTGCTGCGTTCTGGATTGATGTGCATGGAGAAGCCGTAATGCTGGACGAAAAACGCTATTCTACAGCCAGCATGGCCGATGCCGCGAGCGCACTCCGGGCGCTATGGATAATGCTCGGCATCCGGCGGCGGCACGTCACGAAATCCGGAAACGGTTCGGCTTCGTAATATACGGTCACGCCGCAGCGCGGGCAGAAGTGGAACACGGCGCGCGACCCTTCGTCGCCGGCACGCACATACCGTCGAATTCGAGCGCCAGGGTGATGCCGTAGGGCGTTTCACCGTTGGTGGCTTGCCACTGGTAGATGACGCCGGCCTGGCTGCACAAGGGCAGCCGGCGACGGGCCAGGACTGTCAATTTTCTCGACCTGCGCACAGGCTGCGTTCAGGACACTGCCGCAGCCGGCGCGGCCGCCGACACCGCGCGCCGCAAATCGTCGAGCGTGGCCGGCTTGGTCAGGTGCAGGTCGAAACCGGCTTCGCTGGCGCGGCCGAGGTCGGCCTGCTGGCCGTAGCCGGTCAGCGCCACCAGGCGCGGCGCGCTTGCCGTGCGCCGCATCATCGCCGCCAGCGCGTAGCCATCCATGTCGGGCAGGCCGATATCGAGCAGGGCCACCGTTGGCCGGTAGCGGATGCATTCGGCCAGCGCGGCGGTGGCCGTGTGGGCCACGCGCACCTCGTGGCCAAGCTGCTCCAGCACCAGGGCGGTGGTGGCGGCGGCATCGACGTTGTCGTCCACCACCAGCACCGATTGACGCGGCGCCGCGCCCGTGCGCTGCGCGGCCGGCGCCGGCGCGGCGGCCTCGCCCAGCGGCAGCTCGACCACGAAGCGGCTGCCGCAGCCCGGGCCGTCGCTGTGGGCGCGGATGCGGCCGCCGTGCAGCTCGACGATCTTGTGCGCGATGGCCAGGCCCAGCCCCAAGCCGCCGGTGCTGCGCGCCAGCGGTTGCGGCGCCTGGTAGAAGGGTTCGAAGACGCGCGCCAGCAGCTCGGGCGCCATGCCGATGCCGTGGTCGGCCACTTCCAGCCGCGCCCAGTCCTCATGCGCGCTCAGCCCGATGCGCACCACGCCGTCGCCGAAGCGCTCGGCGTTCGACAGCAGGTTGTTGATCACTTGCGCCAGGCGGCTCTCGTCGCCGTTCACCCACAGCGCCTCGGGCGCGGCCAGCTCCACCGTCAGGCCGGGGCGGACGGTGGCGGCGTGGCGCACCAGGTCGGCAAAGTTCAGCGGCTGCAGCGCGATTTGCATCTTGCCGGTGGCGATGCGCGACACGTCGAGCAGGTCGTCGACCAGGCGTTTCATGTGCTGCACCTGGCGCCGCATGATGGTGCGTTCGCGCTCGCTCGACTTCTCGCCGCGCAAATCCATCAGGTCGAGCGAGGCGACGATGGGGCTGAGCGGATTGCGCAGCTCGTGGCCGAGCATGGCCAGGAATTCATCCTTGGTGCGGCTGGCGTCGCGGCTGGCGGCCAGCGCTTCTTCAAGTGAGGCGAGCAGGCGCGAACGCTCGGCCTCGTGCGCCGCGCGCCGGGCCGCGGCGGCCTCGATGGCCTGGCCCATGACCGCGAACTCCGTCACGCGCGACGGCGCGACGCTGGCGCTGCGGCCGGCGCCCAGGGCCGCGGCGCCATCCTGCAGCCTGCGGAAGGTGGCGGCAATGCGCGCCGACAGCAGCCAGGCCGCGCCGATGCTGGCCAGCAGGCAGGCGGCCAGGCCCAGGCCATACACGGAGATGGCCTTCAGGGCCGCCGCGCCGATGACCGTCCTCGGGACGCCGATCGCGACCGTCCAGCCGTAGTGCGACACGCGGGTGTAGGCGCTGGCGACGGCCTCGCCTTCGAGCGTGGTGGCGGCGCCCACGCCTTCCGGCGCCGCGCTGTGCATCAGTGTCGTCAGCGTGGCGCTGGGCGGCCCAGTGACGGTGCGGGCCTGGTTCAGCGAGCGCGCCACCACCGAACCGGCGGCATCGAACACGCCGATCACCGACCCGCGCGGCGCCTGCTGGCGCTCGATGACGCGCAGGATGCGGTCGGGCTGGATCACGGCGGTGAGGGCATACAGGCGCCCGGCCTGGTCGCGGATCGGCACCCGCACCGGAAACGCGGCGCGCCCGCGCGGACCGCGCACCACGCGCCCGACCAGCGGCCTTTGCACGGCCAGCAGCTGCTTCAGGCTCTCGGGATCGGCGATGCGCCCGCCCGGCGTGCCGAAGGGGCTGGTAGTGCGGAACAGGATGTTGCCCTCGGCATCGGTGAGGATCACCGCCTGCCATTCCGGCTGGGCCGCCACCTGGGCGCGCGCGGCGTCGTAGTACGTGCGCAGCTCGGCCATGTCGATCGCCGGCGTGCGCGCCATGCTGGCGAGGGCGGCGACGGCGCCGTCGAGTTCGGCGTCCACGGCGCTCGACAGGGCGCGCGCCTGGTCGAGCATCGCCCGTTCCTGCTCGCGCTGCTGGTACCGGTCGGCCATGTGCAGCGACCACAGGCCGAGCAGGGCGAGCGGCAGCAGGCCGATCGCCGTGAGGAGAACGAGCAGCCGGCGCAGCGAGAAGGTGAATCCGGGAGTCGACCGCATAATGGCCCTGTGGCAAAAAGGCATTATAAGGTGAAATGCGCGGCGTAAATGCGCTGTAGAAAGGTCAGCCGATAAACGAATCGAATTGCATGTCGAATTCCTGCAGCGCCTTCTGCGCATTCTGCATCTTGCGCCGGAACTCCGGCCCGCGCTGCAGCGCCAGGCCCACGGCCAGCACGTCGATCACCACCAGGTAGGCCAGGCGCGCCGAGATCGGCGTGTAGGGGTCGGTGTTGAAGACCAGGTCGATCGGGATCAGCACGGTGGCCATGTCGGCCAGCGGCGTGCCCGATGGCGCCAGTACGATCACGTCGGCGCCGCCGCGGCGCGCCAGCTTGGCCGAGCGCACCAGCGACGGGTTGTTGCCGCGCTGGGAGATCGCCACCACGCAGTCGCCTTCGCGCAGCAGGGCGGCGGCGATCGAGTGGATCGCCGGGTCGGTGTAGCAGACGGTCGGTACGCCGGAGCGGAAGAACTTGTGCTGGGCGTCGGCCGCGACGAAACCCGAAGTACCCTGGCCGTAGAACTCGATCTTGTTGGCGCGCGACAGGATGTCGAGCGCGCGCTGCACCGACTCGGCGTTCAGGTTGTTGCGCAGGTCGAGCAGGGTGTTGATCGAGCGGCTGCAGATCTTGTTCACCAGGTCGGCGGCCAGGTCGTCCTGGGTCGGCTGTTCGTTGGCGGCGGGCAGGGCCAGGGCCAGGCCTTGCGCCAGTTTCAGCTTGAACTCGTGCCAGCCGTCGTAGCCGAGCGTGCGGCAAAAGCGCACCACGGTCGGTTCCGACACCTGCGCGTTCTTCGCCAGCGCCGTGATGTTCTGGCTGACGGTGGCGTTGGGCGCTTCCAGCACCGCGAGCGCCACCTTGCGCTCGGACTTCGAGAGCGAATCGAGCTGGGTGCGGATCGAGTCGAGCAGCATGGCTATCTCAATCCTCGGGTAGCGCTTCTTCGCGCCACTGCAGGCCGTCGCGGCCGATCAGGGCCGACGATGCGGCCGGGCCCCAGGTGCCGGAGGCGTAGGGCACCGGCGCGCTGTCGTCCTGCTCCCAGTGTTCCAGGATCGGTTCGACCCACTCCCAGGCGGCTTCGAGTTCGTCGCCGCGCATGAACAGGGTCAGCTGGCCGCGCAGAACATCCAGCAGCAGCCGTTCGTAGGCTTCCATGCGCGGCGCCTTGAACTGCTCGCGGAAATCGAGTTCGAGTTCGGCCTGCTTCAGGCGCATCGAATCGCCCGGGGTCTTGGCCATCAGGTTCAGCGACAGGCCTTCGTCGGGCTGCAGGCGGATCACCAGGCTGTTCGGCTGGAAGCTCGACGTCGGCTGGTTGAAGATCGAATGCGGAATCTGCTTGAAGCGCACCACGATCTCGGCCAGGCGGTCGGCCATGCGTTTACCCGTGCGCAGGTAGAAGGGCACGCCGGCCCAGCGCCAGGTGTCCACTTCGGCCTTCATGGCGACGAAGGTCTCGGTCTTCGAGCTCTTCGGCGCATCCGGTTCGTCGCGGTAGCTCGGCACGGCCTGGCCGTCGACGAAGCCGCCGCGGTACTGGCCGCGCACGATGTTCTGGCTCAGCGTGGTCGGGGTGAAGCGCTTCAGCGAGCGCAGCACCTGCAGCTTGGCGTCGCGCACGGCATCCGGCGAAATCGAGGTCGGCGGCTCCATCGCCACGATGCACAGCAGCTGCAGCAGGTGGTTCTGCAGCATGTCGCGCAGGGCGCCCGAGGTGTCGTAGTAGCCGAGGCGGTTGCCGACGCCGATCTTTTCGGCGATGGTGATCTGCACGTCGGAGATCCACTCGCGCCGCCACAGCGGCTCGAACAGCACGTTACCGAAGCGCAGGGCCAGCAGGTTCTGCACGGTTTCCTTGCCCAGGTAATGGTCGATGCGGTAGATCTGCGATTCGGCGAAGACCTTGCCGACATCGAGGTTGATCTGCTTGGCCGAGGCCAGGTCGCGGCCGAGCGGCTTTTCCAGCACCACGCGCGAATGCGGCGTGGCCAGGCCGGTCTCGGCCAGGTTGTCGCAGATGCGCGCGAACAGGCTCGGCGGCGTAGCCAGGTAGTAGACGCGGGTGATGCTGTCGTCGTTGCGCAGGGCGGCCACCAGCGGACTGTAGCTGCCGGCCTGGGTAGCGTCCAGCGCGACATAGGTGATGCGCGCCAGGAAGCGCTGCCACTTGTCCTCGACCACGGTTTCCTTGATGTGCGGCTTCGAGTTGGTCTCGACCATGTGCAGGAAGGCTTCCTGCGAACTCTCGTCGCGGCCGACGCAGATGATGCGGGCGGTATCGGGCAGGTCGCTGGCGACATCGCGCGCATACATCGCAGGCAGGAGCTTGCGCATCGCAAGGTCGCCGCTGCCGCCAAAGAAAACGAGGTCGAAATCGGAAATGGCCATGGTGGTATCGGGTGCAAATAGGTGAGGGACAAGTTCATGTAAATTTACTACATGAATATGCGGTTTGCAAGAAATTCTACTACGAAAAGGGGATGGGATGATGGTGCCACAGGCGTCGCGGCCGGGGCGCGCCGGTCATCTGGCGGGCATGATGGCTCGATACGGATACGAATGCACGTGACCGGTCGATATGGACACGAACGGTCGATACGTAGGGTGGGCGCCCCGTGCCCACGCGTGAACGCCGCACATTGTTAACCGCAGGGTCGGCTCCACCCTGACGGGTGAAGCCGCGCGACCCATGCGCCGCCCACGCGTCCAACGCACGGCGGTGTTGGCGAGATGCACACCGGAGGGAAGCCGTTTCGTTCAGGGCCGCGTGGTCTTCGACTCGGCGCCGGTAGGCCGTATCCCTTGCCCTGACGATTTTTTCACAACCCTTGGTATCACCGCCAGATCATCCGTCGATGATCAATCAGCGCCGATATTCCGTCGCCACCTGCCCAGCCACATCCACGCGCAGGGCCAGCACCTTGCCCGTCAGCGGATACTGCTCCTTCTCCGCATTCGACCGTCCATGGCTGGCGCTGGTCACGTACAGCGTGCGCAGGTCGGTGCCGCCGAACGCCAGCGCCGTCGGGCAGCGCAGCGGCAGCTGCACTTCGTGCAGCAGTTCGCCGGTCGGCGACAGCTTCAGCAAGCGCGCGCCCTCGAACATCGCGATCCAGTAGTTGCCCTCGCTATCGACGGCGGCGCCGTCCGGACGGCCGCCGTACTCCGGCGCGTTCTTGTCGGCGTCGAAGGTGACCAGGTTGCGGTTCAGCGTTGCCTGCCCGGCTTCCGGATCGAAGTCGTACAAATCGATGCGGTGGCTGGTGGTATCGGCATGGAACATGCAGCGTCCATCCAGCGACCAGGCCAGGCCGTTCGAATTCGTCATGCCGCCCGACCAGGCCAGGCGCAGCGCATCGCGTTCGAGCACGTACATCTCGGCGGCCGGCTTGTCGCGCGGCTCGTACATGGTGCCGACCCAGAAGCGGCCCATGGGGTCGACGCGGCCGTCGTTGAAGCGTACCTGCTTCGTGTCGTATGGCGCCGGGCAGATGTCTTCCATCTCGCCGCTGGTGGTATTCAGGCGCACGAAGCCGTTTCGGGTGGCCACCACCAGGTTGTTGTCGGCGTCGGCGGCAATCGCCGACGGTTCCGAGCCCATCTTCCAGGAGGTGAACTTGCCGCTCGCCGGGTGCACGCGGTTGACGGTGAGTCCGTTGATGTCGACCCAGTACAGGGCCGATTCGACGTCGTGCCACAGCGGGCATTCGCCGACCTGCATCGCTTCGTCGTGGACGACTTCGATCTTCACATTCTTCATGGTGGATTCCGCGTTTTTGCTCGTGTTGTTGCTGGTGTTGTTGCCCATCATACGGCGGCTTTCGCGCGCGCGATCAGGCCATTGGTGGAACTGTCGTGCCGCGCCGGCTGTGCGTCGCCGGCCAGCTCGGCTTCGATCTTCCTGGCCAGTACCTTGCCCAGCTCGACGCCCCATTGGTCGAAGCTGTTCAGGTCCCAGATCGCACCCTGCACGAAGGTCTTGTGCTCGTACAGCGCCACCAGGGCGCCCAGCGTGGCCGGGGTCAGGTATTCCATCAGGATCGTGTTGCTCGGGCGGTTGCCCGGGAAGGTTTTATGCGGCGCCAGGCGTTCGACTTCGCTCAGCGACAAGCCCTGGCCCTGCAGATCGGCGCGCACTTCGTCGAGCGTCTTGCCCTTCATGAAGGCTTCCGACTGGGCGAAGCAGTTCGCCAGCAGGGCAGTGTGGTGGTTCTGCAGCTCGTGGGCCGGACGCAGGGCGGCGATGAAATCGATCGGCGTCAGGTCGGTGCCCTGGTGCAGCAGCTGGAAGTAGGCGTGCTGGCCATTGGTGCCCGGCTCGCCCCAGATCGCCGGGCAGGTCGGGGTGTCGACGGGTTCGCCGTCGCGCGTGACGCGCTTGCCGTTGCTTTCCATGTCGAGCTGCTGCAGGTAGGCCGGGAAGCGGTTCAGGTCCTGGTGGTAAGGCGCGATGGTCACCGAGGTCGCGCCCAGGAACTGGCGGTTCCAGAAGCCGACCAGGGCCAGGATGATCGGCATGTTCTGCTCGATGGGGGCGGTGCGGAAGTGCTGGTCCATCTCGTGGGCGCCGCCCAGGAAGTCCGAGAAGTAGCCGAAGCCGACGGCGAGGGCCACCGGCAGGCCGATCGCCGACCATACCGAGTAGCGGCCGCCGACCCAGTCCCAGAACGGGAACATGTTGTCGGGATCGATGCCGAAGGTCTTGATGGCTTCCACATTCGTCGAGACGGCGACGAAATGCTTGGCCAGCGCTTCTTCACCGGCGTTTGCCAGGAACCACTTGCGCGCGGTCTGCGCGTTCATCATGGTCTCGGCCGTGGTGAAGGTCTTCGAGGCGATGATGAAGAGGGTGGTTTCGGGATCGACCTTTTCCAGCGCCGCGTCCATGTCGTGGCCGTCGACGTTCGAGACGAAGTGCAGGCTCAGGCGCGGGTGGCTGTACTGGCGCAGGGCCAGGCAGACCATTTTCGGGCCGAGGTCGGAGCCGCCGATGCCGATGTTGACGATGTCGGTGATCGGCTTGCCGGTATGGCCGACCCAGGCGCCGCTGCGCACGGCGTCGGTGAAGGTCTTGACGCGCGCCAGCACGGCGTGCACGTCGGCCGTCACGTCCTGGCCATCGACGGTGAGTTCGGCTTCGCGCGGCGCGCGCAGGGCGGTGTGCAGGACCGCGCGATTTTCGGTGTTGTTGATCTTTTCGCCAGCGAACATCGCGTCGCGCTGCTGCTCGACGCCGCGCTCGCGCGCCAGGCTTGCCAGCAGTTCAAGCGTGCGCCCGTCCAGCCGGTTTTTTGAATAGTCTAGGAACAGGCCGGCGGCATCCAGCGACAGGCGCTCGAAGCGCTGCGGATCGGCCGCGAACAGCTGGCGCATCTGCCAGTCTTCGGCCTCGACGGCGTGGGTTTCAAGGGCCTGGAAACTGGCGGTGCTGGTCAATGAAGGCTGGGGCATGGGCGCGCGTGATCGGGTTTTGGACAGATTATCGAATAATACAGGAATCGTTCGTAAATTCACTACACAATGGATGAGTCCGGGCGCACGGGCGTTGTTCGATATGCCAATATTGTACCGCGTGGACTCGGGAGTCCACCCTACAACGGCAAACAGCGGCAGCGCTCGGATTTCGTAGGGTGGACACCTGTGTCCACGCGGAATAGCACCGTTGAACAGCCGCAAAACCACCCCCGCCGAATACCCCCAGCCCAATTCTGTAGTAAAATTTCAGAGTCAAATTTTCGAAGGAACGATTATGGCGCTGCACCCTGTAGTTGAACAGGTAACGAACCGGATTATCAAGCGCAGCCGCGCATCGCGCGCGGCCTACCTGGCGCACCTCGAGGCCGCACGTATCCAGGGCGTGCAGCGCGGGGCGCTCTCATGCACCAACCTGGCCCACGGCTTTGCCGCTTTCCCCGCCAACGACAAGCTGAAACTGCGCGAGCAGAAGAAGTCGTCGGTGGCCATCGTCTCGTCCTACAACGACATGCTGTCGGCCCACCAGCCTTTCGAGTACTTCCCGAAAGTGATCAAGGAAGCCGTGCGCGAAGTCGGCGCCGTGGCCCAGTTCGCGGGCGGCGTGCCGGCCATGTGCGACGGCGTCACGCAAGGCCAGCCGGGCATGGAATTGTCGCTGTTCTCGCGCGACACCATCGCCATGGCCACCGCGGTCGCGCTATCGCATAACATGTTCGACGCCGCCCTGTACCTCGGCATCTGCGACAAGATCGTCCCGGGCCTGCTGATCGGCGCGCTCCACTTCGGCCATATCCCGGCCGTGTTCGTGCCGGGCGGCCCGATGACCAGCGGGATCTCGAACAAGGAAAAAGCGGCCATCCGCCAGCGCTACGCCAAAGGCGAAGCCACGCGCGAGGAACTGCTGGAAGGCGAATCGGCTTCCTACCACGGCGCCGGCACCTGTACCTTCTACGGCACCGCCAACAGCAACCAGATGCTGATGGAGATGATGGGCCTGCACCTGCCGGGCGCCGCCTTCATCACGCCGGGCACGCCGCTGCGCGATGCGCTCACCGCAGCCTCCTCGCACCAGGCGGTGGCGATCTCCCAGCAGGGCGGCAGCTACATGCCGGTCGGGCACATCGTCGACGAAAAGAGCATCGTGAATGCCATCGTCGCCCTGCACGCCACCGGCGGCTCGACCAACCACACGCTGCACCTGGTGGCGATCGCGCGCGCGGCCGGCATCGTCATCGACTGGAACGACTTCGACGAACTGTCGAAAGTGGTGCCGTCGCTGACCCGCATCTACCCGAACGGCGACGCCGACGTGAACCACTTCCAGGCCGCCGGCGGCCCCGGCTTCGTGATCCGCGAACTACTGGATGCCGGCCTGGCCCACGAAGACGTCAACACCATCCTCGGCCACGGCCTGCGCGCGCACTGCAAGGAACCCTTCCTGGGCGAAGACGGTAAAGTGGTCTGGCGCGACCTGCCGGAACAAAGCGGCGACGACAGCGTGCTGCGCAAGTACACCAACCCGTTCAGCGACAACGGCGGCATGGTGCTGGTGCAGGGTAACCTGGGCCGCGCCATCATGAAGGTCTCGGCGGTCAAGAAGGAACACCATGTGGTGGAAGCGCCGGCGCTGACCTTCAATTCGCAGGAAGACTTCATGCACGCCTACAAGGCCGGTCACCTGAACCGCGACTTCGTGGCCGTGATCCGCTTCCAGGGCCCGCGCGCCAACGGCATGCCGGAACTGCACGCGCTGACCCCGGCGCTGGCGAATTTGCAGGACGCCGGCCACCATGTGGCGATGGTCACCGACGGCCGCATGTCGGGCGCCTCCGGCAAGGTGCCGGCGGCGATCCACGTGTCGCCGGAGATTTTGGCTGGCGGCCCGCTCGGCCTGGTGCGCGACGGCGACATCATCCGCGTCGACGCCACCGCCGGCACCCTGCAGGCACTGGTGCCGGAAGAGGTCTGGGCAGAGCGCAAGCAGGCCAGCGCCGACATCTCGTCCAGCCATATCGGCATGGGCCGCGAGCTGTTCGCGATGTTCCGCAATGGCAGCAGCGCGGCGGAAGAGGGCGCGGCCACCTTCCCGCTGCCATCGCCGAAGCACACCACCACCCCGTTGCATGAAGGCACCGACAGCGGTGAAATCATGCCCGGCTCCGATGAAGACTTCCTGTTCAGGACCAACAAGTGAGCACCACCATGACCATGACCGTACTTGACATCATGCGCTCGGCGAGCGTGATTCCCGTAATCGCCATCGACGACCCGGCGCACGCCGTGCCGCTTGCGAAAGCCCTGGTTGCCGGCGGCATCCGCGTGCTGGAAGTCACCCTGCGCACCGCGCATGGCCTGCAGGCGATCCGCGACATGGCCCAGGTGGAAGGCGCCATCGTCGGCGTCGGCACCCTGACCCAGCCGGAAGAATTCATCGCCGCGCGCGACGCCGGCGCCGTGTTCGGCGTGTCGCCTGGCCTGACGCCAGCGCTCATCGAAGCGGCGAAAAAGAGCGGCCTGCCGCTGCTGCCGGGCGTGATGACGCCGTCGGAAGTGATGGCCGCGCGCGAAGCCGGCTTCAAGCAACTGAAACTGTTCCCGGCCGTGCCGGCGGGCGGCGTGGGCATGCTCAATGCGATCGGCGGCCCGCTGCCTGACGTGACCTTCTGCCCGACCGGCGGCATCTCGATCGAGACCGCGCCCAGCTTCCTGGCCTGCAAGAACGTGGCCTGCGTGGGCGGCTCGTGGCTGACGCCGAAGGATGCGCTGGCGAATGGGGATTGGGATCGGATTACCGAGCTGGCGAAGGCTGCGGCGGCGTTGCGCAAGCAGTAACACCGCCGCGGGCGCACCGTTGGCGTCCGTTCACCAGTAGGCCATAGAAATAGCATCGCTGTTACTCGGCGATGCCATTTTTCATATGCGCGACATATACTGGCCACCTGTAATCAAGCCGGGAAACCGGTTTTCGAAAATCGGAATCATTACAGGGGCAGGATGAAAAGCGTCATTCTCGCCGTGGCGCTGGCATACATGCATGCAGCGAATGGGGCGCCGCCGGCGCAAGCACGTCCGGCCGGAAAAGCGCAGCGGGAAGGGACGGCGGCAAACGCCAGCGTGCCGGATACGATCGGGTCCGCCACCATGCTGGAGGACCGGACGCTCGTGCTGTCGCTGATTTACTGGTTTCCGGGAGGAGGGCACACGACCCCTGCCGAGTTCAGGTACAAGCCGGGCGAAATGAAGGGCGTGAAGCCCTGGACAACGACACCCGATCCGCAGCCGAACGTCGACGGGCCGCTGCCCGCTGGTTTCAAGGACTATGAGTGGCCCAAGGAAGGTGATGCGCCAGGCCGGCCCTAAGCAGCTTGTGTGATGTTGAATAGGCCGGTTCCACGCTTCCTGCTTCCTCGACGACTACGCTGAAGCGAACGTCAACGGCAAGCACTGGGTTCATGCACGAGGTGGTAATGTTCTGACATTGACTGGCCCACTGCGCTTGAAATGACCGGATTTCCGCTCGTAGAGCATGGCGTCAGTCTAACGCTGACGGCCGATCTCACCCGTTTTCTCGACGCGGGCCCGGCCCCGGTCGTCGTCAGCGCAGGCACCGCCAATGCGGTTTCGCATGCGTTCTATGCTGCGGCGATCGAGGCTTACACCATGCTCGGTTTGCGCGTGGTTGCAGTGACAGCCGACCCGCTTCAGTTGCCGGAGGACTTGCCAGATACCGTTCTGCATGCCTCCTACGCACCTTTCGATGCTCTGCTTCCGCGTGCAGCGGCGTTCATCCGCCACGGCGGCATCGGATCGGTTGCCCAGGCATTGCGGGCAGGAATTCCGCAACTGATTCAACCTATGGCTTTCGATCAATTCGACAATGCCAGCCGGGTAGCGCGACTGAACGCCGGACGCGAAATCCTACCTCGACACTTCCATTCCCCACGCGTCGCGGAGCTTCTGCGCATGATGCTGGGCGACGCGGCCATGGCCGCCAGTTGTCGCCGCCTGGCGGGCGCGCTGGCAGATCAGGACGGTGTAGGAAAGGCCTGCGACGTCCTCATGGAAAAATTGGGCGCGGTCGAAGAACACCTTCACGGACAACGAGCGCTTGCGCTCCAATAACACGCGAGGCATTCAGGAAAGAGCGCATTCGCCTGAGTTCTACTCGCGAGGCCGTCATCGAATCCGCGCACGGCTGCTTCGGATAGCGGTGTGGCGCAGCGCTCTTTACGAAAGAGACTGTGGAGGGAGTGGCGTTCTTGAGAAGCTATGTAAAACCATTTGAACAATCTGAATTAAGATTGCCCAGCCTCTCAATCTCCGTAAAGTAACTCGATGGATGCCGTACTTTTTCGTCGCCCGCGTGCGCATCGCTGGCGTCTCCTCACTGTGGGCGAAATCGCCATGGCGTCGCTGTTGTTCGGGGACGTGATCGACTACCGGCGCGTGCGCATCCATGCCCGCCGCTACATGCCTTTCCAACCGAAAAACTGTTGTATGACGCCGAACGGCAGCATGTACTTTCATCGCTCTTGTTTTCTCTCCGATTACAGCCGTGGTAATCCCTCAGCCGTGCACTGGTTCATGCACGAGATGGTCATCTTGTGGCAGTCTACCCACCACTGAGGCCGTCAACGACAACTAGCGGCCTCGGGGCCTCCACGCGAATGCTGTGATGATTCCCGCAGCGAGAGAGGGATAGACGATGATGGTGAACGCCTTTTCAACGTAAATGTCGGGTGCTACGACGCCAAGCCCGAACCAGATGAGCACGGCCACCAAGAACGTAACGGCAAGCGAGATGAGAGTTCGTATCATGCGAATGGCTCGATAGTAGGACAGTTGAGATACATTCCGGCGTTGCTTCCGCCAGCTTCTAAAACAACTTCTACGAACGAGGCGCAGTTGTTGTAGACCACATACCACGGCCATTTTTTAGTGACCACTTCCAGGAGCTTTTGATGTGCTGCCTCAGGGTTTGGAACCTTGACGTTCCAACGGCGGATTTCTCGTTTGCCGTTTTCCTTCAAATACCGCATGTAGCCACTTTCGCTCATGAACTTCGGCAAGTTGTTACGACCTGCTATGTGGAAGTACCAACGGTCGCCCACATGAAGTAGCGCGTGGCCGCAGAAGTTGCCGGGGTCGCCCGATACGATGACGGCGCAAGTGTGTAGAAAGTCTGATGTGCGTAGCGGGTTGACGACCATTTCATCGCCATCGTAGGGCTTGGGCATGTCACCTCCGTTAGCACACTTTGTTGGCCGAGCAATCCCATCCGCCCGATGTATTGCCTTGCGCTCCGCCCCGGATGCTTTGGCGTGTGTAGCTCCACTTGATCTTTGCATAGGCCAGTTGAACCCGCTCGCTGATGACTCCACCATCGCCGCTGTCGGGGGTGATGTTCGCAATCATCAAGTTTTCTATTTCGATCTTGAAGTACGGGATTGGCATGCCGTCGCCGTCAGCACGCATGAACTCGAAGACAGCCTTCGGGATTGTCTTCCCTGTTGCGCATGTCTGAAGGAGTACAGGCGAGGCGATGTCGGCTAGCTTCTTGAAGGTGATTGAGTACAGTTCGGCCCTGCCGCGGGTGTGTCCGCCAGCCGTTGATAGCGTGTCCGCCCTTGGCTGGTTGACGGCGTACATGACGTTGCTTACTTCGATCCAGTTACGGTGGCGGTCGTCTTCCGATTCGCCGTTGATGCCCTCGATCTTCAGGTATGCGTCGATCATTCGTTCCTCCGTCATCGGTTGAGCAAGCGGACGATTGTTGCCCAGCTTCACGCGGGAGGCATGGTAGTTGTCAACGGTGGTCGTCTATAATTCCGCCAGATGGAAAATCACCTGAGATATGCTTACTAAAGCGCGTCCGCTTACCAAGGGCGAAATCGCGCTGGCGTCCCTGCTGTTCCGCGACGCCATCGACTACCGGCGAGTGCGCATCCATGCCCGCCGCTACATGCCCTTGCAGCCGAAGAACTGCGCCATGACGCCAAACGGCAGCATGTACTTCCACCGTTCCTGCTTCCTTGACAACTACGCCCAGGCATCCGTCGCTAACCAGCACTGGTTCATTCATGAAATGGTCCACGTCTGGCAACACCAGCTCGGCTATCCGGTACGCCTGCGTGGCGCCGTGCGCCTCGGCTTGGATTACAGCTATGCATTGCGCGAGGACGCCACGCTGGCCGACTACAACATGGAAGCGCAGGGTGATCTGCTGGCAGATTATTTTGTACTGAAATTCCTGCGCAGGACCGACGCGATGCGCCAGCGCCGATACGGCAATCAATTGGCACTTTACGAACGGGTGCTGGCCAGCTTCCTGGCCGATCCGGGCAACCGGGACAACCTGCACCGCGGCCTGGCCGGACGCATCGCGCGCTTCGCTTGAGCAGCGAGCCCTAGGACCATCGGCCTTGCCTACCCCCTGTGCATTGAGTTTCCTCAATGCTGCGTCACGGCAACAGCCTAGGCTTGGCATCCCACCTCTCGTTTTCCCACATCATGAAGCCGTTTCTGACCTTGCTGCTGCTCGTTCTGCTCGCGCCACGAGCACAGGCGGCGCAGCGCATTGGCAAGGCCGAGGTGCGGGAAGGGGCGAACGGCGTACCTTGCTTCACGATTTCCGAACAGGAGGAAAAGCGCAGCGGCACGCCGGATTTCCAGGCGATAAACGTCAGCGACAGCCACGGCAAGCCGATGTGGCAAATGGCCATGCCGCGCGAGCGCACTTTCCCGGTCAGCCACGGCATGTGCATTCCGTACGCGGGGCGGGTCCAGGCGCTGCCGCAGACGCCGGCGGCGGTGCTGGAAGAGGGCAGGGTCTACCAAGTGGTGATCGAAACGCGCAAGGCGAACAATGCGGGCGCTCCACGGCGCTATGTGGCCCGGTTTTGCTTCACGCCTGCAGTACACGCGGCTGGGTCGAGAAGCCACGCGGTCAGCATGCCAAGCGACTGTACGGCGCAGCGGCGTCCCTTCCAGGAGCGCTGATAATCCCTCCTGCGCGATTGATCGGACAGGCTTTTTTTTAAATACCGCGCACCTTCAGCAAGGTTTCTTTCGTTGCCGAAAACAAACGAGGCAGCGTTGTGCCCATTTCCAATAATAAGAAAACAAACACCGATGTGCATTCGATAAATGCGATGTCGGTTCGTTATCCGAATCATTAACAAAGAAGAATTGAACTGTCGTTTAATCGGTAAACCAGCCATCTATCCTTTGCCGCACAGAAATGGCCTGTATAAAATCAGCACCTTGCCTGTCGGTTGCGGTGTTGTTTCAAAGCTGACAGCGTCCTGTATTCAAACCGATTGTTATTGAATCAACCCACGCATTGTCACCTCATCGGGCGTTGAGAAGCATCGCCCAATGGATAATCCCCGAACCGACCTACACCTGCCGACATGACTATTCGAACTCGCCTGATAGCGACCATGGCTTTGCTGAGCGCCCTGATGATTTTCATCGGGACCGCCGGCATCATGGCCCTGAACGACACCAACGCCGTCCTCAAGAACGTGAACGAAAACGCGATGGTGTCCATGAAATCCATCACGGACACCCAGATCCAGATCGACCGGGCGCGCCTGTCGATCGACCGCGTGGCGCTGCAGCCGGATGCCCCGACCGCCGCCGACACGCTGAGCCGCGCCGAAGGTTTTTTGACGGCCAGCGACAAGGCCTGGACGCGTTACCTGGCGCTGCCCTTCGATGATGGCGAGCAGGCCATGGCGAACACGGCCGACGCCGCGCGCCAGGCCTTGATCAAGGACGGCATCCGCTCGGCCATCAAGGCCCTGCGCGATAAAAACCAGTCCGAGATCGATCGCCTGATGCTGACCGAAGTGACGCGCCTGTTCCGCATCTACACCGACAGCGCCGAGAAACTGTCGTCCTACCAGATGGAGTCGGCCGGCAAGCAGTACGCCGAAAGCCAGGCCGCCTACCACCGCAACATGCTGTTCTCGGTCGCCGCCATCGTGGCCGGCCTGCTGGTCGCGCTGGTCTCGACGGTGCTGCTGCTGCGCGCCGTGATGACGCCCCTGAAGCAAGCCCTCGGCTACTTCAACGCCATCGCCGACGGCAAGCTTACCAATACCATCGATACGACCCGCAAGGACGAGATGGGCGCGCTGATGGGCGGCCTGGCGACGATGCAGGACAGCCTGGCCGGCACGGTGCGCAGCGTGCGCAGCGGCAGCGAGGCGATCGCCACCGCCAGCGGCGAGATCGCGGCCGGGAATCTCGATCTGTCGCGCCGCACCGAACAGCAGGCCGCCAACCTGGAAGAAACCGCGTCCTCGCTCGAAGAACTGACATCGACCGTGCGCCAGAATTCGGACAATGCGCGCCAGGCCAACCAGCTGGTCGGCTCGGCCTCGCAGGTGGCGGTAAAGGGCGGCGAGATCGTGTCGCGCGTGGTCGATACCATGGCCTCGATCAGCGCCTCGTCGGACAAGATCGCCGACATCATCGGCGTTATCGACAGCATCGCCTTCCAGACCAACATCCTGGCGCTGAACGCGGCGGTGGAAGCGGCGCGCGCCGGTGAACAGGGCCGCGGCTTCGCGGTTGTCGCCACCGAGGTGCGCAACCTGGCGCACCGCTCGGCCAGCGCCGCGAAGGACATCAAGCAGCTGATCACCGACTCGGTGGAGCAGGTCTATACCGGCAGCGCGCTGGTGAACGAAGCCGGCGCGACGATGAACGAGATCGTCGGCAGCGTGCGCCGCGTGAACCAGATCATGGACGAGATCAGCGCCGCCGGCAGCGAGCAGGAAGTCGGCATCGAGCAGATCAACACCGCCGTGGCCGAGATGGATGTGGTCACCCAGCAGAATGCCGCCCTGGTCGAGGAAGCGGCGGCGGCCTCGCAGTCGATGCAGGAGCAGGCCGCGAAGCTGGCCGAGATGGTGAGCGTGTTCCAGGTGGCCGGCAATCCAGTGCAGGCCGCAGCGCAAGCCGCGGCGCCGGTGCGCAAGGCCAAGCCGGCCGCACCGAAGCCGGCCCGCAAGCTGGCGCTCGACAGCGCGGCCGAGTGGGAACAGTTCTAAGCCGCCGCATCATGCCGGCGCATCAGCTCCTGGCCCTGGGCCGGTAAGCCAGGGCGGCCGGGACGACGAGCACGACCCGCGTTCCACTGCCGCCGGCATCCGCATCGGCATCCCTGACGGCCAGCACGAACTGGTCGTCCCCGGCACTTGCCTCGATCTCGACTGAGAGGATGCGCATCTGGCAATTCTCGCCAAACTGGCGGGTTTCGGCCATTAACTTTTGGTAGGGCGGCGCAATCAGCGACGATCGGCTCCGGGCATCGTCACGGCGCCGCGCCGCCCGTATCCGGACAAGCGCTCCAGCCCGCCCGCCAGCACCCGGCAGGCCGCCAGCACCGGCGGATACACGATGAAGGTCCAGGCGTTCTCCTCGCCCAGCAGCGCGCGGTAGGCCGCCACCGTGGCCAGCACGATGAACATGTGCGACAGGTAGAGTTCATAACTCAGCTCGCCCATGCGCGCGAGCCAGCGCAGGCCGCGCCGCGGCGCAGGCGGATGCGCGTAGCAGGCGAGCAGCAGCAGGCAGGCGCCGATGCACAGCCAGTACAGGCCGGACTTGTACAGGTGGCGCCAGGCCAGGTCGGCCCAGACGAAGGCGAGCAGCAGGCACAGTGCGCCGCACCAGGCCAGCGTGCGAGCTTGCCCTCGCGACGGCGTCCAGCGCCGCGCCAACAGGGCCGCCAGCACGCCCCAGGCAATTGCCGCCATCCCTGGCAGGTAGGCTTTTTCGAACCAGACTTCATCGCGCTGCGGCACCAGCTCGCGCAGCGGCGACAGCCCCAGGGCCCACAGCAGCAGCACGCCCGCCAGCACGCGGCGCGGCAGCCACAGGCACAGCAAGGGGAAGCCGAGGTAGAACACCTCCTCGATCGACAGCGACCACAGGACGTCCCATCCGGCCGGCGCCCAGCCGGTGCGGCCTTCGTACCAGTTGAAGGTGAAGCTGAGCGCCGAAGCCAGTAAACCCACAGTGGATTGCTCGCCCTCGGGCGCGAAGCCCGGCACACCGAGCAGGGCCAGCGCGCTCAGGGCCGCCAGGACCAGGAGCAGCAGCGGCAGGATGCGCCGGGCGCGCGCGGCGTAGAAGCGGCGCAGGTGGACGCCTTGCAGGCTGCCGTCGCGGTCGATGATGCGGGTAGCGATCAGGAAGCCCGAGATCACGAAGAACACGAACACCGCTTCGTAGCCGTTGAAGCTGACGGCATCGACCAGGCGCTTCGGCCACCAGGCGCCGAGCAGGCTGGGGCCGAGCGGCAGGCGGAAGGGCAAGGCCAGGTGGTGCACGATCACCAGCAGGATGGCCAGGCCGCGCAGGCAGTCGATGCCGAAGTTGCGGCTGCGCGCCGGCTGTGCCGCCTGTCGTGTGCCGGGCGTCTCGAGGATGGCGGTGCTCATCGGCTGGCGGTCTCCTGTTGGCTCATCGGCGCGATAGCGTCGAGGATCGCATACGCGGCCGCCACCCGGGCCGGTATCGGCAGGTTTTTATTCGCCAGCATGACGATGCCGATCTTCTGGCTGGGGACGAAGGCGGCGTAGGCGCCGAAGCCGCGCGTCGAGCCGGTCTTGTTGAACAGGGTGCCCGGCGGCGCCGGCGCAGGGGCCAGCCGCGTGGCTGGATTCGCGTCGTGGATCATGCCCTCCGCATTCCCATCGAGGACGCGCTGCAGGCTCAGGGGCGCGCGGTACTGTTCCCAGCCCAGGCCCTGCACCATGCCGCCCACCGCGTAGTAGCCGACCTGCGTGCCTTCGACGGCGCGGCGCATCGGCGCCGCCAGGCGCGCGGCATCGATGTTGGCCTGGAGGTAGCGGATCATGTCGGCGGCGCTCGCCTTCACGCCATAGCTTTCCGCATCCAGCGCACCCGGTTGCACCCGCACCGGCCGGTCCGCGTCGTCGTAGCCGAGCGCGTAGCCGGGCAGTGCGGCGGCAGGTACGCGCACGTACGTGTGGCGCAGCCCCAAAGCGGGGAAGAGCTGCTGTTCGAGGGCGTCGCTGAAGTCGCGGCCCAGGGCCAGGGCGCTGATGCGGCCAAACAGACCGATGCTCGCATTCGAATAGCGGCGCTGCGTTCCCGGCGCGGCGTCGGGCTGCCATGCGGCGAGCCATGCAAGCAGCTGCGCATCGTTCGTGATCGCGTCCGGCACCTGCAAGGGCAGGCCGCCGGCGCTGTAGGTACCCAGTTCGAGCAAGGTGGCGCGGTCCAGCGCACTGCCGCGCAAGGCGTCGAGGTACTGGCCGGGGTGATCGTCCAATGCCAGCTTGCCTTCGGCCTGGGCGAGGCTGGCCAGCGCCGCCGTGAAGGTCTTGCTCACCGAGCCGAGTTCGAACAGCGTGTGCTCGGTCACCGGTGTGGCCGGTGCTTTCGTTGCAAGGCCGTAGTTGAAGAACCGGACCTTGCCGTCGACGGTGACGGCAACCGCCATGCCGGGCACGCCGTAGCGCGCCATCACGGGCCGCACCGCGTGGTCGACGATGGTCTTGATGTCGGTGGCGTTGGCGTTGGCGATGGCAAGGGTGGCGGAACAAACAAAGGCGAGGGCGAGGCGGCGAGCGAGCATGGGGTCTCCCGTGTTGGATGCGCAAAGTATAGGTGCGCCTCGCCAAGCAGGAACAGGTGTCCCGTCCCGCCCATCCCGCCTTTCGTCACATGGCCGCCTTGACCGCGTCGAAATAGCGCTCGCTGACCGCCACCACGCCGCCGCAGCGCAGGTGCAGGCACCAGGTGGCGTCGCCCGTGCTGTCGAGGCGCGCGATCTGGCCGCGCCGCACGATGGCGCCGCGGTGCACGCGCAGGAAGGCATCGCGCGGCAGCAGCGCTTCCATGCTGGCCAGGGTGATGCGGTGCAGGACCGTGCGCGCAGCCAGGTGGAGCTGGGCGTAGTTGCCGGCCGATTCGATCCAGCAGATCTCGTCGATGGCGATGCGCTCGATGCGTCCGACCGAGCGCACGTTGATGTGGTCGAGGCGACTCACGACGGTGTTCAAACCGGTGCCCGTGCCGGCCGCGGCATGGTCGCGCAGGGCCGCGCCATAGGCCGCGCGCTGGCGCCCCTGCAGCATGGCCGCGCCGCGTTCCACGGCCTGGGCCAGGCGCGCGTCGTCGAGTGGCTTCAAGAGATAGTCGAGGGCATGCACCTCGAAGGCCTCGACCGCGTGCGCGCTGTGCGCGGTGACGAAGACGACCAGGGGCGGCTCGGGCAGGCGGCTCAGTTCATGCGCCAGCACCAGGCCGGATTCGAGCGGCATCTGGACGTCGAGGAAGACCACGTCGACCTCCTGGGCGGCGAGGACGGCGCGCGCCTCGGCCGTGCCATCGCATTCGGCCACCAGCAGCCAGTCCGGGTAGGCCCGCATCGCCAGGCGCAGGTTGGTGCGGCCGGGCGGTTCGTCGTCGACGATCAGGTAGCGGATCGACATGGCGCTAGTCGGCCGCGCAGGGCAGGCGCACGAAGGGCAAACGCACTTCGGCCACGAAGCGCTCGCCCTGGCGCCCGGCCAGCAGCGTCGCACCCGGATGCATCAGGCGCAGGCGCTCGCGCGTGTTGGCCAGGCCAAGCCCGGCGCCGGGATTGGCCGGCGTGCCCGCGCCGGCGGGATTGGTCACGCGGATCATCAAGGCGCCGCCTTCCTGCACGAAGCAAAGGCGAATGTCGCCGGGGCCGGCGCGGCAATCGAGGTCGTGGCGCAGCGCGTTCTCGACCAGCGGCTGCAGCAGCAGCGGCGGGCAGGGCACGTCGTGCAGCGGCGCACCGTTGTCTTGGTCGCCCTCGATGTGAACGCGCAGGCGCTCGCCATAGCGCAGGCGCTGCAGTTCCAGGTAGCCGCGCACAAAGGCCAGTTCCTCGGCCACCGTGGCGCTGCTGCGCGTGCCGGCGGCCAGCGCATAGCGCAGCAATTCGCTCAGGCGGCCGATGCCGCCCAGCGCCAGGGCCGTGTCGCCGCCGCGCACCAGGGCGCTGATGGCGTTCAGGGCGTTGAACAGGAAGTGCGGCTCCAGCTGCGCGCGCAGCGCCAGCATGCGCTGCGCTTCGAGCGCCAGGCGCAGGTTCAGCATGTCGGTCTGCGAGCGCTGCCAGGCCAGTTCGCGCTCGCGCGCGCGGCGCCAGTAGTGCAGGGCGAGGACGGCGGCAAAGGTGCCGGTGGCCGAAAACCATCCAACCAGCAGCATCTTGCGAAACAGCTGCCAGAGGTCGCCGAAATCGCCGATGCTGGCCACCTGCAGATAGCCGCGCATCCAGGCCATCCAGGTCCATTGCGCGGGCTGGAACACCAGCGCCAGGCCGAGGAACAGGACGACCACGTGGCGCGGACGCTCGGCCAGGCCGGGCCAGCGTGCCAGGGCCATCGACAGGCCGGCGCTCAATACCGTCAGCGGCACCGCGTACTCGAGGAACCAGGTGGCCAGCAGGGCCGGGTAGTGGCTGTCGACGCCGCCGCGCAGGTTGTCGCTGTAGGTCTGCAGGGCGCCGAGTGCGCTGATCGCGGTCCACAGCAGCACGGCGAGGGCGACCGTTTTCGCGGCGGATGCCGGTGCGGCGGGGGAGAGGGGGAAGCGGTCCTTCATCGGCAAAAGTATAGCAGCGGCGCTCAAGGCAAAAACGGCGCGCTGGCCGCGGCCATCCCACGGAACGGGTGTTTCGTCCCGGCGCTGCTGCCGGTGCGTGCACGGCGCTGCAGAATCGGTGCTCCATCACGCATCGGGAGCACTCTTGAAACGACTGATCCTTGCACTATTCCTTACGCTCTGCCTGGGCGCCGCCAGCGCCGCGCCCTACCAGCTCGACGCCACCGAGGTGCGCGACATCCATTCGGCCGGCCTGAAGCGCGACTACCAGCTGCTGGTGGCGCTGCCCGAATCGTATGCGTCATCGAAGCGCCGCTACCCGGTGCTGTTCGTCACCGACGCCAACTACGCGTTTCCAGTGGCGCGCGCCATCGCCTCGCGGCTGGCGAAACACGCCGGCATGGAAGAGGTGATCGTGGTCGGCCTGTCGTATGCGCGCGGCGACACGCCGGGCGACAGCCGGCGCCGCGACTACACCCCGAGCACGCCGCGCGGGCACACCTACCAATCGGACATGCCGGGCCGCGCGCCCGCCTTTGGCGAAGCCGCTGCGTATGGCCGCTTCATCGCCAGCGAGGTGTTCCCGCTGATTGCCGCGGGCTACCGCGCCGACATGCGGCGCAAGGCCTTCGTCGGCCACTCCTACGGCAGCCTGCTCGGGCTGGAACTGCTGCTGACGCGGCCCGCCACCTTCGAGCACTACATCCTCGGCAGTCCCTCGCTGTGGTTCGACCGCGGCGTGATGTTCGCGCGCGAGGCGGCCTATGCCAGGGCGCAGCGCGACCTGCCGGCCTCGGTCTACTTCGGCATCGGGGCGCGCGAGACGCTGGCGCCGGGCAAGCGCCGTTCGCGCTCGGAAGAAGAGGCCGACATGGTCGCCGACCTGAAGGAGTTCGACGCCGCGCTGCAGGGCCGCCGCTATCCCGGCCTGCGCATCCGGCTCGAGGTCTTCCCCGGGGAAGACCACGCCAGCGTCTTCCCCTTCCTGTTCACCCGCGGCCTGCGCGCCTGGCTCGATAAGGCGCCCTAAGGCTGCAAGCAGCTGCGGTCACAGCTGCTGGTGTCAGTCTGTCGATTGCGGCGTGATCGATTTGGCGACCTTGCCTTGTTCGTCCAGCATCTGGATCTCGGCCTTGCCGTCGGCCGATACCGCTAGCAGCATCCGCACCCGGCCCCTGGCATCCTTCAACTGCAATGCCGAGCCCTTGGCGCCGGTGTTGCCGAGCCAGATGCGGTTCTCTCAGGCGGCCCTGGCCGGCCAGCGCCTTCCAGCAGGCTCCTTGCTGCCCCCCGCTGTTGGGTTTATTGGGCTCGCAGGAAGGTTTTCAGTTCGTCCTGGAAGCGGGTGGGCTGGTCCCACATGATGAAGTGGGCGCTGTCGGGGATGCGGGTCAGGGTCAGCTGCTTCACGGGGGAATAGGCGCCCTTGTAGGCGGCGTCGAACTGGGCGGGCGGGATCGTCACCGTCTTCGGCTGGACGTACAGCACCGTCAGCGGCGCCGTGATCCGCGGCAGTTCCGGGATCAGGTTGGTGACGATCAGCTCGCGCATGGCGCGGCTGCCGACGCCCGGGTCGCTGGCCAGCACGTCGTCGGTGGCGCCGGCGCGCATCGACGCGGTGTCGACCATGCCGGCGATCGTGCCGCTCGCTTCCTCCTTGCGCAGCTCGGGCGCGGCGGCGGCGCGCAGGCGGGCGGCGGCCACGGCGTCGCCGACGGCCGCCACCTTGTCGGGCGAAGCGCCCGGGCCGGCGAAGAACATGCCGAGGTAGGGGAACATGTCGACCACCATCAAACGAGACACGGTGTCCGGATGGCGCGCGGCCAGCATCAGGCCGATGGTGCCGCCCATCGAGTGGCCGACCACGGCCGGCCGCCCCAGCTTCGCTTCCTGGATGTAGCGGGCGATTTCCTCGGCCACCGGTGCGGCCACCGGCCCCTCCTTGTTGGCGCCCGGCGCCTGGCCGGCGAAGCCCGCCACCTGCACCAGGTGGTAGCGGTAACCCGGCACCGCGGCCACGGTCGAGGCCCAGGCGCGCGGCGAGGAGTTCAGGCCCGGGATCAGCACCACGTCCGGGCCCGTGCCTTCGGTGCGCACGCTGATGCGCTCCGAGGCGAAGGGCGCGGCAAAGGCGCTGGCCAGGGGCAGGGCGGCGCCGGCCAGCAGGGCGGCGGCGATGAAGGTGAGGCGCGACGACAAGGTGAAACCCATACGGCTCCCGGATTGTGTGGTGGTGGCCATGCCGATGCCGGCAATCAATCTTGAACAGTGTCGGGTATTTTTATTGTTTCAGCAACGCATTATCGATATGCATGCGGCGCAAGCGGCAAGCTGCCAGCGGCGGCCAGCGGCGGCCAGCGGCGGCAAAAGCCGGGAAGGGCGCGGGGCGATCCGCTAGAATGTCGCCATTTCCCCATCCAGGCAGACCATCATGACTCAGGACGAACTCAAGCAAGCCGTGGCACGCGCCGCCATCGACTACGTGGTCGACGGCGAAATCATCGGCGTGGGCACCGGCTCGACGGCCAATTTCTTCATCGACGAACTGGCGCGTATCAAGGACCGCATCAAGGGCACCGTCGCCTCGTCGGAAGCGACGGCAGCGCGCCTGCGCGGCCACGGCATCCCCGTGTTCGACCTGAACGAGGTCGAATCGATCGCCGTCTACATCGACGGCGCCGACGAGATCACCGAGGCGGGCGCGATGATCAAGGGCGGCGGCGCGGCGCTCACGCGCGAGAAGATCGTGGCCTCGGTCTCGAAGCAGTTTGTCTGCATCGCCGACGGCTCGAAGCTGGTGCCGGCGCTGGGCGCCTTCCCGCTGCCGGTCGAAGTGATCCCGATGGCGCGCGCGGCCGTGGTCCGCCAGCTCGCGGCCCTGGGCGGCCAGCCGCGCCTGCGCACAAAGGCCGGCGGCCTCGACGCCTTCATCACCGACAACGGCGGCGAGATCATCGACGTGGCCGGCCTCGAGATCGCCGATCCGGTGGCGCTGGAAACGCAGATCAACGGCATCGTCGGCGTGATCGCCGTCGGCCTGTTCGCCCAGCGCGGCGCCAACGTCTGCCTGCTCGGCACCGCCGACGGCGTGAAGACCCTGTCCTTCTGATCCTGACCCTTCCTGATTCGGAGACGCGATGAAACGACTGCTGGCGTTGACAGCCCTGGTCCTGCTGGGTGGGTGCGCGATGTTCAAGTCCAGGCCTTTGCCGGCGCCGACGGCCACGATGGAAACGGCGGCGCGGCCCGCCGGCCTGGTCGACGCCGGCGGCGCGCCGATCGAGCGTGTACCGTACCGCGTTGGCGTGTCCTCGGCCACGGTCGAGCAGCTGGCGCGCCAGCATGCCTGCACCGGCACCGGCGGCGCCGGCCTGGTGACGGCCGAGGGTCCGATCGAGGTCTATCGCATGCAATGTGCTGATGGCAGGGTGTTCATGGCGCGCTGCGAACTGCGCCAGTGCCGCAAGATGTAGTCTCGATCCGGCCGTTTGCCGCCTGGCGGCGGCCCGGCGCAAGTGCGGGCGAATCGTGTATATTGTCGGATTTTGCTGACTACCCAGTCACTTTTCGACGCGCTTGCCTGGCTGCGCCGGCTCTTTCCAGACCATCATGACCGCACTTACCGCCCCTCTCGACCGGGTCGATCCGCACCGGATCCATTTGCAGCGTTTCCTGTTGCTGTGCCTCTTCCTTTGCTATCCGCTCGCGCGCATGGTGCCGGTGGACTGGGGCTGGGAAAACGGCGTGGTCGAGAATACCCAGGTCGTGGTGCTGCTGTCGGGCCTGTTGTTCGCCTGCCGCGCCTGGCTCCGTGGGCCGAAGGACGATGCGGCCATGCTGGCGCTGAGCGCGATCCCGATCTGGATGCTCCTGGCCGGCCGCGAAATGAGCTGGGGCGCGGTCTTCCTGCCGCCGCTGGGCTTTGGCCCGGATGGCCCGATCTATTCGTCCAAGATCCTTCCCTACCGCCCGCTGGTGCCTGTCATCGGCGGCTTGCTGCTGCTCGCGTCGCTGGCGATTGGCTGGCGCAACGGCGTGCACCGCCACCTGAAGCGCATCATCGCGCAGCGCCGCTTCCCCTGGCTGTGCGTCGTCATCGTGCTGGGCGCGGCGCTCGGCTCGACCATCGGCGAAGGCCACCTGCCGGCCTTTGCGCGCGATCTGGTCGGCCGCTCGGAAGTGCTGGAAGAAATGGCCGAGTGCGTCGGCTACCTGGCGATGGTGACGGCGCAGGGCGTGCTGCTGCGTTTCCAGGCACCGCTGAAGGCCGATGCGCGCCTGGCCGCGGCCGGCGTTGCCGACTGAGCGCTCGACTCCCTACCGCTCGATTCAATGACTGTTTCTTTCGCCTGGCTTGAGCGGGCCGATCCGCATCGGGTCCACTTGCAGCGCTGCCTGCTGCTCGGCGTCTTCCTCTGTTATCCGCTATCGCGCTCCATTCCGCTGGACTGGGGCTGGGAGAACGGCATCATCGAAAACGCCCAGGTGGCCGTGCTGCTGGCGGGCCTGGCGTTTGCCGCCATCGCCTGGCGCCGCGGGCCGCGCGGCGGCGCCGCCATGCTGGGCCTGTGCGTGATGCCGGTCTGGTTTCTGCTGGCCAGCCGCGAACTCAGCTGGGGCGCCGTGTTCCTGCCGCCGCTGGGCTTCGGGCCGGAAGGGCCGGTGTATTCGTCGCGCGTGCTGGCTTACCGGCCGCTGTCGGAGCTGGTGGGTTACGTGGCGCTGCTGGTGGCGCAGGGTGTGGTGTTGCGTTACCGGGTGCCGGTACCACAGCGCGAACGCGAACTCGCGTAGGTGGGCTCAGGAGCCTGCGCGGCCCGGCCCACCCTGCATCAGGCGGTCGGCGGCACGTAGCCCATTGCCTGGTCGGCGCCTTCGCCGAAGAAATGCTTTTCCATCTGCGCGGCCAGGTACTTGCGGGCGCGGTCGTCGGCCAGGTTCAGGCGGTTTTCGTTGATCAGCATGGTCTGGTGCTTCAGCCATGCCTGCCAGGCTTCCTTCGACACCGACAGGTACAGCTTTTTGCCCATTTCGCCTGGCACGGGCGGGAAGTCCAGGCCTTCGGCTTCCTTGTTGAGTTTGATGCAATTGACGGTGCGGGCCATGGTTCTGCTCCTGAATCTGAATGAAGTAAAACCGGGATTATAAAGTCTTGATGAAAATCTGACTCTTGCGCTGCCAGTTGTACATGTGGGCGCGGTCCTTCGGCAGGTCGTCGACGGTGGCTGGCTGGAAGCCGCGCTTCTTGAACCAGTGCGCGGTGCGCGTGGTCAGCACGAACAGTTTGGTGAGCCCGGCGGCGCGCGCGCGGTTTTCCATGTGCTTCAAAATGCGCTCGCCGTCGCCCTGGGCCTGGACGTCGGGGTTCACCGTCAGGCAGGCCATTTCGCCCATCTTCGATTCCGGGAACGGATACAGGGCGGCGCAGCCGAAGATCACGCCATCGTGCTCGATGACCGAGAACTGGTCGATCTCGCGTTCGATCAGTTCGCGGCCGCGATACACCAGCGTGCCGTCGGCTTCCAGCGGTTCGATCAGCTTGATAATTCCGCCGACGTCCTCAATTGTGGCCTGGCGCAGGCTTTCCAGGTTCTCGTGGCTGATCATGGTGCCCACGCCGTCGTGGGTGAACAGTTCGAGCAGGGCCGAGCCGTCCATCTGGAAGGGCACGATGTGGGCGCGGTCGACGCCGCTGTTGCAGGCCTTGATGGCGTGCTGCAGGTAGAACGATGCGTCCGACGGCAGGAAGCCCGCCTGCAGCACGGCTTCGGCCTGGTGCGAGGACAGTTCGCGGATCTCGGCGCCGGCGGCGTCGAGCATCATCGGCGTTTCGGTAATGTAGATCAGCTTGTCGGCGTGCAGGGCCACGGCGGCCGACGCGGCCACGTCTTCCATGGTGAGGTTGAACACCTCGCCGGTCGGCGAAAAGCCGAGTGGGGACAGCAGCACCAGGTTGTCCTCGGTCTGCAGGATCGGGGCGATCTTGTCGGCCGCGATCTTGCGCGTCATGCCGGTCAGTTCGAAGTCGACGCCGTCGATCACGCCGAGCGGACGGGCGACCACGAAGTTGCCCGATACGATGCTGATCTGGGCGTTCGACATCGGCGTGTTCGGCAAGCCCTGGCTGAAGGCCGCCTCGATGTCGAGACGCAGTTCGCCCGCGGCTTCCTTGGCGCATTCCATGGCGGCGGTATCGGTGATGCGGATGCCGTTGTGGAAGCGGCCCTCGACATTGCGCAGGCCCAGCTGCTCGGCCACCTGCGGCCGCGAACCGTGCACCAGCACGATGCGGATGCCGAGTGCGACCAGCAGCGACAGGTCTTGCGCCAGCACCGGCAGGGCGCCGGCGGCCACGAGTTCACCCGGGAAGGCCACGACAAACGTCTTGCCGCCAAATGCATGAATATACGGCGCGACAGAGCGCAGCCACTGGACGAATTGGGTAGGGTTTTCCATTTGCCGCATTATAATTCGCTGCGCGACTTGCGCACCAAATACCTCGTAAAAACAATGTCTGAACAGAGTAACAAGCCTTCGCCGGACGCGGCGCGCGCAGCATCTTCCCAAGCTCAATCGAACCCTGCGCGCGAACGCGCTCAGGGCGAGTTGCGGGCGCCGATGACGCAGACGCCGGACGGGCGTTTGCAGACGAAAGGCGAGCGCCGGCATGCGGGCGAGGGCGGTGCGCAAGGCAAGCAGGCTGAGGGCCGCACGCAGCGTGCGCCGCGGCCGCAGAAGGAACGCAGCGTGCAGGACAAACCGGTGCAGGATGGGCAGCCGCGCGAGCCGCGTCCACCGCGCCAGCCGCAAGGCGAGCGCGCGCCGCGCGTACGCAATCCGCTACCGCCGATCACCTATCCCGAGGACCTGCCGGTATCGGGGCGCCGCGCCGAAATCGCCAAGGCGCTGACCGAACACCAGGTCGTCATCGTGTCGGGCGAAACCGGTTCAGGCAAGACGACCCAGTTACCCAAGATCTGCCTGGAGCTGGGCCGCGGCGAGAACGCGCTGATCGGCCACACCCAGCCGCGCCGCATCGCGGCGTCGTCCACCGCCAAGCGCATCGCGCAGGAACTCGGCTCGCCGCTGGGCGAGCACGTGGGCTTCAAGGTGCGCTTCAACGACACGCTGCAGCCTGGCGCCTCGGTCAAGCTGATGACCGACGGTATCCTGCTGGCCGAAACCCAGACCGATCCGCTCCTGCGCGCCTACGACACCATCATCATCGATGAAGCGCACGAACGCAGCCTGAACATCGACTTCCTGCTCGGCTACCTGAAGCAGCTGCTGCCGCGCCGTCCGGACCTGAAGATCATCATCACCTCGGCGACCATCGATGCCGAACGTTTTGCGCGCCACTTCGCGCAAGAGGGCAAGCCGGCGGTGCCGGTCATCGAGGTCTCGGGCCGCCTGTACAAGGTGGAGGTGCGTTACCGTCCGGTCGACCGCGACCCTGTGGTGGCGGGCGGCGGCGTCGACAACAAGCCCGCGCAAGGTGGGAAAAAACCGGCCCAGCAAGCCCGCGACAAGCGCGACTTGATGGATGCCGTGGTCGATGGCGTCGATGAACTGTGCCGCCTGGGGCAGGGCGACGTGCTGGTGTTCCTGCCGGGCGAGCGCGAGATCCGCGACTGCGCCGAGGCGCTGCGCAAGCACCATCCGCCGCATGTCGAGATCCTGCCGCTGTTCGCGCGGCTGTCGGTGGAAGAGCAGGACAAGGTATTCCGCACCACGAATGCGCGCCGCATCGTCCTGGCCACCAACGTGGCCGAGACCTCGCTGACCGTGCCTGGCATCCGCTACGTGGTCGACGCCGGCCTGGCGCGCGTAAAACGCTACAGCTTCCGCAACAAGGTCGAGCAGCTGCAGGTGGAGCCGATTGCGCAGTCGGCGGCGAACCAGCGCGCCGGCCGCTGCGGCCGCGTGGCCGACGGCGTCTGCATCCGCTTGTACGAGGAAGACGATTTCCTGCAGCGCCCCAAATTTACCGAGCCGGAAATCTTGCGCTCGTCGCTGGCGGCCGTCATCCTGCGCATGAAGTCGCTGCACCTGGCGGATGTCGAGACCTTCCCCTTCATCGAGCCGCCGCAAGGCCGCGCGATCGCCGACGGCTACCAGCTGCTGCAGGAAGTCGGCGCGGTCGACGACACCAACGAACTGACGCCGCTCGGCCGCAAGCTGGCGAGGTTACCGCTCGACCCGCGCGTGGGCCGCATGATCCTGGCCGCCGTCGACAACGACTGCCTGAACGAGATGCTGGTCATCGCCTCGGCCCTGTCGGTGCAGGACCCGCGCGACCGGCCGATGGAATACCAGCAGCAGGCCGACGAAAAGCACAAGAAGTTCGCCGACGAGAAGTCCGAGTTCAACAGCTACCTGAAGATCTGGGCCTGGTTCGAGGACGCCATCGCGCACAAGAAGTCGAACCGCCTGCTGCAGGAGAACTGCCGCGCCAACTTCCTGTCGCAGGTGCGCCTGCGCGAATGGCGCGACGTGCACTCGCAACTGCTGACCATCGTGCGCGAGCAGGGCTGGCGCCTGAACGCGGCGGCCGCCACCTATGATCAACTCCACCTGGCGCTGCTCACCGGCCTCCTGGGGAACATCGGCTTCAAGGGCGAGGACGAGCCGGGCGCAGGCTACCTGGGCGCGCGCGGCATCAAGTTCCATGTGTGGCCGGGGTCCTCGCTGGTGAAAAAGCCCGGCAAGTGGATCATGGCGGCGGAACTGGTCGAGACCACGCGCCTGTATGCGCGCACCGTGGCGCAGATCCAGCCGGAGTGGCTGGAAAAAATCGGCGGACACCTGTTGAAAAAGTCGTGGGGCGAGCCGCGCTGGGAAAAGCGTCCGGCGCAGGTGAGCGCGCTGGAACGCGCGACCCTGTACGGTATCGTGGTCTACAGCGGACGGCGCATCAACTACGCGCTGCACAACGCGTATGAGGCGCGCGAGATCTTCATTCGCGACGCGCTGGTGGCTGGCGACTACGACACGCGCCAGCCCTTCTATGCGCACAACCTCAAATTGATCAAGGAGATCGAGAACCTCGAGCACAAGTCGCGCCGCCAGGACGTGCTGGTGGACGACCAGCTGATCGCAGCCTTCTACGACGCCGAGATTCCAAAGGACGTGGTGAACGGCGCCGGCTTCGAGAAGTGGTACAAGGATGCCTCCCGCGACAACCCCAAGCTCCTGTACCTGAACCGCGAAGAATTGATGCGCCATGAGGCGGCCGGCGTCACCACCGAGCTGTTCCCGAAGACGATGAACGTCACCGGCATCGAAATGGGCTTGTCCTACCACTTCGAGCCGGGCAGCGTGCGCGATGGCGTGACGCTTGCCGTGCCGCTGTTCGCGCTGAACCAGATTCCGCAGGAGCGCGCGGCCTGGCTGGTGCCGGGCATGCTCAAGGAGCGCGTTCACCTGATGCTCAAGTCCCTGCCGCAAAAGCTGCGCCGCCACTGCGTGCCGCTGCCGGATTACGCGGCGCGTTTCGTCGAGCGCATCCATGCGGCGAATGTGTTCGGACGGGGCGACCTGGTCGAGGTGCTGATTGCGGATGTGCGCGCCGAGACCGGCGTGAACGTGCTGACCGGCGACTTCAAACTGGAGACCTTGCCGGCCCACCTGTTCATGAACTTCAAGGTGATCGACGAGCATGGGCGCCAGCTCGACATGGGACGCAACCTGGCGTCGCTGCAGGCCGAGCTGGGCGCCCAGGCGCGCGAAAGCTTCCAGAAGATGGCGGAGGCGGCGCCGGCTGCGGTAGGGGCGATGCGGCCGAATGTCGCGACGCCGGCGGCCTGGGGCAAGGGCAAGGCGCAGGCCGCGCCGCTGGCGCCGGCTGCTGCGCCCGCGCCAGTGGCGGGCAAAGGGAAGGGTGGCACTGCACCGGCGGCTGCCGCTGCGCCTGCGCCGGCGGTCAGCCAGCACACCGGCTTGACGGCCTGGAGCTTTGGCGAGCTGCCGGAGCTACTCGAAATCAAGCAGGGCAAGCTGACGCTGATCGGCTTCCCGGCCCTGGTCGACAAGGGCAGCCACTGCGACATCGAGGTCTTCGACGATCCAAACGTGGCGGCGCGCACCCACCGCATCGGCCTGCGCCGCCTGTTCGCGCTGCAGTTGAAGGACCAGCTTAAGTTTGCCGAGAAGAACATCCCCGGTTTGCAGGGCATGGGCATGCAGTTCATGACGGTAGGCTCGCAGGAAGAGCTGCGCGACCAGATCATCCAGAAGGCGATCGACATCGCCTGCTTGCAGGACCCGCTGCCGCATGATGCCGCGTCGTTCAACAAGCGCAAGGACGAGGGCAAGGGGCGCATCGGCTTGCTGATCAACGAGATCGCGCGGCTGGTGGGGTCGATCCTGGCCGAGTTCCATGGCATGCCGAAGCGGCTCAATGGGCTGGCGGCGCCGGTGGCGGCCGACATGCAGGCGCAGTTGCAGGGCCTGGTGCACAAGCGTTTCATTGCCGATAACGAGTACAGCCAGCTGGCGCACTTCCCGCGCTACCTGAAGGCGATGAACGTGCGCCTGGAAAAGCTGCGCGGCAATCCCTCGCGCGATGCGCAGTTGATGGCGGAGTGGCAGAACGCGGCCAGCCAGTACCAGCGCATTGTCAAACAGCCGGGCAAGAGCCTGGACCCGCGCATGACGGAGTACCGCTGGATGCTGGAAGAGCTGCGCGTGTCGCTGTTTGCGCAGGAGTTGCGGACGCCGATGCCGGTGTCGGCCAAGCGGCTGCAAAAAGTGTGGGAGTCGATGATTCGCTAAGGCCTTGGCAAAGCAGCGAGGCGCTAACATCGGCCAGCGGCCTGAAGCGTACGGGGGGCACCCCCGTGGCCACGCGGTTACATGCTCATCCGGCGTCCGCGGCCTGGACGATTCGCCCCGGAAGGCTGCCGATATTGTTGGCGCGAACTCGGCGCTTCGGGATGTTGCGTTGGTGTAATGCGGCCAACGTTACCGTTATGCGCCAACGCTGATCATCGTTACGCGTGGGCACGGAGTGCCTTGCGCGGCCCGGCCCACCCTAAGGTTGAGGCCGGTGACTTGCGGATCTGCCGGCTGGCCTCAACCGATATTGCTGCCCCTGATCTTGCTCAGGTCCTTGTCGTCGCCGAGGTTGCCTGGCCGCGGGTCGATGCTGCCGCCACCGCCGGTGCCCAGCGCCGAGTCGTCGGCGATGCCGCTGCCAACCGCGCCGCCGCCCGCGCCGCCCAGGCCGCCGCCCGCGCC
>Ga0265780_10000200_pt1 | contig 97098 bp, 82 predicted proteins | sample P1T30metagenome_FD_192432 | JGI IMG/M metagenome (GOLD analysis project Ga0265780, IMG submission 192432) | Plant litter microbial communities from East Loma Ridge, Irvine, California - P1 T30 | ecosystem: Environmental > Terrestrial > Plant litter > Unclassified | place: USA: California...
AGATGAAGAGAGCACAGCATGTCGATACAATGGTACCCAGGCCACATGAACGCCGCCAAAAAGAAGGCGGCCGAACAGATGGAGAACACCGACCTGGTGATCGAGGTGCTCGATGCGCGCCTGCCTGAAGCAAGCTGCAACCCGATGGTCGAGGAACTGCGCCTGTTCCGCCAGCGTCCGTGCCTGAAAATCCTCAACAAGGTCGACCTGGCCGACCCGGTGGCCACTGCCGCGTGGGCTGCCTGGTATGACGCGCAGGAGGGCGTCACCGCCTACCCGATGACTACCAAGAAGCCGGCCGACGTGGCGCGCATTCCGGACCTGTGCATGTCGCTGGCGCCGCACCGGGGCGTGCCGACCAAACCGCTGCGCATCATGATCATGGGCATCCCCAACGTCGGCAAGTCGACGCTGATGAACGCGCTGCTGAAGAAAAAAGTCGCAAAGGTCGGCGACGAGCCGGCAGTCACCAAGATCCAGCAAAAACTTTACCTCGGCAAGAACATCATCCTGGTCGATACGCCCGGCATGCTGTGGCCCAAAATTGCTTTGGCCAGCGACGGCCTGATGCTGGCTGCCAGCCACGCGGTCGGCTCGAATGCGCTGATTGAAGAAGAAGTGGCCGTGTTCCTGGCGGAAGTGTTACTGGAACAGTATCCGCACCTGCTGGTCGCCCGCTACGGTTTCAACCTGGACGGCATGGATGCGATTGCCGTTGTTGAAGGCGTGGCCGCGCGCCGGGGTTTTCGCCTCAAGGGCGGCGACCTGGATTTCGAGAAGGGCGCGCACACCTTTTTGCAGGATTACCGCACCGGCACGCTCGGCCGCATCAGCCTGGAAACGCCCGCCTCACGCATGGCCCGGCTGGCCCAGCACGAGATCGACAGCGCGGAAAAGGCCCGCATTGCGGCCGAAAAAGCCGCCCTCAAAGCGGAGAATTCCGCTCGCGGCAAACGCGGTACCTGAGCCTGTCAGCCCGCGTTTCTACCGATCGGCTGGTTGATGCCATGGCGGGAACGATGCTGATTGTTTGACCTCATGAGGTCAGGTTCAAATGAAGCATCCTGGTCAGGATAATGGTGATGAGTCCGACGGCCAGGAGCGCTACCGTGAAGACGGCAGCTGCCTTGGCGCCAGCGCGCACCACCGCGCGCGTGTCCGTCTTCTTCCCTTTCTTTCCCTGATCGTAATGCCACTTGACGGCGTAGAACATGCCGATGCCCAGTACAAGCAATTTGAAGACAACGAAGACTACCGGGATCCAATCGATCATTTTGCGTATTTCCAGACTATGACTTGACACGATCGGCCGGCAGGCAAGCTCCAGGCGCCCCGTTTGCGGTCTTCATTATATCGGCCTGTGAAATAACGATGGCATCAGGCCGGCATTGTGCCGAACGCACAGGCGAGAGGAGCGCAGTCGCCGGCGATAACGCTTCGACAAGCCTGGTTATCTTGTGGGCGCTCACGTATAAGCAAGAAATCGCCCGCAGCTGATTACCCCGATCCATAAGCCCAGCGATGCTGCAGCATGGAGTTGCGCCAGTGTCGGCGCGCTGGCATGCCAGGTTGCAGCAGTGCGATAAACCCACAGGTGGAAGGCCAGCGCGTTCAATCCGGCAAACGCGATCAGGAGCAGTTTGATCTGAAACACCCGGTTCTCGAAAAGCGCGTTGGGGTGCGCCGAAAACAGGAGCAGTCCGGATGGAACGATCGCCAGCAGGCTGATCGCCGACCACGGCAGCAGCATCCTGCCGGCAGCCAGGACCCCGACCGAACGGCCAAAGCCGAGGACGCGCAAGTCGAACATGGCGACTGAACCGACCAGCACCGACAGGCCGACGATGTGCACGATTTCAACGATCGGGTAAAGCCAGGTGCTGCCACGCATCGCCTCGCCAACTGCGCTCGTACCGAGCATGGTTAGCAAGGCCGCCCACGTCGGCATTCAGCGCAGTTCCGTGGTTTTCTGGCCAACCGTAATGCGCTCGGCGCGCAGTTCGCCGGCGTCGGTACGCTTCGGATAGCCTTCCACTGCAACGGTGGCGCCTTTCGCCAGTTGCGCGCGCGCCAGGCCGCGGTTTTCCATGCGCGACGGCGGCGCCAGCACCACCAGCCACGTCTTGTCGGCGGTTTTCAGCCGGACAAAACCGTGCGGATGCTCATACCCGGCTTCCTCGATGGTGCCGCTCAGGCGCAACGGCCGCTGATCGTCGTACTCGCTCCACCCATGATGTGCGCTGGCCTCGGCGGCAATGAACAGCGCCAATACTGAAAGCAATCTCTTCATCATATCTCCAGGATAGTTGATCGGACCTCCGATTCTATAATCACCTGGCTGACGGTTGCCGTATTTATCACGTCGGGACGTTGGAAATCAGCGACATCGCGGCCACAAGCTAAACCGGGGTCAGGTCTACCAATCGGTCATTTTTGAACTTTTAAACTGAAATAAAGTTCCGTAATGACGTTTTGGCAGACCTGACCCCGGTTTTATTTTGTGACCCCGGTTTTAGTGAGGGGCGGTGGTTTGCGGCGTCATGCGGCGGCTGCGCCGAAACGGAAACTCGATACTGCCAGGCTGCCGAAGAAATCGTCTTCGTGGTACACGCTGCTGGACGCTTCATGTTCGGCGGCGCCGGCCGCCACCATCAGCGGGACCAGGTGGTCTTCGCGCGGATGGGCCTGGCGCGCGGCGGGTGCGTCGCTCCAGTGCAGCAGGGCTTGCTGGCGCTGCGCAGGTGGCAAGTCGACCATCGTGTGCTGGAGCCACTGGTCGAAGGCATGCGACGCCGCGCGGCCTTGCGGTCCGAACTGGCGCAGGTTGTGGAACGAGAGTCCGCTGCCAATGATCAGGATGCCTTCATCGCGCAGCGGCGCCAGGGCGCGGCCGAGGTCAATGTGCGCCTCTGGATCGTAGTCGTCGCGGATCGACAGCTGAACCACCGGCATGTCGGCGTCGGGGTAGATGGGATACAGCATCGAAAACGTGCCGTGGTCGAAGCCGCGCGTGGCGTCGAGCCGGACCGGGTGGCCGGCCGCGGCGATCAGGTCTGCCACGCGCTGCGCCAGGGCCGGGTGGCCCGGGGCCGGATACTGGATCTGGTAGGTGTGGGCCGGAAAGCCGCCGTAGTCGTAGATCATGCCGGGCGCGGCGCTGGACGACACCATGAATTCCGGGCCTTCCCAATGACTGGTAATGACCAGCACCGCGTGGGGCCGCACGCCGACCTGGCGCTTGATATCGACCAGCGATGCTTCCAGCTTGTCGTAGGCAGCGCCGACCTGCTCCTTCATGAACGGCCACGGGCCGCCGCCGTGCGAGACGAAATACGTGGGCAGGCGAGGGGACATGGCAGCTCCGTGGTCAAGATCAAGCGCCGATGATAGCGGATCGGCCTTGATGCTGCCGGTGACGGTCCAGGATCAGCGCCGAATCAGCGCAATGAGCGCAAACAACCGCGCCGCCCGCATCCACGCCACTGCCATCACCGCCAGCTGCGTCAATGCCAGTGCCGCGAAAAACGACCAGCCCTCGATGGGCGCCACGCGGATGCGCACCAGGGCGACCACGCCTGCCAGCGCCACGCCGGCGAGGGTGATGACGCCGTACGCTCCCAGCGTCGCCAGCGGCCGGCGCACCACCAGCATCACGCCTTCGCCCCAGGCCCGGATGGCCGACGTCTTGCGCCGGTCCACCGCGAGCACCGCGCGGCCCGCGTCGAGGGTGGCGTGCGCCAGCACCAGGAACAGCGCGACGACCAGCGTGCCGGCCAGGCTGGCCTGGTCGGCGGTACGCTCCAGGATGGCGTTGTTGCCCAGGCTGCGCAGCGGCGCGGCGGCCAGTCCGCCCAGCAGAAAAGCCCCGCCCAGCGGCACGCTCGACCACAGCAGCATGCGCAGCAGGCGGCCGTATTCCAGCATGCCGCCGCTTAGCAAGCCGCGCAGGCCCAGGCGCTGCGGCGCGCGGGCGGCGGCCAGCGTCATCCCGGTCAGCAGGGGCGACAGCAGCAACGTCGCCAGCACGGCCACCAGCGCGCCATTGCCCACGGCCGTGTTGTAGCGTTTGGCGACCTGCATCAGGTCGGACACGGCCGTCATGTCGAGTGCGCGCGCCAGCACGGCGGCCTGCGGCGACTGGTCCAGCGCGTCGCCCAGCAGTTGCCAGATGGGGAGTGTGGCGGCCAGCGTCGGCAGCAGCAACAGCAAGGCCCATAGCAACATCAGGCGCCATTGCAGGGCGTTGCGCGCGGCGTGGGCGACGATCTGGACGAAAGCCGATGTATTGGCGGTGGCGGGTGGAGTGGATAAAACAGCGCGCATCAGACGGTCGCAATCAGGGAAAGAAGAAATTGCACAATGGCGCCAGCGTCGCTGGACCAGCGCCGGGATGCGCGCGGGTCGGCGTCGATGCTGCGGGCGTCGTCGAGCTTGTTGACGTCGAGGTAGTGCAGGCGTTGCGGATCGAGCTGGGCAGAGACGGCGCGCGCCGGTTTGCTCCAGCGATATGTCTTCCAGTCTTCGTCGCCCCGCCACTGCACGGTTTCACTGGTGCCGTCGGCAAATTTCACCAGCAGCGTCTGTGGCACGGGTGCGCCGTTGCGGCGCAGCGTCACGGTGGTGAGATACGGAAACGGACCGCTGCCGTCATCGGCTTTGGGATGCTTTTTGCGCCACGCCGCGCGGGCAGCGTCGATGCGCGCGTTCAGGCTGTTCGATCCCAGCTCGTGCCATTTTCCATCGGTCTCGGTCGTGCCGGCCAGCGGCAATGCTTCGATGCTGGAAAAATCGGCGATGCGGTCGTCGACCCGGCGCACGCTGTAGAGCTGCTGGTTGAACATCGCGTTGACCAGCGCCGGCTGGCCGCTGACGTCGATGATGGTGTCGCGCAGGTCGGCCACGCTTGGATGGCGGAATTTCCAGCGCCGGTAGTATTCCTTGAACGCGCGCGCCATCACGTCGGCGCCCAGCTGCGCTTCCAGGTCGCGCATGGCAGTCGATGTGCGGCTGTAGACGGGGCCGATGCCTTGCAGGCGCTGGTGCGCGTTGGCGCCGGGCGCGTCGGCCGGCTGGTCGCGCGGCGCGTCGAAGCGTTCCGCATCGAATACCTTGAAGGCGGGCGCAAAACCAAGGGCTTTCAGCAGCGGGGTGGTGGCGACGATGTCCTGCTTGCGTTCATGCAGCATGCGGGCATCCCAGAAATTGTTCAGGCCTTCGTCCAGCAGCGGCTCTTCGAATTCGTTCGAGGCCAGGATGCCGTAGAAATAACCGTGGCCGAATTCGTGGATCGTGACCGCGTCGAGCAGGTGCGCATTGAGTGTGCCGGGCGTGGTGTCGGCGTAGGCTTCGGTGGTAAAAAAGGTCGGGTACTCCATGCCGCCGGCTTCTTCCGCGTTGTAGGGCGGAATCACGATGGTAACCGTGCGGTAAGGGTAGGGGCCCAGCGTGCGCGAAAAATACGTCAGCGAATCCTTGGCTGCCTGCAGCGCTGGCGCGGCGCTGGCCCGGTACTCGGGCGGGTACAGCACGGTGAGCGTGACGGGCGGGCTTCCCGGCCCGCTCCAGCTGCCCACCAGGGGCGGCGCAGTGCGGGTGTCTGCGGTCCAGGCGAAATCGTGCACGTCGTCCTGCACGTAGCGGTGCGTCAGCATGCCGGGGCTGGATGCGACCGGCTTGCCTTGCGGCACGCCAGTGGCCCCCACGGTGTAACTGGCAGGCAAGGTCAGCGTGACGTCATAGCTGCCGAAGTCGGCAAAGAACTCCGAGTCGAGGTGAAATTCGTGCGCATTCCAGCGCGGGGCGGTGGCGCCGCGCTCGCCCGGCAACTCCAACACCGCGATTTTCGGGAACCACTGCGCCACCAGGTGAAAGGTTTTGAAGTAACCCGCGCGCGCGACCACGCGCGGCAACTGGGTCTGGAAATCCATGTCAAGCAGCGTGGTCGCGCCCGGCGCCACTGCTACCGGCAAATCCAGCTTGAGTACGGTCCGGTCGCGCGCGCTGCCGCCGTCCGGCTGCACGTAGGACCAGCTGGCTTTGGCGCCGGGCTGTGCCCCTTGCTGCGCTACCTTGCGCAGGGCAATGTGGCCCCACTCGCCGTCGCGGATCTCGGCGCCGGACGGAAAGCTGCGCCCGGCCAGCCGCTTTTCCGTGAAAAAGGTGCTGTCGTTGCTCTCGAACGCGTTCATGTACATGTGCAAATAGACGGTCTTGACCGGCACCGCGCTGCGGTTGCGCCAGCTCAGCTGCTGCTTGCCGTCGATCACGTGCTTGACCGGATCGAGTGTGGCGGTGATCCGGTAGCTCGCCACGCGGTCCGACAGCGTCGCTTCCTGCCCCGTGCGCACACCGCCCCAGGCTCCCGGCGCAGACGCCACCCGCACCGCTGCCGCATCGGGCGCCGCCAGGGCAATGCCCTGTTCGACATCGGTGCCGGGCTGCGCGATGGGCGTCACGTGCACATTCGCGCCAACCTGCGCCAGTGTCCCGCCCACGGCCAGCACCAGCGCAACTGCGAGCGCGCTGCGCCAGGGCGCACGTGAAAAATGAAAGGCCATGCAAACACTCCTTCGACCGGATCAGGCCGTTTTTGATCGCATCACTATATCGGCCCATTTAGCCAAATGCCAACTTTTCCCAACTGAACAACGCGGAAGTGATCGGTTTATAATGGCGCCGTTCCTGGTGCCCGCACTATTTTGCTGCGGCGCCTTCCTTTCCATCGTGCCTGCCCCAGCCGCAGGCGCGACCTGTTTATTGCGATACTGATCACCATGACCTACGTTGTTTCCGCGCGCTTTGCCGCGCCATGCCGCCCGCTGTTGCTGGCCGCCGCCATTTCCCTGTCACTGACCGGCGCTGCGTTTGCCCAGCAAACCGGAGTCCCTTCCGTGCTCGTCAGCGGTTCCCGTTTCGCCAGCGAACCGAGCCTTGCGCCCATCGGCGCGACCGTGATTACCGCGGACGACATCCGCAACGCCGGTGTGACCGACGTCAACCAGGCAATCCGCAAGATCGGTGGCGTGTTCGGGCGCCAGAGCCTCGATTCGTCGCCCGACTTCGCGCTCGACCTGCGCGGCTTCGGCACCAACAGCAGCCAGAACATGGTGATCCTGGTCGACGGCGTGCGCATGAATGAAAACGAGCTGGCCACCACGGTGCTGTCGACGATCCAGATCGACACGGTCGAGCGCATTGAAATCACCCGCGGCGGCAGCAGCGTGCTGTACGGCGACGGCGCGACCGGCGGCGTGATCCAGATCATCACGCGCCGCGGCGCAGCAGATGGTAAAACGGCTGGCACCCACGGTTCCGTCTTTGCCGAAGGTGGCCAGTTTGCCGACAAGACCCTGCGCGGCAACCTGACGCACCAGTTCGACCGCTTCGTGTTCGACGCTGCTTACGGGCGCAACAGCACCGACGGCTACCGCGCCAATAGCCGTTACGACCAGCGCACGCTGGGCGCCGGCCTGGCCTGGCATTTTGACGGCGGCCGCGCCGGTATCCGCGTCGACAGCGCACGCCAGGAGTCGGGCTTGCCGGGTTCGCTGACGCTGGCCGAATTCAATGCCGATCCGCGCCAGACCCGGACCCCCAACGATGCCGGCACGCTCGACACCGACCGTTACACTGCCTTTGTCGAACAGCGCGTAGGCGACGTCGAACTGGCTGCGGAATTGTCGCAGCGCGAGCGCAGCGTCACGGCGCATTACGACTATGGCAGCGGGTTTGTCTCGGACGCCACGTACAACAGCCGCCAGACCCAGTTTTCGCCGCGCCTGCGCTACGTGGCCCGCCCGTACGGCATGCTCAATGAACTCGTCACCGGCGTCGACCTGGTGCGCTGGACGCGTGACACCGATGCGGACTTTTCGCTGGCCCACGCGCGCCAGGACTCCAAAGCGTTTTATATCCGCGACGAACTGCGTTTCGACGCTGCCCACGACGCCCGCCTGGCGATCGGCCTGCGCCGCGAAAAATTCGACAAGGATTACGCCGATCCGCTTGCCTTTGCTGCGCCGGAGAGCCGCAGCCAGACGCAGAACGCGTGGGACGTGCAGGGCAGCTACAGTATCGTGCCGAACGTGGCGGTGCACGCCAAGGCCGGCCAGAGCTACCGCGTGGCCAACGTCGATGAAAACAGTTACCGCTCGTCGGAGGACCTGCTCAAGGGCCAGGTGTCGCACGACCTGGAAATCGGCCTGACGCTTGGCGCCCCGGCGCGCCAGCTGGCCGTGCGCGCCTTCCGCCACAAGCTGACCAATGAAATCTTTTTCGATCCCACCATCGGCTTCGGCATCAACACCAACCTGGACCCGACCAGGCGCCAGGGGTTTGAAATCGATGCGCAGATGGACGTGATGGCGCGCGTGCGCGCCAGCGCGCACTACCAGTACGTCGACGCCAGCTTCACGGGCGGCCCCAACGCCGGCCGCGACATGGTGCTGGTACCGAAAAACGTGCTGTCGGCACGCCTCGCGTGGCTGGGCGACGGCCAGACGGCCGACATTGGCGCACAGTGGGTCGACAAGCAGCGCTACGGCGACGATTTCACCAATGCGTGCTCCGGCCGCATCGGCGCCTACACGGTGTTCGACGCCCGCTATGCACACAAGTTCGGTCCGTGGGAACTGGCCGTGACCGGCGCCAACCTGGCCGACCGCCACTACTTCAGCAACGCGTTTGCGTGCCGCAGCGGGATCTACCCGAGCGACGGCCGCCAGCTGAAACTGTCGGCCCGCTACGATTTCTGATCGTTCGCCCCACGCTGTAAGCAAATGCAATAATCGTCGCGAGGGTGCCTGTTATGGCAAAAAATAATGGTAACCTCGCGCTCAGTCGCTCCATCGTTCACCTGTTGAAGAAAGTACCTGCCTGCCATGCCGACACTGCGTTCCTTCCGTTTCGCCCTCGCCACCGCCACCGTGGTCGTGGCCAGCTGCTTCGCCAGTCCTGCCTTTGCTTCCGTGACCGCACCGGTCAGCGGCGTGGAATACACGACCCTGGCTGCGCCGCAAGCGGTCCCGGCCGGCAAGAAGGTCGAAGTCATTGAATTCTTCATGTATCACTGCCCGCATTGCAATTCGCTGGAACCGCAGCTGTCGGAATGGGTCAAAAAGCAGGGGGACAAGATCATCCTCAAGCGCGTGCACTTTCCAGCCAGCGGCCCCAACGATCCTGAAGCGCACCTGTACCTGACGCTTGAAGCGATGGGCAAGCTGCCGGAGATGCACGCCAAGGTGTTCCGCGCCATCCACGTCGAGCGCGTGCGCCTCAATTCCGATGAAGCAGTGCTGGCGTGGGTAACCAAAAGCGGCGTGGACAAGGCCAAGTTCCTGGAAGCGTGGAATTCGTTCGGCGTGCAGACCAAAATGAAACGCCTGGGCGCCATGATCAAGGCCTACAAGGTCGAGTTCGCACCGGTGCTGGTGATCGACGGCAAGTACATGACGGCCCCGTCAATGGTGGCCGCAAGCGAAAAGAGCCGTGACGAGCAGCAGCTGTTCCGTTCAACCCTGCAAGTGGCAGACTTTTTGGTGGCGAAGGCAGCCAGCACGAAATGAGTGAAAAAGAAGGCAAGATCCTCGAGATCTACGAAGGCTCCCGGGCCCGGGAAGAGGAACTCTACGACCTTACCTGGGTGAACCAGATCGCCTGGACGCTGATGGTGCTGTTTGCCGGCATCATCATCTGGCTGGCCATTGCGCTGGTCAATGCGGAAAACCAGCGCAACGCCCTGGTCAGCGGCAAGTGCGCCGATCCCGTGTTCCGGGGCTCGTTCGACCACAAGTGCCTGAGCCTGGTGCAATCGCGCGACCACTGGTGGGAACACCTGTGGTACGGCATGACGCATGTGAAGCCGGAGATGCCGAAGTAACCCGTCCCCGCGAAGGCGGGGACCCATGGCACCTGTCCGAAGCCGGGCGGCATGCGCGGCCATGCCCGCTCTTCAGGATTGTGTTGAGGTGCGTGCCATACCCTCTCTTTAAGACAGTCTCGAGGTGCGTGCTGTGTGATTTCCCTTACCTGCTATGGGTCCCCGCCTGCGCGGGGAGGGTGATCACCATTCTCGCTCCCCCCATCTGCCCATCTTCCACGTGCAGGCTGCCCCCGTGCAGCTGCACGGCTTTCCGCGCAATCGCCAGCCCCAGCCCGAACCCGCCGGTCGCCCGGTCGCGGCTGCGGTCGAGCCGGTAAAACGGGGCAAATACCTGCTCGCGTTCGTCGCCCGGAATTCCCGGCCCGTCATCTTCCACAGCTATCGTCACCACGCCGTCCACCCGCGCCGCGCCCAGCACCACGCGCGTATCGGCATACCGGCGTGCATTGCCAAGCAGGTTGCAGACAGCCCGGCTGAGCAGGCGTGGGTCGGCATCGATGCTGCCCAGGCCAGCGTCCAGCGTCACATCCATCACGACGGTGGAGCCAGGCATGGGCGCGAGGGACGCCACGCAACCGTGCAGCAAGGGCGCCAGGTCGACATGTTCGCGTTGCAGGGCCTGGTCGCTGTCGAGCCGCGTCATGGCCAGCAATTCGCCCACCAGGGCGTTGAGTTCTTCAACATCTCCGCCCATGGCAGCAATGCGCCGGTGCAGTGCCGGATCGTCGCTGGCGTCCTCCAGCAGCGCCAGGCCGAACGCCAGGCGCGCAATGGGCGTGCGCAATTCATGCGAGACGGAATGGAGCAAGCTGGTTTGCGCCGCCAGCAGGCTGTCGATGCGCCCGGCCATGCCGTGCATGCGTTCGGCCAGCGGATACATGCTGGCCGACGGCGCCATGCGTGCGCGCGCGGCCAGGTTGCCGGCGCCAAATTCGTCAGCCACGCGGCCCAGTGCCTGCAGGCCCTGCCAGTGGCGGCGCGACCACAGCCCGATCGGCACCAGCAGCACCAGCGCGACAATCAAAAAGCGCAACGCTTCCATTTCCAGCGCCACGCCCAGGTCGATCGGCAAGTCGCGGGCGCGCACCACTTCCGTCTCGCTGCCGACATACCGCGCGCCATCGAGGTCGACGCGCCGCAGAAACGCCTTGCCGGGCAGGTCGAGCACGACGTCGCCGCGGGTCAGCGCCGCCTGGCTGGTGGCTGGCAGCAGGGTGCGCGCACGCGCCAGCGGCAGCAGGTCGTAGTGGGAACCGGAGACTTCGCGCACCTTGTTCAGGCGGTCCAGCCATTCGTCGGCCGGCGCCTTGTCGACGTATTGCTCGAGCAGGAAGATCTGGCCGGCGGCCTGGCGCCGGGCCAGGTCTTCGACCGGATCGCCAAACACGTGCGCAATGGCGACATACACAATGGCGCTGGCCACGGCCACGGACAGCAGGACCGGCAGGAAAAAGCGCAGGAACACGCGCAGGAACAGGCGATTCACCGGGCAGGCAACAGGATGGAAGAAGAGGGAGCGGGCGCCATGGCTGGCATTGTCGCATTCTTCGCGTCTTCCCCGTGAGCTACAAATTGACGACAAATGCCGACATCTGCGCCATGGCGCCCGCCGTGGCGGCAATTTATGATGGCTTGCTTCAGCGATTTTCCGTTTGCCCATCCGGCACCCAGCCGGATGGGTTTTTTTCGATCGAGCAAACCGGATCATCGCGGCGTGGCCCGGCCACCCCGTAGAATGCAGGCTTCCCGATTTGACCCCCTGGACCCGATGCGCACACTGACCGCAGCCGTACTTCCTGTCCTGCTCCTTTGCGGCGCGGCCAGCGCGCAGATGCCCGTCACCAATCCCATGCCGGACGGTAGCGGCGACATGTACCTGGGCCTGGGTGTGGTGTCGGCGCCACGCTACGCGGGCGCCGACCAGCGCCGCGTGCGCCTGCTGCCCGTGCTGCAAGGGCAGTGGAGCAACGGCGTGTTTGTCTCAGGCATGAACGCCGGATGGCACCTGTCCCGCCTGCCGCTGCTGGAATACGGCCCGCTGGTGTCCCTGGACCCCGGGCGCGATGACGGCGGCGCCGGCGCCAGCGCCATCGGCATCGAACGCGCTGTCGGCGAGGGCAACCTGCCGCGCCTGCCGCAAGTGGCCGTGCTGTACAACGCGCAGGTCCTTGCGTCGGGCAACCGCCTGAATGGCTTGCCGGCGATTTCGCGCAGGCTGCAGGGCGGGGCGTTCCTGCATGTCTACCTGGCCCCGACGCTCCGCCTGACGTCCAGCGCACTGTATGGCGCCGGCAATGACCATGACGGCGCCACGTTCAAGGTAGGCTTGCAGGCCATGGGGTGGGCGCCGGCGCCGCACCACGCCGTCACGTTCGAGGGTGAAGTGGCGCTGGCCAACCGCCGCTACAACCAGGCATTTTTCGGTATCGACAACGACCAGTCCGTCAACAGCGGCAACCCGCTGTACGAGGCGCATGGCGGCTGGCGCGATGCGCGCCTCGGCGCGCGCTGGCACTGGACCCTGGCCCCGTCGTGGATGCTGGTCTCCAGCGTGGAGGCAACGCGCCAGCTGGGCGCCACGCGCACAAGTCCGCTCGTCTTGCGCACCACCGGCGTGTCGGTCTCGACCGCATTGGCCTTCAGGTTCTGACGTGAAACGGCGCTTTTTCTTCTCCTCCCTGGCTATCCTGGCATGCGCGCCGGGCTGGCAGCCGGCCGGCGCCGCGCCGGGTGACGACTGGGTGGCGTACCGCGACGCCTACCGGTCCATGGTGGTGTTTGAAAAATATGGCGGGCCAAAATCGCTGTTGCAGCAGCACTTGCAGGTCTTGCCGCGCACGCCTGGCCTGGACACGCACAGGGTGGTCTTGCTGGTTGCCGGTAAAACCAGCCAGGGCCGCTTCCCGCTGGACGCGACGCTGCGCACGGTGTTTCCGCTGGCGCGGTCAGCGTACGACGAAAATGCCATGCTGCAGCTGAGCCGTCCGCTGGGCCCGTTCACGGTGCGCCCGCAAGTATCGCTCGCGCTGCGTCCGGACAACCTGTATGACAGCGCCGAACTGTACAGCGGCTGCGAGCAGGCGCTCGCGTATGCGCGCCAGCTGGCGCTGTTCGGGGCGCGCCGCTGCACCGGCGTGCGCTTCGTGTTCGCCAAGGGCAGCGTGGCGGCTCCCGTGACGCTGCGCGCCGGCGCCGATACGGCGTTGGCAGCAGCGCCGGGGGCGCCGTTTGCCGGCGATGGCGACGCCAGCTTCCCGGTCGTCACGTACCGCTTTGGCGGCACGCGCACGCAACTGGCGACTGCCAGCGTGCCGCTGGCGATTACGCCGTTGTTTGACTGAGGCGCTGTCCACGTTAAGTAGTGAACGCATTTATATTGCTGAGGTCTAACTGGTCTGTTCACTGACCAAGGACTGCTGTGGAAGCCTGCGCGTTTGATTCTTACCTGGCTCAGATTGCCCAACTGACCCGCGGCCAGTGCGTGCGTGTGCTCGCACTGCTCAAACCAGCCGTTGACCAAGGCCGCACTGCCGCCGTCATCGAAGACGCCGTCGCTCCCGGGCTCTCCTGTCCGCGCTGCCAGGGTAAGCAGTTTTACCGGCATGGCACCAAAAGCGGACTGCAGCGCTTTCGGTGCCAGGCCTGTGGCAGAACGTTCAACAGTCTCACTGGCACCCCGCTTGCACGCCTGCGCCATAAGGAAAAATGGCTTGAGTTCGGCGATTGCATGCTTGACTCGCGCACTGTGCGCAAAGCCGCCGCACGTGTCGAGGTCGACAAGAACACGAGCTTTCGCTGGCGTCACCGCTTTCTGACGGCGACTAAAACCGACCGTCCCGCTTGCCTGAACGGGATTGCAGAAGCAGATGAGACGTTTCTGCTTGAATCGCAGAAAGGCGCACGTAACTTGCAGCGGCCCGCTCGCAAGAGAGGCGGCAAGGCGTCGAAACGTGGAATCTCAAAAGAGCAAGTGTGCATCCTTGTCGCGCGCGATCGCAGCGGCAACACGGTTGACTTTGTCACTGGACGGGGACCTGTGACAGTCGTTCAGCTCACAGAGCATCTGCGCCCCGTGCTGGCTCCCGACACATTGTTGGTCACCGACGCCAACAAGACCTACCAGGCATTTGCCAGGCAACAGGGCATCTCACATCAGTATGTGAATGTCAGCGCCGGAGAGCACGTGCGCGGCGCCGTGCACGTGCAAAACGTGAACGGTTACCACAGCCGATTTCATAAGTGGCTGAGGAGATTCAATGGTGTGGCGACGCACTACCTGCCCGACTACCTCGGTTGGCTTTGGGCAATTGACCGGGAGCGTATTCGTTCCCCAGAAACCTTGCTCAGAGCTGCTATCGGGGTCTTCAATACTTAAAGAGGACAGCGCCTTGACTGAATCGACTAATTCCAGGCCGAGGGCGAGAACAGGTAGCCTTCTCCCCAGACTGTCTTGATCTTGCTTGAATCGGTATCGTCGAACCGGCGCCGCAGCTTGGAGATGGCGTTGTCGATACTGCGGTCGAGGCCGTCGAATTCGATGCCGCGCAATTTTTTGAGCAGCGCGTCGCGCGAGAGTACGCGCCCGCTTGACTCCACCAGCACCAGCAGCAGCTTGTATTCGGTATTGCTGAGGATGCATTCCTGGCCGCGCCAGACCACGCTGCGGTCGGCCGTGACGACGCGCAGCGCGCCGAACACGTACACCGGCGTTGCGTCGGCAACGCTGGTTGCCGGTGCCGGTGCCGTTGCCAGTTCTGGCGCTGCAACCTGGCGGCGCCGGGCCAGTGCGCGCAGGCGCGCCAGCAGCACGCGCGGCTGCACCGGCTTGTTGACGAAGTCGTCGGCGCCTTGCTCGAGCCCCGACACTTCGTCGTAGGAGTCTTCGCGCGCCGTCAGGATCAGGATCGGCACATCGGACACGGCCCGCAGCTGGCGGCACACGACCATGCCGTCGGTGCCCGGCAGCATCAGGTCAAGCACGACCAGATCGGGCGCGCTGGCCTGGAAGCGGGCCAGCGCTTCGTCGCCGCGGGTGACGAGTTCGACGGCGAACTCGTAGCCATTCAGGTATTCCATGACCAGTTCGGCCAGCCGGGCATCGTCTTCCACCAACATCACGCGCATCGTTGCTTCTCCCATATAAAAACGGCCCGCAAAAAGCGGGCCGCCGTCATGCCAGTGGCTGGAACTTAAGCCAGGTTGCTGTTGACGAAGTCCCAGTTCACCAGGTTCCAGAAACCTTCGACGAACTTTGGACGGGCATTGCGGTAGTCGATGTAGTAAGCGTGCTCCCAGACATCACAGGTCAGCAGTGGCTTGTCGGCGCCCACCAGCGGGGTGCCGGCATTGGACGTATTGACGATGTCGACGCCGCCGTCCTTTTGCACCAGCCAGGTCCAGCCGGAACCGAAGTTGCCGACAGCCGACTTCTGGAATTCTTCCTTGAACTTGTCGAACGAACCCCATTTTGCGTTGATCATCTCGGCCACGGCGCCGGTTGGCGCGCCGCCGGCGTTGGGCGCCATGCAGTTCCAGAAGAACGTGTGGTTCCAGACCTGGGCGGAATTGTTGAAGATGCCACCGGAGGATTTTTTGATGATCTCTTCCAGGGTCATGGTCTCGAACTCGGTACCCTTGATCAGGTTGTTCAGGTTCGTGACGTAGGCTTGATGGTGCTTGCCGTAGTGGTATTCCAGGGTCTCGGCGGACATGTGCGGCTGGAGGGCGTCTTTTGCGTAGGGCAGTGGCGGCAGTGTATGTTCCATGTCTTGTTCCTTGTTTGGTTGGAAAGCTGAAAATCGCTTGAGGCAGCGGCTATTGTAAATCGTCTGCGCGACGGTTGCACTTCTGGATAGTGAAAAGCATATCAGGGCGCCGCGTCGACACTGTGAATGCTTGATACGCCAATCTCGGCCGTGCCGCCGGCCAGGCGAACCTGCAGCCGCTTGCGTGGCTTGATGTCTTGCGGATCGTGCAGCACCTTGCCGGACGCATCGCTGACGATGGCATAGCCGCGTTCGAGCGTGCGTTGCGGGTTGAGCAGTTCCAGCTGGGCCGCCAGCCCTGCCAGCGCCTCGCGGCGGGCCCGCAAGCCGTTGTGGAAGCTGGCGGCGAGGTGGCGGCCTTCCGCGCCCACCTGGGTGCGCAGCGCCCGCACATCGGGCCGGTGCCGCGCCCAGCGCTGGCGCAGTTGCGCCAGCACCAGGCCATGACGGTTGACCGGCGCCCGCACCGCGTGCGTCAGCGCAGTCGACAGCGCCAGCACTTTCAAACGCTGGTGGCCGATCTGCGCCGACGGGCTTTGCAGGCGGCGGCTGGCGTTGTCGAGGGTCTGGCTCGCTTCCGACAGGGTGCGGCGCATGGCGCGGCGCAAGTCGAAGGCATCGGCTTGCAGCGACGCCAGCCAGTCGGCGCGCGGCGTGGCGGCCAGCTCGGCTGCGGCAGTCGGCGTGGCAGCGCGCACGTCGGCGGCAAAGTCGGCAATCGTAAAATCGGTTTCGTGGCCGACGCCGGAAATGACGGGGACGCTGCAGGCGGCAATCGCGCGCGCCACTACTTCTTCGTTGAACGACCATAAATCTTCGATCGCGCCGCCGCCGCGGCACACCAGCAACACATCGACTTCGGCGCGCTGCGATGCGGTCGTGATGGCTGCGGCAATCTTGTCGGCCGCGAGCTGGCCCTGCACCGGGGCAGGGTAGAGCACCACCCGCACGTGCGGTGCGCGGCGCTGCAGGGCGGTCAGCACGTCGCGCAGGGCAGCTGCCTGCAAGCTGGTGACGACGCCCACGCTGCGCACGAACATCGGCAGCGGGCGCTTGCGGTCCTGGTCGAAATATCCCTGTGCAGCCAGCTTTTCCTTCAGGCGCAGGAACGCTTCATACAGCTGGCCGACGCCGGCGCGGCGGATGGCCTCGACGTTGATCTGGTAGTCGCCCCGGGCGCCGTACAGCGTGACCAGCGCGCGCACTTCGACCTTGTCGCCTTCGCGGGGCGTAAAGCCGGCGTACTGCGCGCGGCCGCGGAACATCACTGCGCGCACCTGCGCCGCATCGTCCTTGAGCGTGAAATACCAGTGGCCCGACGCGGCGCGCGTGAAATTCGAGATTTCACCGCTGATCCACGTCAGTGGAAAGCTGCGTTCAAGCAGGCGCGCGACCTGCTGGTTGAGCGCGGTGACGGTGAGCACGGCAGGGCCGGTGTCTGGATTGTCTGGGAGCAGCATGATGTATGTTGGATGGAGAGGCTCGACGCCGACCCGCCATCTTAATGCCAAGCAGGGAATAAGCGGCGTGCATGGTTGATTCAACACAGATATTTGCCAGTGCGATCTTTTCAGGCAGTAAGAAATTTCCCTTACGGATCAATGGCTTCCGTCGCACTCCAGACCATTGACCACAAAGTTATCCACACAATGCGTGCAAAACTTTCCTGCCTGCAGTGGGCCAGTGGCTGCCTAAACCGCAGGCACCAAACCATTTAATATTTAAAATCAAGCACTTAACCTGCCACGTTGACGCTTGCGCACATTGTTGTCCACAGAACTTGTGCAGAATCGCGCATCGCTTGGGAATCGGACTGAAAACTTTGCGCAAAGTAACCTTTCTCACGGTCGCTACCGGAAAATCGCACTCAGAATCCACCCTTGCCACAAAATGCGTCAGGTGAATTTTTAGCTTTGAAATCAAGGGCTTGATGCCAGGCTCTTACGCTTGCTCACAATCTTGTCCACAAATTGTGTGCAGAAATGTTCAAATCCATCTGCACACGTCTGCCGCTGGCGCTGCCTAAAAATGATGCGCCGTTTGAAAGTGCTTTGTTTTCAACGACTTGTATTCGCCGCTTTGCGCTTGCTCACACAGTTGTCCACAGAATGTGTTCGCAACCCTGATGCCAGTTCCGGCGCTAATTTTGTGGAAATATTGCCTCATAAACACAAAATGATTGCTGCCTTGTTTTTGTGCAGGCATAAATTCTCGTTTGAAATCAAGGTACTTGCGATAAGTCAAATGTATTGCGCACAATCTTATCCACAGAACATGTGCAGAACTGGACTTGCCGCAATGCCGCCGACACGTTACATTGCGGCATTCGCCGTTCCCGTGGTTTCCCTAGCTGGTTTCTTTTCAGGAGTTTGTTTTGCTCGCCATTTTTCAAGCTGCAGGCTGGCCGATCTGGTTTTTGCTGATCGCCTCGATCATTGCGCTCGCGCTCATCATTGAGCGCCTGATCTATTTGCGCCGCGCCAAGTTATTGCCGCGTACCTTGCTGAACGACGTCATCCAGGTGTACCGCAGCGGGAAGGTCACGCCGGACGTCATCAGCAAGCTGGAAACCAATTCGCCGCTGGGCACCGTCCTGGCTGCTGCGCTGCGCAATGTCGACGCACCCCGTGAACTGATGAAGGAATCGATCGAAGAAGCGGGCCGCGGCGTGGCCCACACCCTCGAGCGTTTCCTCAACACACTGGGCACCATTGCATCGCTGGCGCCGTTGATGGGGCTGTTCGGTACCGTGGTCGGGATGATCGAGATTTTCGGCGCCCAGAATCCGAGCGGGGCCAACCCGGCGCAACTGGCCCACGGTATTTCGGTGGCCCTGTACAACACCGGCTTTGGCCTGGCGATTGCCATGCCGGCCCTGGTGTTCTACCGCCACTTCCGCGGCCTGGTCGACAGCTTCATCGTCGACATGGAACTGCAGGCCGTGAAATTCGTCGACGTCGTGCACGGAGCCCGCAAATGATGGATTTCAGGCGTGGGCGCAAGCGCGAAGAGCCGGAGATCAACCTGATCCCGTTCATCGACGTGCTGCTGGTCGTGTTGATCTTCCTGATGGTCACGACCACCTACAGCAAGTTCACCGAGCTGCAGATCACCTTGCCGACCGCCGACGCGGAAAAAGCGCAGGACAAGCCGTTTGAAATCAACGTCACGGTCGACGCCAAGGGCAACTACACGGTCAACAACGAGCCGGTGGCATTTTCCAGCGTGGCCGGCCTGGCCGACGACCTGAAGAAAGCCGCCAGCGCGGGCGGCCAGCCGGCCGGCGCCTCGCCGGTCGTCATCGTCAATGCCGACCAGTTCGCCATGCACCAGATGGTGATCAACGTGCTCGAAGCGGCCCGCGTGGCCGGCTACGACAAGCTCACGTTCGCCGCCCAGACCGGCGGCAAGAAGTAAGCGTAATCAGCCGCAACAGACTGGCGGGCACTGCCATGCCCGCCAGTCCTGTATCCTTTGCCCATGGCATCTTCCCTCGAATCCACCCTGACGCACGCCTGGCTGCGCCGCGGCCTGCTGGCCTGCGCACTGTTTCCCGTCTCGCTGTTGTTCCGCGCGCTTTCCACGCTGCGTGCGCGCCTGTACCGCAGCGGTGCGCTCGCATCGACCCGGTTGCCGGTGCCGGTCATCGTGGTCGGCAATATTTTTATCGGCGGTACCGGCAAGACGCCGCTGACGATCTGGCTGGCCGCCACGCTGCACGCGGCGGGTTTCACGCCCGGCATCATTTCGCGCGGCCATGGCGGCAAGGAAGCGCTGCCGCGCGCCGTGACGGCTGACGCCAGCGCTGCCGACGTCGGCGATGAACCGCTGCTGATCGCGCGCCGCACTGGCTGCCCGGTGGTTGTGGGACGGGTGCGGGCCGACGCTGGCAAGGCGTTGCTGGCCGCGCATCCGGAAGTCGATGTCTTGATTACCGACGATGGTTTGCAGCACTACGCGCTGGCGCGCGACATTGAACTGGTGCTGTTCGATGGCCGCGGTGTGGGCAATGGCTGGTTGCTGCCGGCCGGCCCCCTGCGCGAGCCGCCCTCGCGCCGGCGCGATTTCACGGTCGTCAATGCGCCCCACCTGAGTCCTGAACTGGCTGCGGCAGTCGGGCCGCGGCCGTTCCAGATGCAATTGACTGGCCGCCACGCCGAGCGGCTGGCGGCGCCTGTCGAGCGCGTTGAGCTGGCAGCGCTGCAGGGCCGGCGCATCGTGGCGGCGGCCGGTATCGGCAATCCGGGCCGGTTTTTTGCCATGCTCAGAGCGGCCGGCCTGGCGTTTGCCGAACTGCCGCTGCCGGACCATCATGATTTCCGCGACGACCCGTTCCGGGACGTGGACGCGGACATCATCCTGGTCACGGAGAAGGATGCAGTAAAATGTGGGCAAATTGAAAACCTGAAAAACGATCCGCGCCTGTGGGTCGTCCCGGTGACGGCGCAGATCGATGCCGCGCTGGCCGAACAAATTGTGGAGAAATGTCGTGGATGCTCGCCTGCTTGATATCCTGGTCTGCCCGTTGTGCAAGGGACCGCTTGAATTTGACAAGAAAGCCCAGGAACTGACCTGCCGTGCCGACCGCCTGGCGTTTCCCGTGCGCGACGGCATTCCCATCATGTGGGTCGACCAGGCCCGCAAGATCATTCCCGTTTGACAGGTTCAGCTTGAACAAGTTTACCGTCATCATCCCGGCGCGCATGGCGTCGACCCGGCTGCCCAACAAGCCGCTGGCTGACCTGGGCGGCAAGCCGATGGTTGTACGCGTGGCCGAGCGCGCTGCGCTGTCGGGCGCTGCGCGCATCGTCGTGGCGACCGACCACCCCGACATTGCGGCAGCATGCACCGCGCACGGCGTGGAAGTGTGCATGACGCGCGCCGACCATCCGTCCGGCACCGACCGCATTGCCGAGGTGGCGCTGGCAATCGGCCTGGCGCCCGATGCGGTCGTGGTCAACCTGCAGGGCGACGAGCCACTGATCGAACCGGGTCTGCTGGCAGCCTGCGCCGCACGTATTTCCAGCACCGTGCCGATGGCGACCTGCGCCCATCCGCTCATGGAGGCCGCCGACGTGTTCAACCCGAACGTCGTCAAGGTCGTGCTCAACGGCGCCGGCAATGCGCTGTACTTTTCGCGCGCGGCCATTCCCTGGGACCGCGACGGGTTTGCTGAATCCCGGGATACATTGCCCGACGGTTACCTGCCGTTGCGGCATATCGGCCTGTATGCATATAGCAATATTTTTTTGCAAACGTATGCCACCCTGGCGCCGTCGCCCATCGAGGCCACGGAAGCGCTCGAGCAATTGCGTGTCTTGTGGCACGGCGTGCCCATTGCGGTGCATGTCACCGGGCACGCGCCGGCAGCGGGCGTCGATACGCCGGCCGACCTGGAGCGGGTGCAACTTTTCTACGCGTCTTGATCCTTTGCACAGCTTATTGCTGGAAAGTCTGCGCTAGATCAATTAATGGTTGGCAACGTGCCCCGTAATGGCATTTTTGACTGCTTTTGTGTTAAGTTTCGTACCAAGCTAGTCAGATATGCACCATTGCGGGTCTGTTATCAAAGAATCAATCCGTCTTTAAATTTGTTTTAGGAATCTTCATGCGTCTCATTTTGTTAGGAGCGCCTGGTGCCGGTAAAGGTACCCAGGCGAATTTCATCAAGGAAAAATTTAACATCCCCCAGATCTCGACCGGCGACATGCTGCGGGCGGCCATCAAGGCTGGCACCGAGCTGGGCATGGCAGCAAAACAGGTGATGGATGCGGGCGGACTGGTGTCGGACGACATCATGATCGGCCTTGTGAAGGACCGTTTGCAGGATGCCGATTGCGCCAATGGCTACCTGTTCGACGGCTTCCCGCGCACCATTGCGCAAGCGGACGCCATGAAAGAAAACGGCATCAATATCGATTACGTGCTTGAAATCGATGTGCCGGATGCATCGATCGTCGAACGCATGAGCGGCCGTTGCAGCCACCCGGGTTCGGGCCGCGTCTACCACAGCACTTTCAATCCACCGAAGGTCGCCATGGTCGACGACGTCACCGGCGAGCCGCTGGTGCAGCGCGACGACGATCAGGCAGAAACCGTCATGAAGCGCCTTGCTGTCTACCACAACCAGACCGAAGTTTTGCTGGGCTACTACGCCAAGTGGGCTGAATCCGGCCTGCCGGGCGCCCCGAAATACCGCAAGATTTCAGGGATCGGACCAGTTGAACAAGTGCGCGACGCCGCATTTGCCGCACTGGCGCAATAAAGTTTCAACAACGGGCCTGCGGGCCCGTTGGTTTGTCAGGCACAGGTTTTGCGGATGAGCCATTGCCATCGCAATCCGTCCAGGATTTTTATGTTTTGCAGTCGCAGTACGCAGTCGGTCAGGTCATTGTCGTCGATGGTCGTTCGAAGTGTGTGTGTGGTCAAATCAAGAATCCAGGAGACGGTATGGCATTCAATCTGCTCATGTTTGCGGTTGCCTGCGGCGTGCTTGCCGTCGTGTATGGCTTGTGGTCGCGCAGCTGGATCCTGCGCCAGGATCCCGGCAGCGGCCGCATGCAGGAAATTGCGCAGGCCATTGAAGAGGGCGCCGGCGCGTACCTGGCGCGCCAGTACCGCACCATCGGCATTGTCGGCGTCATCCTGCTCGTCGCCATCTATTTCTTCCTGGACCCCTTCACCGCGCTTGGTTTTGCGATTGGCAGCGTGCTGTCCGGCGCCTGTGGCTTCATTGGCATGGGCGTGTCGGTGCGCGCCAATGTGCGCACCGCCCAGGCCGCCACGATCGGAATGGAGGCGGCGCTGAACATCGCGTTCAAGGGCGGGGCGATTACCGGCATGCTGGTGGTCGGGCTGGGCCTGCTGGGCGTGGCGCTGTTCTACTGGCTGCTGCTGGCGCGCGCCGGAGCGAATGGGCTGCAAGTCGCCCACGACGTCATCACGCCGCTGATTGGCCTGGCTTTCGGCGCCTCGCTGATTTCTATCTTCGCGCGGCTTGGCGGCGGCATCTTTACCAAGGGCGCCGACGTGGGCGCCGACCTGGTCGGGAAAGTCGAGGCCGGCATTCCCGAAGACGATCCGCGCAACCCGGCCGTGATTGCCGATAACGTCGGCGACAACGTCGGCGACTGCGCCGGCATGGCGGCCGACCTGTTTGAAACGTATGTCGTCACCCTGATTGCCACCATGCTGCTCGGGGCGCTGCTCATTACCGGCGATATCGGCACGGCCATCCTGTATCCGCTGCTGCTGGGCGCGGTCTCCATCATCGCCTCGATCGTGGGCTGCTCGATGGTCAAGGCCAAGCCAGGCAAGAAGATCATGGCGGCGTTGTACACGGGCTTGTGGTGGGCGGCGATCCTGTCGCTGATCGGCTTTGCCGGCGTCACGTGGCTGGTCTGGGCGGACCCTGCGATGCGCCTGCGCATGCTCGGCTGCACGGCGACCGGCATTGTGCTGACCGGCCTGATGGTCTACATCACCGAGTACTACACGGGCACCGATTTCAAGCCGGTGCGCCACATTGCCGAGGCATCGACCACGGGGCATGGCACCAACATCATTGCCGGCCTGGGGGTGTCGATGAAGGCGACTGCGTATCCGGTGCTGGCTGTCTGCGTGGCAATCCTGGCGTCGTACGAAATGGGCGGGCTGTACGGCATTGCGATAGCCGCCACGGCGATGCTGTCGATGGCCGGCATCATTGTCGCGCTCGATGCCTACGGCCCGATTACCGACAACGCCGGCGGCATTGCCGAAATGGCCGGAATGCCGGAATCGGTGCGCGCCATTACCGATCCGCTCGACGCAGTGGGCAATACCACCAAGGCCGTCACCAAGGGTTATGCCATCGGCTCGGCGGGCCTGGCGGCGCTGGTACTGTTTGCCGACTACACGCATGCGCTCGAATCCGCCGGCAAGGCGGTGGTGTTCGAACTGGCCAATCCGATGGTCATCGTGGGCCTGTTCATCGGCGGGCTGATTCCCTACCTGTTCGGGGCGATGGCGATGGAAGCCGTGGGCCGCGCGGCCGGGGCGGTGGTGGTGGAAGTGCGGCGCCAGTTCAGCGACATCAAGGGCATCATGGATGGCAGCGGCAAGCCGGAATACGACAAGGCCGTCGACATGCTGACCGCCTCGGCCATCCGCGAAATGATCGTGCCGTCGCTGCTGCCGGTGGTGGTGCCGGTTGCGGTCGGCCTGTTGCTGGGCCCGGCCGCACTGGGCGGCATGCTGATGGGGACCATCGTCACCGGCCTGTTCGTGGCCATTTCAATGACCACCGGCGGCGGCGCCTGGGACAACGCCAAGAGATACATCGAGGACGGCCACTTCGGCGGCAAGGGGTCCGACAGCCACAAGGCGGCCGTCACGGGCGACACCGTCGGCGACCCGTACAAGGACACGGCGGGGCCGGCCGTCAATCCCCTGATCAAGATCATCAACATCGTGGCGCTGCTGCTGGTGCCGCTGCTGCCGGCCGGCGGCTGGCTGGCCGTGAAAACACCCGACATGGCGCTCCTGGTGCCGCCGGTAGCCGCCGCGTCGCCCCTGGCCGTGTCGGTTATCCCTTCAGCGCGGCGCTGAGGGCGCGGTCGAGCGACGCTTCGTCCGAATCGCCGTCGAACTGCACGCCATTGATGAAGAACGTCGGCGTGCGGTGCGCGCCAGCCTTGCGGCCTGCCGCAGCGTCGCTGTCGACGCGCTGCGTGTAGGTCCCGCTCCCGAGCGCGTCCTGCAGTTTGTCGGCATCGAAGCCAATGCGGGTGGCCATGGCCACGATGGCTTCATCGGACAGGTCGCCCTGGCCCTCGAACAGGGCGTCGTGCATTTCCCAGAACTTGCCTTCGGCATCGGCCGCTTCGGACGCTTCGGCGGCCGGCTGCGCGTCGGGATGCATGTCGGTGAGCGGCATGTGGCGATACACCAGGCGCACATCCTTGCCATACTTTGGCATCAGGGCGGTCAGCGACTGGTGGGCGCGGGCGCAGTAGGGACATTCGAAATCGGCGTATTCGATGAGGGTGATCTTCGCATCTGCAGGGCCGCGGGTATGGTCGGTGCTGGTTACTGTCATGTTCATGATGGTCCTTTGGCGGTAAAGGGCGCAATGTGCGCTGTTATTGCCATCATGTCACTTTTTTCATGTGGCTGCCGCAAGTTTCCGGGATTCACGATCAGTGCGCTTGTGCAGGCTGTGAAATGCGTGTAACCTTCATTGATAGCATTGATATCATTCACGGAGCGCCCACCATGGCCCAACTGCTTGTACGTGACCTGGAAGACGATGTGGCTGCCGGCTTGCGGCGTCTGGCCGTCATGAACAAGCGCAGTGCCGAAGAAGAGCACCGCGCCATCCTGCGCGCCCATGTGCGCGACAACCTCACCGGACCGACGAAGCGCAGCTTCACGGATGTGCTGGCGTCGATGCCGTATTTTGCCGACGACCCGGACGACCTGTTCGAGGTGTGACGGTGTATCTGCTCGATACAAACGTGGTATCGGAATTTCGCAGGCGCGACCACGCCAACCCTGGCGTGGTCGGTTTTTTTGCGGCGCGCCGTCCCGATGAACTGTACCTGAGCGTGCAGGTGGTGGGCGAAATCCAGGCCGGCATCGAGAAGCTGCGCGAAGCGGGCAGCACCACCAAGGTAGCGCTCTACCAGGCCTGGCTGCAGGACAGCCTGCTGGCCGATTATGCCCAGCGCATCCTGCCGTTCGATATCGACGCGGCGCGCATGTGGGGCACGCTCAACGCCGGCGTCCAGAAGGATCCGCACACGAGCGACCGCCAGATGGCCGCCATTGCGCTGCTGCGGCCGGGTATGACGATGGTCACGCGCGATGTCGCCAGTCCCGGCTTCCTGGCAGCGCGCCGTTACGGGCTGGCGCTGCTCAATCCCTTTACTGCCTAGAACACGCACATCCTGTTGGCTTCCGCGCGCAGCCAGCCACGGTAATCGGGATGCGCGATGCCGATCAATGCGTGGGCGCGCTGCTTCGCCGACTTGCCGCGCAATTGCGCCACGCCATACTCCGTCACCACATAATTGACATCGTTCTTGCTGGTGGTGGCGTGCGTGCCGGGGCTCAGGCATGGCACGATGCGCGAGATGGCGCCGTCTTTTGCAGTGGAGGGCAGCACGATGAATGCCTTGCCGCCGCGCGAACGGTTGGCGGCGCGCACGAAGTCAACCTGGCCGCCGGTGCCGGAATAGGGAAGGTGGGCAATGCTTTCGCTGCCGCACTGGCCCAGCAAATCGATTTGCAGGGTGGCGTTGATTGCCATCAGGTTGTCGTTCTGGCCGGCGATATACGGGTCGTTGGTGAAATTCGATGGATGCATTTCCAGCATCGGGTTGTTGTGCATGAAGCGATACAGCCGCTGCGAGCCAAGTGCGAACGTGGCCACCATTTTGCCGGGTAGCAGCGTTTTTTTGCGGTTGGTGACGGCGCCGCACGCGACCAGCGTCAGGATCCCGTCGCCAATCATCTCGGTATGGATGCCCAGGTCGTGCTTGCCGGCCAGTTGCATGACCACTGCATCGGGAATGCCGCCGTAGCCGATCTGCAGCGTGGCGCCGTCGCCAATCATGTCGGCCACGTATTTGCCGATCGCTTCCTGCACCGGTCCAATGTCCGGCAGGCCCACCTCCAGCAGCGGTGCGCTGCTTTCGACAATGGCGGTGACCTGTGCGATATGGACATGGCACTGGCCGTGCGTGAACGGCACGTGCCGATTGACTTCGAGCACGACGGCGCGCGCCCTGGCGATGGCCGCCATCGTGTAGTCGGTACCCAGGCTGATGGCAAAATATCCCTGCTCGTTCATGGGCGACGCCATGGCGAACACAACATCGGCCGGCACCAGGCCCCGTTCGATCAGGGCAGGCAGTTCGGAAAAATAGTTTGGAATGAAATCGCACCAGCCACCCTGGCCGCTGGCGCGCGAGGCGCCGCCGAAGAACAGGGCAGCGTGGCGCACATGGTGGGCAGTGGCCTGGTCGAAGTACCCGAATTTGCGCAGCGCCAGGATCTGCGCCACCCTGACGTCGTGAAAACGCGTGCGTTCGTCCGACAAGGCAGTCAGCAGCGCCGGGGGTTCGCCCACGCCCGTGGGGACGATGATCATGTCGCCATCGCGCACATGGTCCAGGGCGGCGCTGGCGGTGCAGGTTTTTTCCACGTACTGCAGGGCGGGTGAGGCTGCATGCATGGCGCTCTCCATGTTGATGGGCTGGTCGTCAACCGATACTACCGCACCCGCGCGCCGGCCGAGGACACATCGGGCCATAATATATTTTTAACATCTGCGCAAGGCTTCCCATGTTTTCACGTTCCCTGACAGCCGCCGCGCTGGCCTTGCTGTGCACTGCATCTTCTGCCTACGCGCAAACTGTGGCGCCTCCCATTCCGGATACGTCGCCGGCGCCTGCCGCCCTGACGCCGGTTCCCACGCCGGCCGAAAAGGCCCGGCTGGCGCCACGCCGCCCCACGACGCAGGTCGTGGCGTCGCCGCTGCCGACCGTCACCGATGGCTACCGGCCGACACTGACCACGCCGCCGGCCAACGCGTCCGGCATGCCCAACCCGGTCGGTACCTTGCCGGTCAGCCCCACGCCGTCGAACAGTCCGGCGCCTGCGCCGTTGCCGGTGCCGGTCACCAACTGCACCGCCGGCGGCTGCACGGGCGCCGATGGCGTGCGCTACAACACCGGCGCTGCCGGCGTCATGGTCGACCCGGCCGGACGCACGTGCCGCAAGGTCGGCAATACCATGCAGTGCTGATATTGCCTTGGTTGACCTGAAGTTCGCTACAATTGCATTAGTTGACGTTAACGTTAACGTCAAATCGACCAACGCAGCGAACTTTGAGGAAATGCCATGCAAATCGAAAATAATGTATTCATCGTCACCGGCGGCGCGTCGGGCCTGGGCGCTGCCACCGCACGCATGCTGGCCGGAGCGGGCGCCCGGGTCGTCATCGCCGATGTGCAGGTCGATGCCGGCGCCGCGCTGGCTGCCGAACTGAACGGGCAGTTCGTGCGCTGCGACGTGACCCAGGAAGCCGACGGCCTGGCGGTGGTGGCCGCTGCCACCGCGCTTGGCGCCCTGCGCGGGCTGGTCAACTGCGCCGGCGTGGCGCCTGCCATCAAGACAGTCGGCAAGGATGGCCCGCATCCGCTGGACGCCTTCCAGCGCGCCGTCAACATCAACCTGGTCGGCACCTTCAACATGGCGCGCCTGGCGGCAGACGCGATGGGCAAGCTCGACGCCGCCGAATCCGGTGAGCGCGGCATCATCATCAATACCGCGTCGGTGGCGGCGTACGACGGCCAGATCGGCCAGGCCGCGTACGGCGCGTCGAAGGCGGCCGTGGTCGGCCTGACCTTGCCGATGGCGCGCGACCTGGCCCGCAGCGGCATCCGCGTGATGACGATTGCACCAGGTATTTTCGAGACGCCCATGTTGATGGGCATGCCGGAAGAAGTGCGCGATGCGCTCGGCAAGATGGTGCCGTTCCCACCGCGCCTGGGCATGCCGCACGAATATGCACACCTGGCGCGCGCCATCATTGAAAACGTCATGCTCAACGGCGAGACCATCCGCCTCGACGGTGCGATCAGGATGCAGCCGAAATAGGCTGCGCTCCTGTAGGATGGCAACACTGTTCACGCGCGGCGGCTGAATCCTCGTTGAAAATTTGCACGGCGCCAAGCCGACTGCTACTCTTGCTGGATGTACAGAGAACAAACAGTCGCTGCCTTGACCCCGACCCGAAGTTGGCTGCCGCGACCCTGCGTCGCTGGCAGCGCCGCCGCATGAAATACTGGTGCAGTGTCCTGCTGCTGGCGTGGTTTTGCTGCCAGAACATTCTGTCGGCCGCGCCCGCCCAGACGCTGCGCTTCGAGCACCTGAGCGTGGAGGACGGCCTGGCCCAGGAATCGGTGCTGGCCATCGTGCAGGACACCGACGGCTTCATGTGGCTGGGCAGCCAGACCGGCCTGTCGCGCTTCGACGGCTATAAAGTGACTGTCCATCGCAACGTGGTGGGCGATGCCCGAACGCTGGTCAACAATTGGGTGCGCGTGCTGCACCTGGACCGCAAGGGGCGCCTGTGGATCGGCACCGATGGCGGCCTGGACCGCTATGATCCCGCCAGCCAGAGCTTCATCCATTACACTCCCCGCGAAGCGGCGCGGCGCGGCAATGGCAACCGCCACGTGCGGGCGATTGTCGACGACGGCAAGAACGGACTCTGGCTGGGCACCGGCGACGGCCTCCAGCACTTCGACATGGACACTGGCGTATTCGTGGCGTGGCACCACGACGAGCGCGCCCCCGGCAGCCTGGCCGACGACAAGATCAATGCGCTGGCGCTCGATGAAACCGGGCGCTTGTGGATCGGTACCAGTACCGGCCTGGACAGCATGGCGGCAGGCGCAAAGGCGTTCACGCACCACCGTGGCGGCATGTCCCGCGGCGCCGTCAACGCGTTGCTGGCCGACCTCAAGGGAGCAATCTGGGTAGGCGGCGCACTGGGCCTGGCCAGCCGGCCCATCGACGACAAGGATGCCCCACGCCCGTACGGTGCCGCGGAGGGCATGTTGCCGGGCGAAATCACGGCCTTGTACCGCGAAACCGATGGCCAGTTGTGGGTCGGCAGCCAGGACAACGGCGTCTACCGCTGGGATGGCGTCCGGCAGCGTTTTGACAACTTTCCCCATCACATTACCGATCCGCACAGCCTGGCCGACAACCACGTGTCGGCGCTGTACCGCGACCGGGTCGGCACGTTCTGGGTCGGTACCTGGTATGCCGGCGTGTCGCGCGTCGACCTCGGCAGTGGCGGGTTTGCCCGCCTGGTGCGCCAGTCCGATTCCGTGCGCGCGCTGGCCGACAACCGGGTGCGCGCCATCCTTGGCGCAGGCACCGGCGCCGGCGCCGGCCAGTTGTGGCTCGGTACCAACAGCGGCCTGAACCTGTTCGACCCGGCACGCGGCGTCACCGCCAAGTACCGCCATGAGCCGGCCAATCCGGACAGCCTGGCGGAGGGCTCCGCAACTGCGCTGGTGTCCGACCAGGCCGGACGGCTATGGATCGGCGGGCGCACCGGCGTCACGCGTTTCGATCCAGAGACCGGCCGTTTCAGGCGAGTGGTGCTGGCGCCGGGCGACGCCGAAGGCAATACCGTGCGCGGCATGCTGACCGACCGCGCCGGCATCGTCTGGATCACCACCCGCGGCGGGCTGCACCGGCTCGATCCGCGCACGCTGGCCATCACCACCTACCGTCACGATCCGGCCAGGAGCACCAGCCTGGCCGACAATACTGCGCGCCCGCTGCTGGAAGACCGCCATGGCCGCCTGTGGGTCGGCACGTTCGACGGCCTTGACCTGTTTGACCGCGCCAGCGGGCGATTTCGTCATTTCCGCAACGATCCGAACGATCCCGGCAGCATCAGCCATGACGAAGTGCACCACCTGCTGGAAGACCGCAAGGGCAATCTGTGGGTCGGCACCGCAGTCGGCCTGAACCGGGTGCTGGTGGGCATGGACGGCACCGTGCGCTTTGCGCGCTACACCTCGCGCGACGGCCTGGCCGACGACTCCGTCGCGGCCATGCTGGAAGACCTCGACGGGCGCTTGTGGATCAGCAGCAGCAGCGGCCTGACGCGGTTCGAACCGGATACCGGCCGCTGGCGCGCGTACGGCGCCAGCGATGGCACCATCGAAGGCGCATATTTCGACGGATCAGCCTGGGTGTCGCCGGACGGCACGCTGTACTTCGGCGGCTTCAACGGCATGACCGCGTTCAACCCGCGCGACATTCACGACAACCTGGTGGCGCCGCGCGCCGTCATCACCGGCTTTCAGATCTTCAACGAACCGATCGAATCGGTCAAACCCCAGTTGCTGGGTGGGCCGATCGAAAGCGCCACGGCCATTACGCTGGATGCGGCCGATTCCGTGTTTTCACTGGAATTTTCAGCGCTGCACTACGCCGCGCCGCAGCACAACAGCTTTGCCTACAAGCTCGAAGGCTTCGACCAGGACTGGGTCAATACCACAGCCGCAAAACGGTTCGCCACCTATACCAACCTGGACCCGGGCCGCTACGTGTTCAAGGTGCGCGCGGCTAACAAAGATGGCGTCTCGAGCGACAATGCCGCCACGCTGGCCATTACGATCTTGCCGCCTTACTATAAAAGCTGGTGGTTCCGGATGATGGTGGTGGTGCTGGCCGTGGGTGCTTTCTACTGGTCGATGCGGGCCCGGGTCGACCGCCTGCGCCGCCAGAAAGACCGGCTCGAGCGCCAGGTCAGCGCGCGGACCCGCGAAATCGCCTTGCAGAACAGCCAGCTCGAGCGCCAGACCCACGAGCTGGTGGCGCAGGAGCGCAGGGTGCGCCGCAATACCGACCAGCTGGCCGAAGCTAACCGGGCGCTGCAGGAGAACGAAGAACGCCTCAGCCTGGCCAAGGAAAAAGCCGAAGACGCCACGCGCCAGAAGTCCGAATTCCTTGCCAATATGAGCCACGAGATGCGCACGCCGCTGGCCGGCGTGATCGGCATGCTGGGCTTTGCATTGCGCGACGCGCGCCTGGCGGGCGGCACGCGCGAACAGATCCTCCTTGGCCAGGCAAATGCCGAATTGCTGCTGGCGCTGATCAACGACCTGCTCGATTTTTCCAAGATCGAAGCGGGCAAGCTGACGCTGGAAAATATCGACTTCGACTTGCCGGCCACCGTCTGCCAGGTGGTGAGCCTGTTTGACGGGCAGGCGGCGTCCCGCAGCGTCGGCTTCGACGTGCGCCTGGACGACAACCTGCCGCAGTTCGCCGTGGGCGACCCCACCCGGCTGCGCCAGGTGCTGGTCAACCTGGTCGGCAATGCGTTCAAGTTCACCAATAACGGCAGCGTCAGCCTGCGCCTCGAACGCCGCGCTGAAGACCAGCGTACCGTTCCCACTTTCACGGCGCGGGTGAACATGATCCGGTTCACCGTGCACGACACCGGCATCGGCATCGCGCCGGAAGCGTTGACGCGCCTGTTCGGCAAGTTCGAGCAGGGCGACACCACCACGACCCGGCGTTATGGCGGCACCGGGCTGGGCCTGGCGATCTGCCGCCAGCTGGTCGAACTGATGGGCGGCGCCATCGATGTGCAAAGCCTGGAAGGGGTTGGCAGCACCTTCACATTCGTGCTGCCGCTGCCCGATGGCGTGGCGCCGCCGGTGCCAGTACCGGCGCACCGCCTGGCCCACAGCCACCGGCTGAGCGTGCTGTGCGCGGAAGATTTCCCCACCAACCAGATCATCGTGCGCACCATGCTCGAGGAACTGGGCCATGAAGTCGACATCGCTGAAAACGGCGCTGTCGCGGTGGCGGCCTGCGCGCGCAAGCGCTACGACCTGGTCTTGATGGACGGCCGGATGCCGGAACTCGATGGCGCCAGTGCCACGCGCCTGATCCGCGCGGGCGGCCCGCCTGACGCGCCGGTGCGCGACCCCGGCGTGATGATCGTCGCGCTGACCGCCAATGCCAGCGATGAAGACCGCACGCGCTACCTGGGCGCCGGCATGGATGCGTTCCTGGCCAAGCCGATCCAGGAAGATGCCTTGCACCAGCAGCTCTGGCGCGCCATCGAACGCCAGCTGGAGCGCGGTTTCACGCTGGCGGCGCTGGACCGGGACGCGGATGGTATGCCCGCGCTGGAAACGCCCAGCACGGCGCAGCTCGACGTCATGTTCGGCCTGTTTCCCGGGACGGAGCCGGGCGGCGTGCCCAGCCTGCCGGCGCCGCCCCGCGCCGACCTGCGCCTGCAGGGGCACGAACCAGCCAGGGCGCGTACCGGCATCGCGGCCATTGCGGTCACGCCGCCAGCTGCCGCATCAGGGTTGCCGCGTGTTTCGCCAGCGTTGCAGGCCCGTTTGCGCGCGGCCTTTCACGCGGACCTGCCGGCGCGTCGCGCCGAGCTCGACCGCGCAGTGGCTTCGGCCGATGCCGACGTGGCCGGCCGGGTGCTGCACGGCCTGCGTGGCAGCGCAGCTTACCTGCATGAGCCAGCGCTGCACAGCGTGTGTGCCGAACTGGAAAGTGCGGCCGATGCCGGCCGCTGGGATACGGTGCGCGCCGGCATGACGCGCCTGACAACGATGCTCGACGCTTTCGCCGTGGCAGACAAGACGATGGAGAAAGAAGATGGAACAACGCCCTAAAATCATGATCGTCGACGACGATGTGGTGGCCCGCATGATGTTGATGCACATGGTCGACACCAGCGGCAAGTTCGACATCGTCGAAGCCGAAGACGGCGAGCAGGCCTGGCGCATGCTGTCGGGCGCCAGCGTGCCGGCGCTGTGCTTTTGCGACCTGCGCATGCCGCGCCTGTCCGGCACCGAGCTGCTGACACGGGTGCGCGCCGAAAGCCGGCTGGTGGCGCTGCCGTTCGTGCTGGTCTCGGCCGCCGCCGACGGTGAAACGGTGCAGCGTGCTGCCGCACTGGGCGCCGATGGCTATATCGTCAAGCCGTTCCAGTCCGACCAGGTCGAAATGCACCTGGCCGCCCTGCAGGCGCGCGTGGGGCCGGTCGACGAAGCGCCGCGCGACACCCTGGCGCGGCTTGGCATCGACAGCGCGCGCCTGCCGCTGTACCTGGGTGGCCTGCAGCGCCAGCTGCGCGCGGCCGGGCCGGCCATCGAGCGCCTGCTCGACGGCCTGGACCAGGCCGAAGCGAAGCTGCGCCTGACGCGCCTGCGCGAAGGCTGCGCCACGCTGGGCCTGGCGACTGCAGCCGCCTCGCTGCACGCGCTGGAAGGTCCGGGCGTGCTGCTCGACGCCACCCGCGTCAACAATGTTCTCGATGAAGTGCTGTGCGACGTGCTGCACCAGGAAGAACGGGCGCGCTGGCTGCCGGGCGCCCACTGACACGCTTGCGGACCAGAATGTCCGGAGGTAAAGTCATGCACGGCCATCGGGACAGGGGCAGCCATGAACGGTGACGAGGTCGCGCCATTGGAACCGTCCGGCTATACCGACGGGTTTGCGCGCGCCATGCTGCCGCCCTGGCCGCAATGGCCGGAACTGGTATTCGACTTGCCGTCCCTGCAGTACCCGGTCCGCTTCAATTGCGCCGCGACCCTCCTCGATACGGCGCTGGCCGCCGGCTGGAGCGGGCGCTGTGCACTGGTGGAGGCCGCTGAGCGCTGGACGTATGGCGAGCTGGCGGCCCGGGTCGACCGCATCGCCCACGTTCTGGCCGCGGATCTTTCACTGGTCACCGGCAACCGGGTGCTGGTGCACGGCCCCAACTGCCTGATGACGGCGGCCTGCATCCTGGCTGTCATCAAGGCCGGCATGATTGCCGTGCCCACCATGCCGCTGCTGCGCGCGCGCGAACTCGGCGCCATCGTGGTCAAGGCGCGCGTCCAGGCGGTGCTGTGCGCCGATGCGCTGCGGCCTGAATTTACCGGCATGCGGGATTGCCCGCCCGTGCTGTGCTTTGACGCCGGCCTGGCCGGCGCGATGGCGCGGCACGACGCGCCGTTTCACGCGCCGGATACGGCTGCCGACGATATCTGCCTGATCAGTTTTACGTCGGGCACCACTGGCGTGCCAAAAGGAACCATGCACTTTCACCGCGACGTGCTGGCCATCTGCGACTGCTTCCCGGTGCACTTGCTGGCAGCGCGCAGCGACGACATCTTCATCGGCACGCCGCCGCTCGCCTTTACGTTCGGCCTGGGTGGATTGCTGCTGTTTCCGCTGCGCGTGGGCGCCTCTGCCGTGCTGCTCGACAGGCCGTCGCCCGAAGCGCTGCTTGCTGCCATCGGCCACTACGGCGCCACGGTCTGTTTTACGGCGCCCACGTTTTACCGCCAGATGACGGCACTGGCGCCTGGCGCGGATGTATCGCGCCTGACGCGCTGCGTGTCGGCCGGCGAGACGCTGCCGGCGGCCACGCGCGCAGCCTGGCTGGCAGCGACCGGCATCGACCTGATCGACGGTATCGGCGCCACCGAGATGCTGCACATCTTCATTTCGGCGGCCGGCGCGGACGTGCGCCCTGGCGCCACCGGCAAGCCGATTCCCGGCTACCGGGCCTGCATCCTCGACGACGATGGCGCCGTGGCCGGCCCCGGCGTCGTCGGGCGGCTGGCCGTGAAAGGCCCCACCGGGTGCCGCTACCTGGACGATGCGCGCCAGGCCGATTACGTCTGGAATGGCTGGAACATCACCGGTGACGCATTCGAGATGGATGCCGACGGTTATTTTCATTACCGGGCGCGGCTCGACGACATGATCATTTCAGCTGGCTACAATATTGCTGGCGTGGAAGTCGAAGAGGCGCTGCTGGGGCATCCCGCCGTGCGCGAATGCGCTGTGGTGGGGCGGGCGGACGCGCAGCGGGGCCAGATTGTCGAGGCGCACGTGGTGCTGTGGAATGAGGCCTGGGCAGGGGAGGAAATGGTGCTGGCGCTGCAGGCGTTCGTGCGCCAGCAGATCGCGCCTTACAAGTATCCACGCGCGATAATTTTCGCTTCTCAACTGCCGCGCACCGAAACCGGTAAACTACAACGTTTCAAGCTACGCCGTCACTGAGGACCCCATGCCCGATACCGAACCACTACCGCAGGGCACCGATGCGCCGCTGGACCTTGCTTCCCGCCTGACCCAGGATCATCACCAGTCGCTCAAATTATGGCTGCGCATGCTCTCGTGCACCATGCGCATCGAAAACGAAATCCGCAGCCGCCTGCGCGCCACGTTCGACATCACGCTCCCGCGCTTCGACCTGATGGCGCAGCTGGAGCGCCATCCCGACGGTTTGCGCATGGGCGAGCTGTCGAAACGCATGATGGTTACCGGCGGCAATATCACTGGCATCACCGACCAGCTCGAGCATGAAAAACTCGTCATGCGGGTGACCGATCCGCATGACCGGCGTGCGTCCAGCGTGAAATTGACGGAAGCGGGCCGCGCCGCGTTCAACGACATGGCCAGGGTGCATGAAGCGTGGATCGAAGAACTGCTGCAGGATATTCCGGTGGAAGACAAGGCGCAGCTGATCGTGCTGCTGGCGCGCATGAAGGATAAATTGAACGACGCGACGTTCCGGTAAAGAGGGGCAGGACAGGGAGATGGTATCGCCAGCGGGAATCGAACCCACATTTAAGTCTTAGGAGGACCTTGTACTATCCATTGTACGATGGCGACATGCGCGTCTGCGACATACGGGACCTCGCATAACCTGCTGCGCGTTGCACTGGCGGTCTGCGATGCTCGCTGTACGTGCGTACAGCTGCGCTTCTCAACCACCATTGCTGCCGCTCGCGACGGTTCTTCGAGGTCCCTGGCAGACAGGATTATACAGGGGAGGCTGTTTCGGATGGCAACATCTGCGCAGATTTTCCAGCGATGCCCGCACAGTCGGTACAATGCACGCTTCATTCATTTATCCTGACACAGCCCTTCTGCCGAAGTGCGCCGCTGTCGGACCCCGCACACAGAATATGGCTGTCATTTCCCTCTCGTCGGCGCAACTTGCGTTCGGCCACGTCGCGCTGCTCGATCACGCCGACTTTTCCCTTGAAACCACGGAGCGCGTCGGTTTGATCGGCCGCAACGGCACCGGCAAATCGTCGCTGCTGAAAACCATTGCCGGGCGCTTCAAGCTCGACGATGGCTTGCTGGTCATGCAACAAGGCATCAAGATCGCCTACGTCGAGCAGGAGCCGACGTTCGATCCTGCCATGTCGGTATTCGACGCCGTGGCCGCCGGCATGGGCGAGCAAGCTGCGATGCTGGCCGAATACGAAACGCTGACCGGCCAGTTCGGCCAGGGTGATGACGACGCGCTGATGGACCGGATGCACGATTTGCAGGTCAAGCTCGACGCCTGCGACGGCTGGAGCATGGAAAACAAGGTCGCCACGACACTTGATCGCCTCAGCCTGGCGGGCGAGTCGCTGATGGGCACCTTGTCGGGCGGGATGCAAAAGCGCGTGGCGCTGGCTGTGGCGCTGGTGTCGGCGCCCGATGTGCTGCTGCTCGACGAGCCCACCAACCACCTGGATTTCCGCTCCATCCTGTGGCTCGAAGGCTTGCTGCGCGACTTCAAGGGTTCGGTCCTGTTTATTACCCACGATCGTAGTTTCCTCGATAACGTGGCCACCCGCATCATCGAACTCGACCGCGGCAAGCTGCTGTCGTTCCCGGGCAACTTCACGACCTACCAGGCCCGCAAGGCCGAGCTGCTGGAAAATGAAGAAGTCGAGAACGCCAAGTTCGACAAATTCCTGGCGCAGGAAGAAGTGTGGATCCGCAAGGGCGTGAAAGCGCGCCGCACCCGTGACGAAGGCCGCGTGCGCCGCCTGGAAGCGCTGCGCCTGACGCGCGTGGCCCGCCGCGACCAGCAGGGCCAGGTCAAGCTCGACGTGTCCACGGGCGACCGCTCCGGCAAGATTGTGGCGGACATGGAAAACATCTCGAAGACGTATGGCAACAAGGTCATCGTCAGCGGTTTTACCGGCACCATCCTGCGTGGCGATAAAGTCGGCCTGATCGGCGCCAACGGCGCCGGCAAGACGACCTTGCTGAAAATGATCCTGGGCCTGGAGACGCCGGATACGGGTACCGTGAAACTGGGCACCAAGCTGGAAGTGGCCTATTTCGACCAGATGCGCACGCAGCTGAATGAAGAAGCCAACCTGATGGAAACCATTGCACCGGGCTCCGACTGGATCGAGATCAATGGCCAGCGCCGCCATGTGATGACGTATCTGAACGACTTCCTGTTCGCGCCGGAACGCGCCCGTTCGCCAGTCAAATCGCTGTCCGGTGGCGAGCGCAACCGCCTGCTGCTGGCACGCCTGTTCGCGAAACCAGCCAACTGCCTGGTGCTCGATGAGCCGACCAACGACCTCGACATCGATACGCTCGAGCTGCTGGAAGAACTGCTGGAAGATTACAAGGGCACCGTGTTCCTGGTCAGCCACGATCGTACCTTTCTCGACAACGTCGTCACGCAGGTGATCGTGGCCGAAGGCGAAGGCCAGTGGCGCGAATTCGTCGGCGGCTACACGGACTGGGAACGCGTCAAGTCGACGACCCCGGCGCCGGTAGCGGCCAAACCGGCCGCGGCAAAACCTGCGGAAGCGGCCCCGGTTGCCGCTGTCAAAAAGGTCAAGCTCAGCTACAAGGAGCAGCGCGAACTGGAAGAATTGCCGAAGCAGATCGCGGCACTGGAAGACGAGCAGACCGCCATCACGCTGCAGCTCAATTCTGCGGACTTTTATAAAACCAACCCGGCCGATGCCAAGCGCATCAATGCACGTTTTGCCGAACTCGACGACCTGTTGATGGCCGCACTCGAGCGCTGGGAAATCATCGAAGCGCGCTCGCGCGGGGAGTAAGGCCATGGCGCTGCCCGATCCACTGGACCCGGCGGCGCCGGCCGCACCCCAGCCCGTGTTCGACCGCGCGGCCGTGGTGCGGATCCTGCCATTTGCCGCGTACCTGTCATTCTTCCTGATCGGCGACGTGCTGGCGCGCATGGGCGTGGACGCGGCCAGCCTGCGCTGGCTGTATGCGGCCAAGGCAGCCACCGTGGCGATCCTGCTGGGGATGTTCTGGCGCGACTACGCGGAACTCAAAACAGGCCTGCCGTCGATGCGCGTGGCGGCCACAGCCGTCGCTGCGGGCATTGCCGTCTTTTTCCTGTGGATCAACCTGCACGCTGGCTGGATGGTGATTGGCGAGTCAGGCGGGTTCGATCCGCGCACGGGCGGCGCGATCGAATGGCCGCTGGTCGTCGTGCGGATTGCCGGCGCCGCGCTGGTGGTGCCCATCATGGAAGAACTGTTCTGGCGCTCATTTGTCCTGCGCTGGATCGACCAGCCGGATTTTCTGCGTCTTGATCCGGCGCAAGCGGGCCTCCGCGGTTTCGTCATTTCCGTCGTGCTGTTCGGTTTTGAACACAATCTATGGCTCGCCGGTATTGTTGCTGGCGTGACATACAGCGTGCTGTTCATGCGCCATCGCACGATCTGGTCACCCATCCTGGCCCATGCTGTGACGAATGGCATGCTCGGCGTATGGGTGGTGATGACGGGAGAGTGGTCTTACTGGTAATCCCGGCGCCGGGCGCAACATTTTTCGGAAGAAAAACATGCGCGCGTCCCGATTGTTCTGCTGGTCTCCTGTCGTCTTCGCCATGCTGGCAAGCGTGGCTGCGCGCGCTGCCGACGACGGCCTGCACCTCAACGCCGGCATCGGCTGGCACCACGACAACAACCTGTTGCGTGTCCCCGACAACGACCCCGGGTACGGCGGCCAGCGCAGCGACAGCTGGCGCCAGGCCGATGCCGGCGTGGCGTTCGACCACCTGTACGGCCGCCAGCGCCTTGCCGCCAGCGCGCAAATTTCCCAGGTCGAGTTCGACCAGTTTTCCCAGCTCGATTACGACGGCAAGGACGCCCGCGCCACCTGGTACTGGCAAGCCGGCAACCAGTTCGAAGGCCGCCTTGGCGCCAGCCATATCGACGTGCTGGCGCCGTACACGGACCTGCGCACGAGCGAGCGGAATTTGCGCGTCCAGCGCAGTGCATTTTTCGATGGCGCCTGGCGCCTGCATCCGCGCTGGCGCGTGCAGGCCGCCTTGCGCGACGACCGCTTCCGCTACGAATTGTTCAGCCAGCGGCCCAACAACCGCCGTGAACGGGCGGTCGAAACAGGCATCGATTACGTGGCGCGCAGCGGCAGCGAGGCTGGCCTGGTGCTGCGCCGCCTGGAGGGGCGCTACCCGTTCCGGCGTCCATTTGCCCTGGCCACCGACGATTTCCACCAGGATGAAGTGCGTTTGCGCATCAACTGGCTGGCCAGCGCCAAAACCACGGTCAACCTGCTGGCCGGCCGCACGTCGCGCAGCCAGGACGCCTTCGGGCCGGACCGGGTCAGCGGCCTGACCGGGCGCCTGTCCATGAGGTATGCGGCCAGTGCCGGCACCAGCATCGACACCGCCGTCTGGCGCGACTTCGCGCCCATTGAAAGCACTGTCGTCAGTTACACGCTGAACCGCGGCGCCAGCATTGCTGCCGCCTGGCAAGCCACGGCGAAGTTGCAGGCCAGCGCCAGCGCGTCGTTCGAGCAGCGCGCCTACAACCCCCGCAATACGCTGCCCGCAGCGCTGCGCAACGTCGACCTGGACGACTCCCTGCGCAGCGCCGCACTGACGCTGCGCTATGTGCCCGCGCGCAACATGCAACTCGGCGTCACGGTCGCCAGCCAGGTACGCAGCGGCGCGCGCGCGCTTGGCATCGGCGCGTTTCGTTCCACCAGTGCCGGCATCAACGCCAGCCTCACGTTCTGATGACGGTCAACGATCTTCCGTTGCTGAGGTTTTTTCAGCGCGTGCTCGATCCGCTGATTGTCATGGGCAGCCTGTACGGGTGCTGCCTGGCATATGGCGAACTCTTCAATGGCTATGCACTGGTGCTGATGATCCTGGCATTCTTCGTCTCGTCCGTCATGTACCAGCACGTCGATCCCTACCGCGCCTGGCGCAGCGGGCGCATGCTGGCGCACGGGCGCGCCGTCATTGTTGGCTGGGTGCTCAGTTGCGCCTGTCTGCTGGTGCTGGGAAGCGCCAGCGGCCTGGCCTATGTCTATGATGAGCGCGTGATGGTGGCCTGGTTCTGGTCTACGCCGCTGCTGCTGCTCGCCACCCACCTGGGCATAGGCTCCTGGCGCGCAACGCTGCACCGCCCTGACGCGCGCGACACGCAACTGCGCTCGGTGGTCGTGGTCGGCGTCAATGAAGTGGGCGTCAAGTTTGCAGGCGTCTGCGAGCGCCAGCCCGATTTGCTGATGCAGATGCGCGGCTACTTCGATGACCGCATCGATATGCGCTACGGCGCCGCAGCACTGCATCCGGTGCTGGGGCGGATGGCGGAAGTGGCCGCGTATGTGCGCACCCACCAGATCAAGATGATCTTCATCAGCCAGCCGCTCTCGGCCCAGCCGCGCATCCGGCGCCTGATCGATGAGCTGGAAGACACCACGGCATCCGTGTATTTCCTGCCGGACGTGTACATTTTCGACCTGATGCAGGCGCGCTTCGACAATGTCGGCGGGATGCCTGTGATCGCCATTCGCGAGACGCCTTTCGTGGGTGTCAACAGCGTTGTCAAGCGCATCAGCGACGTGGTGCTGGCGCTGCTGATCCTGCTGCTGGTCGCGCCGCTGATGCTGGCAGTCGCACTGTGCGTGCGCGCCACATCAAAGGGGCCGGTCATCTTCCGCCAGCGCCGCTACGGCCTGTATGGCGATGAAATCATCGTCTATAAATTCCGCTCGATGACGGTGGCCGAGGACGGCGGCGAGATCACCCAGGCCTGCGCGCACGATGCGCGCCTGACGCCCATCGGCGCCTTTTTGCGCCGCACCTCGCTGGACGAATTGCCGCAGTTCTGGAACGTGCTGCAAGGGCGCATGAGCATCGTCGGTCCGCGCCCCCATGCAGTCGCGCATAACGAGCAATACCGTAAACTCATCAAGGGCTACATGCTGCGCCATAAAGTCAAGCCCGGCATTACCGGCTGGGCCCAGGTCAACGGCCTGCGCGGCGAAACGTCGACGCTGGACAAGATGCAGGCGCGCGTGCGCTACGACCTCGATTATTTGCGCAGCTGGTCGCTGTGGCTCGACCTGTGGATCATCATCAAAACCGTCAAAGTTGTAATCACCCAACAAAACGCGCATTGAGCGGTGCGCGCGGCGCCGCACTGCGCAGGAGTTTTTGGCACACCGGAGGTGTATCAATAAAGCGCCATGGGGTTCTTCTACGATCAGTCAGACCTGCCGGCCTTTGGCACAGCCAGCCGGCCAATCGAATCGTGGAGGGACCCTGATGACAGCCTCGCAACCCCGTATTTATGTCGCCGGCCATCGCGGACTGGCCGGCGCGGCCATCGTGCGCGCGCTGCGCGCGCGCGGCTACCGGGACATCGTTACCCGCACCCACGCCGAACTCGAATTGACGGAGCAGGGCGCCGTGCGGCGCTTCTTTGACGACGAACACATCGACCAGGTGTATCTCGCCGCCGCCAGGGTCGGCGGCATCCACGCCAACAATACGTATCCCGCCGAATTCATCTACGATAACCTGATGGTGCAGGCCAACGTGACCCACGAAGCCTGGCGCCACGGCGTCGACAAGCTGTTGTTCCTCGGGTCGTCCTGCATCTACCCGCGCCTGGCGCAGCAGCCCATCCGGGAAGAATTCCTGATGAACGGCGCACTTGAACCTACCAATGAACCGTATGCGGTGGCAAAAATCGCCGGCATCAAGCTGTGCGAAAGCTACAACCGCCAGTACGGCACCGATTTTCGCAGCGTCATGCCCACCAACCTGTATGGCCCGGGCGACAACTATCACCCGGATAACAGCCATGTGATTCCAGCGCTCATGCGGCGCTTCCATGAAGCCAAAACCAGTGCCAGTGAACAGGTGGCCATCTGGGGCAGCGGCCGGCCGCGCCGCGAGTTCCTGTACGTCGACGACATGGCCGCGGCCAGCGTGCACGTGATGGAACTGGCCAGGGCAGAGTACGCCCGCCACACTGCACCCATGCATTCGCATATCAATGTCGGCAGCGGCGACGACGTCACCATCGCCGACGTGGCGCGCCTGATCGCCGATGTGGTGGGCTACGGTGGCGCCATCACTTTCGATACCAGCAAACCTGACGGCACACCGCGCAAATTGCTGGATGTCTCACGGCTGGCCACACTGGGATGGAGCGCCAGCACGCCGTTGTCGGTTGGCCTGCGCCGCGCGTATGCGGCCTACCTTGCCAGTCCGGCCAGCCAGCTGCAAACCATGGAAGCGTCATGCTGAGGCGCTCGCTTGCGGGGGCGATATGCGTGCTGGCGCTGGCGCTGTCCGCCTGCGGCGACAGGCAGGCAAAGACTGCGCCCGGCCAGGCCCTGGCCAGTGTCAACGGGGTCGAAATCACGGTCATGCAGCTGAACGACGAGCTGGCCCGCGCAGGCGTCAAGGCCGCCAATGAACAGGCAGCCGGCAAGCAGCTGTTGCAGGCGCTCATCGACCGCCAGCTTCTGCAGGCCGAAGCGGCGCGTGAAAAACTCGACCGCGATCCCAAGGTCATGCAGGCGATCGAACGCGCGCGCGCGCTGATCGTCGCCCAGGCGTGGCTGGCCAAGCGTGTCGGCAACCTGGTGCAGCCAGCCAGCGCCGACATCGAAGCGTATTACAACGCCCATCCGCAATTCTTTGGCGCCCGCAAGCAGTTCTCAATGGATCAGGTGCAATTGCCTGCAGGCGCATTGACACCGGACCTGAAACAGGTTGTCGACCGGGCTGCATCGCTGGGGGATGTGACCGGTTGGCTGGATGCAAACAAGGTAGCGGCCACCCGCAGCCACGTCACCCGCAGTACCGCGGACCTGGCCCCCGCGCTCGCGGGCAAATTGCTGGCCATGCGCCAGGGCCAGGTGTTCGCGGTGCAGGACGGCGAACGCGCACTGGTGATTGCATTGCGCGAGGTGCAGGACGCGCCGGTGACGCTGGCCGTGGCCCGTCCTCAAATCGCGCAATTCCTCATCAGGCAGCGCCAGAAGGAATCGGCCAGCACCGAACTTGCCCGCCTGCGTGCCGGCGCGAAGATCACCTATCTGAACCCGGATTTTGCGGATGTGCCGGCGGTAAAAACGCAAGCGGCAAACGCACCGGCCGCGGCCCCCGCATCGCTGCGGCCTGTCACGCCGCCCAACACCGCTGCCAATGGCGCCCTCGAGCGCGGCGTGGCAGGCCTGAAATAAACGGAGGATCGACATGCTGCGACTGCGACACTGGATGATGACGGCCACCTTGCTGATGTCGGTTGGCGTGGCAGGGGCGGCCGAAGTGCTGCTCGGACCTGGAGACGTCGTGCGCATCGGCATTTACGGCAGTCCCGACATGGGCGTGGAAACCCGCGTCAGCGAAGCGGGCACCATTACCTTTCCCCTGCTGGGACAGGTCGGCGTGGGCGGGCTGGCCGTTGCTGCGGCGGAGCGCAAGATCGCCAACCTGCTCGACAGTGGCGGTTACCTGAAAAAACCCCAGGTCAACATGATCATCACCAACCTGGCCAGCCAGCAGGTGTCGGTGCTGGGCCAGGTCAACCGTCCTGGCCGCTATCCGATCGAAGGGAAGCGCAAAGTGCTGGACCTGCTGGCGATGGCGGGGGGGATTGGCATCGACGGCGGCGACGTCGTCAGCCTGGTACGTACGCGCAACGGGGTGGCGCAGCGCGACACGCTCGATGTGGTCGACATGGTGAGGAAGGGCGAACTGGCAGGCGACATCGATGTCACCGGCGGCGATGTCATCTATGTGGAGCGGGCGCCGCGCGCCTACATCGTCGGCGAAGTTCAGCGGCCGGGGCCGTTTCGGCTCGAGCGCGCCATGACGCTGCAACAGGCGCTGTCTGCCGGCGGAGGACTGAGCCCGCGCGGCAGCCTGCGCGGGCTGCGCATCACGCGCCGCGACGCCGCAGGCCACACCAGCACCATCGACGCGACCATGAGCGACACGGTCCAGATCGATGATGTGATCACGGTCCGCGAGAGCTGGTTCTGATGTTTGCATTGCCGCGAATCATTCCTGACCACGACAAGGAAATACAATGAATGCCCGTCAATTCATGTTTATCCTGCTGGCGCGCCGCAAGCTGATCCTCGGCGTGCTGGCTGCCACGGTGCTGCTGACGCTGGCCGTCAACCTGGTTCAGTCCAGCACCTACAAGGCCACCGCGTCGGTGCTGCTCAATTACAAAGGCATCGATCCGCTGACAGGCGTCACCACGCCAGGCCAGTTATTGCCGGGGTATATGGCGACCCAGATCGACATCATTGGCAGCAAGCATGTCGCGCTGCGGGTCGTCGACAGCCTGAAGCTGGCCAGCAGCCCTGCAGCAAAAGAGCAATTCATGGCCGCGGTGGACGGACGCGGGGACGTGCGCGACTGGCTGGCCGATCTGTTGCGCCGCAAACTCGATATCCTGCCGTCGCGCGAAAGCAGCGTGGTCGACATCAGTTTCTCGGGAGCCGACCCGCAATTTGCCGCCGTGGTGGCCAACGCGTTCGCGGAAGAGTACCAGCGCGCCAGCGTCGGCCTGAAAACCGAACCCATGAAAAAGGCAGCGTCATACTTTGGTGAACAGACGCGGCAACTGCGCGACAACGTGGAAACGGCGCAGTCGCGCCTGTCGAAGTACCAGCAGGAAAAAGGAATTGTCAGCCTCGACAACAATCGCATCGATATCGAACTGTCCCGCCTGAATGATTTGTCCGCGCAACTGGTGGCGACCCAGTCCGCCGTCATGGAAGCATCGTCGCGCCAGCAGGTGGCCAATGGTACTGGCAGCGCATCGCCGGATGTCGCCAACAATCCGCTGATCCAGAGCCTGCGCATCAGCGTGGCGGCGGCTGACGCACGCTTTGCCGAGCTTTCCCAGCGGCTGGCGCGCAACCATCCGCAATACCAGTCTGGCCAGGCCGAGCTGGCGCGCCTGCGTGCAGAACTGGGAACGGCGATGGGGACCGTGGCGCAAACCGTCGGCAGCAATGCCAAGGTCCTGCGCCAGCGCGAACAGGCCCTGCGTGACGCGCTGGCGCAGCAGCACACGCGTGTGCTGGGACTCAATCGCACCCGCGACGAACTGGGTGTGCTGATCAAGGACCTCGACAGTGCCCAGCGGGCATTCGATGCCGCTTCGGCGCGCGCCTTCCAGACCCGCATCGAGGCGCAGTCCGAACAATCCGACATCGCCATCCTCAATCCCGCCGTCGCGCCGCTCGAACCGGCCGGTCCGCGGGTGCTGCTCAATACGCTGGCCGCCTGCATCATCGGCACTGTTCTGGGCGTCACGGCTGCGCTGGCCCGCGAGTTGCAGCGCCGGCCGGTGCGCTCCGGCGACGACCTGCTGGCGCTGGATGCGGTGCCGCTGCTGGGGACGATCAACTGGGGGACGGCGCCGAAGCCGCACAGGCTGGCGTCCCTGCTGCCTCGCCGCCTGCGCCTGACCTGAGCCGGAGTCACCCATGCATGCACCTTTACCTTCCCCGTCCGGTCCTGAGGGCGCCGTCAACGCCGCCGGCAGCGTCGCACACGGCCACGACATTCCCCCGGCCGCCGCGGATGGCGCCGCGCTGTTTGTTGATCATGCCCCCGGTCAGGCGCCAGGCCGTGCTGCCGGCCGTGCTGCCCATTCCTCTTCAGGGCACGTGGCCGATCAGTCGACGGATCAATCCACGGATACCCGCATCGGCCAGCTCCTGCACCGGGCCGGCAAACTGACCGTTGCGAACGTTGAGCGGGTGGCCCGTACCCAGCACGAACTGGGGCTGCGCTTCGGTGACGCTGCGCAGCGTCTCGGACTGGTCAACCAGGAAGAAGTCGATGCCGCCGTCGCGCGCCAGTTTGCCTACCCGTTGGCGGCACGCGGCGACAGCGCATTGTCGGAGCGGCTCGTGGTGGCCTACCATCCGGCCGGTGTCCAGGGCGACACGCTGCGGGCCATCCGCAGCCAGTTGCTGTTGCGCTGGTTCGGTACCGGCCAGCACGCGCTGGCTGTCAGCGGAGTAGGGCAGGGCGACGCCAGCAGCGTGCTGGCTGCCAACCTGGCGCTCGTGTTCGCGCAACTGGGACAGCGCACATTGCTGGTGGACGCCAACTTGCGGCACGGTGTGCAATATTCGCTGTTCGGCCTGTCCGCGCAGCAGGGACCGCAGCATGCATTGCGGCCCGCTTCGTCCGCCAATGCCAGCAAGCCGGCAATACAGCGGCCAGGACCGGGCCGGCCCGTGTTTCCGAGTGCCGGGCTCTCGGACATGCTGGCGGGACGGGCGGGACTGGACGCGATCGTCGCTGTTCCAGGGTTCAGCACGCTGTCGCTGCTTGCGTCCGGAACCGTGCCACCGAACCCGCAGGAGCTGCTTGAACGGGGCAGCTTCGGCGCGCTGCACGCCCGGTTGGGCAACCTGTATGACGTGGTGCTGTACGACATCGCACCGACCAGCCATGGCGCCGAAGCACTCGCAGTCGCGGTACATGCCGGCGGTGCCTTGCTGGTGGCGCAAAAAGACCAGACACCGGTCGCCGCGTTGAAACGCCTGGCACGGCAAATGGCTGGGGCGCAGATCGCCGTGATCGGTTCGGTACTGGTGGAACAATGAGGCCGGATACCCCGTACCTGCCGGCGCTGCAGACGGGCGTGCCCAGGATCCGTGCCGCCGCGGGGCAATGGTGGCCCGTCTGGGCCGGTATGGCCTTGCTGTTCGTGCCGACCCTGTACGATTTGCTGCACGGCGCCTGGGCCACGGAAGAGCAGGGCCATGGCCCCATCATTCTCGGGCTGGCGATCTGGCTGGTGTGGCGCAAATGGCCTGCCGTCATTGCGGCGGCCGTTCCGGGCGGCGCGCCGCGCGCCGCGCTCATGCCTTTGCTCGTTGGCGTGGTGTTGTACATTCTCGGGCGTTCGCAGCAGATACTGATGTTCGAGATCGGCGCGATCCCGATGCTGCTGGCAGCGCTGATCTGGCTCGGCTATGGTGGCGCTGCCCTGCGCGCAACCTGGTTCGCCTTCTTTTTCATGCTGTTCATGATTCCGTTGCCCGGCGAAGTCGTGGCAGCCCTGACTCTCCCCATGAAAATGGCGGTGTCGTTCGTGACCGAGCAGTTGCTGTACGCAGCAGGCTACCCCATCAGCCGTGCCGGCGTCATCCTGCAGATCGGCCAGTACCAGCTGCTGGTGGCCGATGCCTGCGCCGGGCTGCAAACCCTGCTGACGCTCGAAGCGCTCGGGCTGTTCTACCTGAACCTGAAACCGCACACCTCGGGCGTACGCAACCTGGTGCTGGCGCTGCTGATCGTGCCGATCTCATTTGCCGCCAACGTCACGCGGGTCATTGTGCTGACGCTCATTACCTATCACGCCGGGTCCGCAGCAGGGCAGGGCTTCCTGCACGGGTTTGCCGGCATCGTGCTGTTCCTGACCGCGCTGCTGCTGATCATGTCGGCCGACTCTGCGTTGCAGTGGCACCTGGGCCGGCGCCTGCCCCGCACCCAAAAGGGCAGGACGGCATGAACCGCCAACTGCGCATCAGTTTGCTGTTAGGCGCAGCGATGGTGCTGACAGCGTTGGCCACGCGCGCGCTCACCCCCGCTACCCGGCTGGCAGACGTGCGCGCCCGGTTCGACCTGGCTGCGGCCATTCCCCTGCAAATTGCCGGATGGTCGGTCGATACCTCGCTGGCGCCGGTTGCCCCCAATCCCGATAGCCAGGCTGCGCTGGACCGGATTTATGACCAGACGCTGGGACGTACCTACGTCGATGCCAGCGGCCAGCGCGTGATGCTGTCGATTGCTTATGGCGGCGACCAGAGCAAGGCATTGCAACTGCACCTGCCCGAAGTATGCTACGTGGCGCAAGGTTTCCAGATTGTCCAGAAAGCCGAAGGCGTACTGGCGACCGGCTTCGGGCAATTGCCGGTAAAGCGCCTGGTGGCGCGCGCCGATGTACGCAATGAACCGATCACCTACTGGATTACTGTTGGCGACCAGGCCACGCGTGCCGGCTTCGCCCGGAAATTCCAGATGCTGGCCTATGGCCTGTCCGGCAAAATCCCCGATGGCATGCTGGTGCGTGTGTCCACCATCGATCCGGACCCGGTGTCGGCGTACCGGGTCCAGGACGCATTTTCGCACGCCATGCTGGCAGCCCTGACACCGCAGTCGCGTACCCGCCTGCTGGGCAATTTTGGCGCGCCGGCCCCTGGCGCTGTTCCATCTCCCGGCGTTGTCTCCGCAGGGGCAATTGCCACCGCCCCGGTGGCCGCCCGCGCCGTGCACGCCAGCCCGTAGCCAGTGCCATGGCCGATATTCTGTCCTGGGTATTTTTTTCCATTCCGTTCATCGCGGTTGCCGCGATTGCCTTGCTCGCGGTGTTCGGCATCGGCGTTGGCCTGGTGTGTCCGCGCATCCTGGCGTATGCGTACCTGGCCATTTTCTTCTCGTTCAATTCAACCAGCTATGGCAGCCTGTCGCTGTTCGCCACCGGCGGCGTGTACAGCCGCGGCTCGGGCATGCTGCTGTTTGCGCTGGTGCTGTGGTGCGTCCTGGGCGCGTGGTGCTGCGCCCGCGCCAGTGCCGCGTTCGCAGGTCAGGAGGCCCCGGAATGCAACCTGCGACCATGGTTTGCAGGCTGGCTGGTCCTGCTGGTGCTGCATGCCGGCGCGGCGCTGGCAAGCGGCGTGCGTGTAGCGGCGGCACTGGCGCCGAGCGGGTTCGCCAATATTGCCTGGATGGCGCCACCAGTCTTCCTGCTGCTGCTGGCATTCAGGACACGCGCGCACGCCGTCGAGCTGATGCGTTTCATCATGCTGGCCGGATTGGCGCGCGCACTGTTCGGCCTGGTGCGCTGGGTTGCGCTGGGTGGCGACCCGAACAACGTATATGCCAACCGCAATGCCATTCCCATCACACTGACTTTCTTCGACATCAACGACAGCTTGCTGTGCTGCATGGCGCTGGCCATCGCCGCGCTGCACCTGTTCCGGCCGGCTGCATCCACCACGGTTGCCGGCCGCCCCCACACTGCCTGGCTGGCGCTGGCCTGGTGCACGATGCTGGCAACGGGCCTTTGCATCCTGCTGTCGTACCGGCGCACCGCGTGGATCGGTGCGGTACTCGCAGGGGGCGTCATCGCGTGGCGTTTTCCATGGCGCCGGCGCCTGCAATTGCTGGCGCTGGGTTTGCCGCCGCTTGCACTGGGCATCGGTATCGTGCTGGCCAATCGTTTTTCCCAAAGCAGCGAACATGGCTTGAACCGCCTGATGCATGACATGCAGTCGGCACGTTTTGGCGCCGAAAGCGAGCGGGTACTGGAACTGAAGTTTGCACTGGCCGATTTTCTGGCCCATCCCCTGACCGGCATCGGCGCCTGGGGCAGGTTTGCAGGCTTCGAACATATTTCCTGGCAAGCCAATCCGGATGGCGGCCTGTTTGTCCACAGCGGCGTGCTGCATATTGCCCTCAAGGCCGGCGTGCCGGGCCTGATCCTGCTGGCCGGTCTTGGCTGGGCATTCGTGCGGGCCAGCCGTGCCGCACTGCGCCAGGCGCCGGCACACGATTTCCCCGATGGTTCCGATAGCGCCGCTGCCGCGGCCTGCTTCGCCCTGGCCACCGCCGGCATGGCAGGTATCGCATTCATGCTCCCCGATATTCTCGTCGGCACGCCGGTACCGCAGGTACGCACGACGCAAATGCTGGCGATCTGCATGGCGCTCCCGTACATCGCGCTGCAGGCGCGGGGTGCTGGGCGCCCTCGTCACGATGCGGCCAGCGTGGACGCGGCCTTGCGCCGAACCCGGATTGCGGCAGCCGCACCGCTGCCAGCTGTGCTGTCTACCGCGCCGGCTGCAGCGCCTGCAGCCACAGTGTATGGCGCGCCGCGGCCATGAAGCTGCAACTGGTCCGCAACGCTGTATTCAATCTGCTGGGCGCCGCCATACCTGCAGCCGTTGCGCTGGGCACCGTACCGTTGATCGTGCGCGGGCTGGGCGACGCGGGCTACGGCGTGTATGCGCTGATCACGGCCATCGTCGGCTATTTCGCCATCATCGACATCAATGTCACTGCCGGCTCGGTCAAGCACATTGCCGCGCATTGGGCGCAGACGCCCCAGCAGGATCCGCAACCGGACCAGGGACCAGGTGCACGCATCCCGCCCACGGCGGAACAGACCGCCGCCGGCGCCGGCATCGACCAGACCATCACGCTGGGCTTGCTGGTTTATGGCAGCCTCGGACTGGTGGGGGGCGTCGCGGTCTGGCTCACTGCGCCGTGGCTGGTGCGGGACGTGTTCAGTGTGCCGGCCGCACTCAATGCCGGCGCCACCGCTGCGCTGGAACTGGCCGCCGCCGGATTCATGGTTGGCCAGGTGCAGTCTTACCTGGACAGCGTGCCACAGTCGCTGATGCGCTACGACCAGTCAGCGCGGCTCGATGTCCTGTTCGGCAGCATGGTGCCGCTGGCAACGGTTGCCGTACTGGGGACCGGCGGCGGCCTGTATCACGTCATCCTGCTGCGCGTTGTTGCCAGCAGCGCGCATTGCCTACTGTTGTGGCGCACCATTTGCCGCTTGTTGCCGGCGTTGCGGCTGCGCTGGCCGGCGCAGGCATTGCGGCGCAGCGTGCTGCGTTTTTCCGCCTGGGCGTGTCTGAGCCGGTTCGCGGCAATGTCGTACGCGTATGCCGACAAACTGATGATCGGCGCGTTGGTCGGCGTGGCCGGCCTGGCAGTGTATGCAGTGGCGGCAACGCTGGCCAATCGCCTGCTTGGCCTGACAGGACGCCTTGCCAGCGTCCTGTTTCCAGCAGCCAGCGCCCTGGCTGCAAGCGACGAACTTCCCCGTCTCGTGCAAATTTACCTCAAGGCGACCCGCTACCTGACCTTCCTGAATGGCGCCATGCTCTTGCTGATTGGCGTGTTTGCCGAACCCATCCTTCAATACTGGATGTCCGCTGATTTCGCCCGCCGCGGGGCCACGGTACTGGCCGTGATGGCGCTGTCGCAATGCATCGATTCGCTCACCGCCTTGCCGTCCCTGGTCAACGACGGCATGGGCCATCCGGCAGTCACGGGGGGCTTTGCCATGGCCCGCGCACTGCTGGGACTGGCCACCGTCTACGCTGGCGTGCTGCTGGCCGGCATTGACGGGGCCGCATGGGGACATCTGGCTGCCTCGATTGTCATGACTGCCGTTTTTTTACGTTATGTCCATGGCCGCACGGTGCCGGTGGCGCTGCGGGTAGTCATCACCAGTGCGTACCTGCCGGGTGCGCTCGGCTTGTCCGGCATCGCGCTGGCGGCGGCCCTGGCACGCAGCGTGGCGCCACCCGGCCTGGCCGCATTCATCTGCATCGGCGGTGCTACCTGCGCCGCACTGGTTGTCTACGGCGCCCTGAGGATCGCGGCGCCGGCCGATCGCGGCCGCATCCGGGCAGCCTGGCTGCTCAAACGGGCGCCCGGCACATGAAAGTCCTGATGGTGTCGGAGGACTTGCCCGGTACGCAGCTGGGCGGACTGGGCAAACACGTTGTCACGGTGGCGAATGCCTTGCTGGCGGCCGGGCATGAAGTGGCCATCCTTGGCCGCAAGGCAGGCAATCCGGCCGCGTGCGGTTTTCAAGGCCGGTTTATCAGCGCCATCGCGCTGGCGCACCCGAACTGGAAAGAGTCGCAGCTCGGTTGTTACAACCCTGTCAAGCGGCCCTGGCTCGCGCGCCACGTGGCCGCCCTGATTTCCCGCCACGCCAGCGGGTTCGACGTCGTGCATTACCACGGCCATCTCCCTCTGGTGGGCGCGTATGTCGGCCAGGCCTGCCCGTTCGTGCAGACGCGCCACGACCAGGGCAGCGACTGCCTGGTGCACCTGCGCTTTCGCGGCGGCGCCGTGTGCGACGCCCTCGACGCACGCGCATGCGCGCACTGCATCGGCTCCTCGCCGGGGTTACTGCGCCAGCATGTTTCCGCCATCGCAGTCGATGGTTACCGCGACCGCACCGCCGCTGCATTTGCACGCCATAAAACCATCTTCGTTTCGGGTTTCCTGCGCCGCCGCTTCCAGGACGCGCGTCCGGGTGCCGACCTGCGGCGCGCGCGCGTGATCCCGAACGTGGTCGACATGGCCCGCCTGCAGGGTGCGACAGGCAGGCAGCCGGAGCCGGGCCACATCGTGCTGGCAGGGCGCATCGACACCGGCAAAGGTTTCGATGAATTCCTGGCCGCCGCGCACGTGCGCCTGCCGTCCGATGCGCACCTGACGATTGTTGGCGACGGTCCCGGCCGGGCCGGCCTGGCCCGGCGCTATGCAGGCGGTCGCATCACCTTTACCGGCTGGCAGGATTACGACAGTACTGTCGCACTGACGGCGCGTGCGCAATTGTGCATCGTGCCCTCCGTTTGCGAAGAAGCCTGCAGCACCACCGTGCTTGAAGCGCTGGCGCTTGGACGCCCTTGCCTGGCGCTGGCGCGCGGCGGCACGCCGGAGCTGCTGCACTACCAGCGCTATCCCGGGCAGTTGCAGCTTGCCCCCACCATGGAGGCACTGGTCGACGCCATGGCGCCGCTGCTGGCCGCGCCCATACCCGCCTTCGATGTCCGCACCCTGTTTGGCGCCGATGTCCGGCAAGTGCTGCCCCGGCTCCTGGATTACTATGCCGCCTGAACCCGCCTTTTCAATCGTGACCTGCACCTGGAACAGCGCCGCGACCCTGCCCGCAACACTGGCCTCGCTGCGCAGCCAGACGTGCCAGGACATCGAACACATTTTCGTCGATGGCGGGTCGACTGACGCCACGCTGGCGCTGCTCGCTGATTTTCCCGGCCAAAAACGCATACTGCACGGCGTGCGCGGCGGCATCAGCCACGCCATGAACTGCGGGGTCCAGGCGGCTACCGGAAAAATTGTTGCGCACCTGCACGCGGACGATTACTACGCCGCGTCCGATGTGCTCGCCAGTGTCGCGCAAGCGCTGGAAGAGAGCAGGCGGGCCTGGCTGGTTGGTGAAATTGCGGTGCTGGCGGACGGCCAGGTGTTGCCGCCCCAGCCACGCCGCCCCTACAGCTACCGCGCGCTGGTCTCGGGCCGCGCTTTCGTGCCCCATCCCGCAACGTTCGTGCGGCGGACCATGTTCGGCCAGGTCGGCAGCTTCGATGAAACGTTGCACTACGCGATGGACATCGACCTGTGGCTACGCCTGGCCGCGCACACGCCGCCGGTCGTGCTCCCGCGTGTGCTGGCGGTGTTTCGCGACCACCCGGGCAGCGTCTCGTCGGCAAACAAGTTACGCGCGCGCCAGGAAGAGTGGGGTGTGCGGCGCCGGTACGCAGCGCAGGCGCCGCTGGCGTTTGCCGTGTACTGCCTGCGCTACCTGAAACGCACGCATTCGCTGCGCTGGAATGCCGCGCTTGCGCCATCGTCGTACAACCAGCCAGGCCACATTGACAAGTGAGTTTCATGCCTGGAAACGGTCGTTCGATCTTTCAATATCTTTAAGATTTTGAACGTTGGATTCAGGGCAAAAAATCGTCGATATCCTTGATTTAAAAGGGATTTTTTCCGTGATGAAAATTGATATGGGGTAACATTATTGTGTCGTCCGGTGCACTTTTCCCATATCACGCAATTTGTCTCACGGAACTGTCATGATGCATTTTTCAGCAAAACGGCTGGCCCATGCCGCCGTCCTGTCGTCCCTGTTCTTCTCCTTTCAAGCGCATGCCGACTGGGCCCGGTCATCGGATCCACTGGTCATCCAGCCAGGTCCGGTCGATACCCAGGTGCAGGCGCAAAACCCGCCCGGCTTTACCTGGGCGCGCCACCCCAGCGGTCCGGCATCGTACGAACTTGAAATCGCGCCGCTTGGCGCGGGCACGCCGGTGCGCGTCACCGTCGAACGCAACTGGTACCTGCCAACGACTGCGATGGCGCTGGGCAACTACAGCTGGCGCGTGCGTCCAGCCGGTTCAAACGACTGGTCCACGCCGCGCAGTTTTTCGCTGACCTCGCGCGCCACCGTGTTCGAGGTGCCGGACAACGCCACCTTGCGTGCGCGCATCCTGGCCAAGCCGCGCCCGCGCTCGCTGCCGGCGTCGTTTACGCCGTTTTCGACCTGGAACAGTGCCAGGAGAGCCGACCTGGAAGCGTTCAGCAGCCGCATGACCAACGAAGTCAGACTGCAGATGACGGCTTTGCCGGCGCTGTCGGATGCCCGCTGGCCGCTGCCGATGACGGGCGCGCTGACCGCTGCCATGGCCTCGCAGCAAACCGACGTGCGCCAGCGGATCAACGAAGCGAGCCGCCAGCTGGAAGCGGCGGCAGTCATGTGGCGCATCAAGGGCGACCCGGCGGTGCTGGCCGAGGCACTGAAAAAAGGCGACCAGCTCGCGGCACTCGACCCTGCGGGCCCGACCAGCTACGTCAACCAGGACCAGGCCACGCGCCAGATTGCGTTCGGGCTGATCAAGGCCATCGATATCCTGGCCGGCGACCTCGACGCGGCGCGCCGGACGCGCTGGCTGGCCAGTGTCAAAACGCGCACGGCCGAGATCTTCAGCAACCTGGCCGGCGACAACGGCCGCCTGGACCAGTTTCCTTTCGATTCGCATGGCAACACCAGCCTGGTCTTCCTGGTCCTGATTTCCTCGCTGGCGCTGGGCGACATTCCCGACGCCCAGAAATGGTTCGACTTCTCGTTCCGCGCCTACGCCAACAACCCGTCGCCCTGGAGCGGCCCGGAGGGCGGCTATGCAAACGGCACGGCGTATGCGGAATACGCAGCCGGCTACCTGCTGTCCCTGTGGGACCCGCTGTCGCAGGCCACCGGCGTCAATTTCTACGCCAAGCCGTGGGCGCTGGGCTTCCTTGATTTCGCCATCCAGTTCATCCCGCCAGGTTCGCGCGTCCACGTGTTTGGCGACGGTTCGGAGACCAGGCCGGATGCGCGCGTGTTCGACGCGTTTGCCTCGCGCATGGTGTCGCCCCGCGCCGCGTGGTATGCCAGCAAACTCTCCGGGATGGAAGATGCGCTGTCGCTGCTGCAGGCGCCGTATCCGCTGCCGGTCTCCGGCACCAGCATTCCGGCGCCGCCTTCCAACTCGGCCTACTACCCCAGTATCGGCTGGACCGCGATGCACAGCGACATCGCGTCAAGCGGGCGCACGTCGGTGTTCTTCAAGTCCAGCCCGTACGGCTCGTTCAACCACAGCCACGGCGACCAGAACGGCCTGCTGATTTCGAGCGCAGGGCAGCCGCTGCTGGTCAAGGCTGGCTGGTACGACTGGTACGGCTCGCCGCTGTGGCTGGACTGGTACCACCAGACCCGTTCCCAGAATGCCGTCACCTTCGATGGCGGCAAGGGCCAGCTGGTGGACGGCTACCGCGAGCAGCTGCAGCGCAACGGCCGCATCACCGCGTTTGCGGCGCCCGCTGCCTATGACTACGCCGAGGGCGATGCCACGCCGGCGTACGGCGGCCAGTTGACCATGGCCAGGCGCCAGGTGTGGTACCTGCATGGCGGCAACGCAGTCCTGGTGCGCGACCGCCTGGCGGCCACCGTTCCGCACACCTACGAGTTCAACCTGCATACGCCGGCGACCATGGTGCAGGAAGCGGCGGCGGCAATGAAGATGAGCGTCAACGGCCAGTCGCTGTGCGCCCGTTCGCTGCGCGCCGATGCCGTGTTTGAAAAGCGCAGCGGGCCGGCGCCGAAAGCCGGCGTGGTGGAAGACCATGCAGCGTTCACGGTCAGGAACGACGGGACGGCGCCGGCTGAATTCCTGGTGCTGCTCGACGTCGGCTGCAAGCGGCCCGAGGTCAGCATTGCAACGAGCGCCAGCGGCGCGCGCACCGTGACAGTAGGCATGGACACCGTCGTGATCAACTAAGGGACAGGGTCCCCCTGACGCGACATGCGGCGTGCGCGCTTGTGCCAGTCGAGGGCGCAAGCGCGGCCACCCGGCTAGCATGGGGCGCCGCTTTCCCGTGGAGGCCCCATGCCGCGCCCGCTTGCCATCCTTTGTCTCCTGCGCGACCCGCTGCCGCCGCGCCGGGCCGACGTCCTGACGCTGTTCGGCGTCGAATTGCCGCGCCACGGCATCCACACGGCGCTGGTCGGCCAGGCCGCCGGCCAGGCAGCCGCCACGTGGCCGGGCGGTACGCTGCACCTGGCTGGCCGGTTTGGCGGCGCTTCCAACAGCTTCCTGGCGCCCGTGCGCGACACGTGGAGCCTGCTGCGCGCGGCCGTTGCGGCACCGCCCGACTGCATCCAGGTGCGCGACAAAATCGTGGTGGCGGTGCTGGCCCTGGCGGCGGCGGCGCTGCTGGGCGTCCCCTTTGTCTACTGGATGTCGTTCCCGATCGTCGAAGGCTACGCGGCGCATGCCCGCACCGGCGCCGTGCGCTTTGCCGCCTTGCACCGGCTGCGCGCGGCGATCACGCGCTGCCTGCTGTACCGCCTGGTGTTGCCCAGGGCAGCGCTGGTCTTCGTGCAAAGCGCCGCCATGGCCGATGCGCTCGCGGCGCATGGCATTCCCACGCCACGCCTGGCGGCCGTGCCGATGGGCGTCGACCTGCCGTTGGCGGCCCGCGTGACGCCTGCACCTGACGCGCGCCTGGACGGGCGCCGTGTCGTGGTGTACCTGGGCAGCGTGGCGCGTTCGCGCGCGTCGCTGTTCTTGCTGGAGCTGGCAGCCGCACTGGGCGCAGTCCGGCCCGAGGTGTTGCTGGTCATCGCCGGCGACGCGCCGTCGCCGGCGGAAGCGGCCTGGTTCCGGGCCGAACTGTCCCGGCGCGCGCTGGACGCCAACGTGTTGTTGACTGGCTGGCTGACGCACGCCGACGCCCTCGGCTACGTGGCCCGCGCCGACGTCGGCATCTCCCCGGTCCCGCGCGGCGCCCTGTTCGACGTCTCGTCTCCCACCAAACTGGTCGAATACCTGGCCATGCAGGTACCGGCCGTGGCCAGCGACATCCCCGACCAGCAATGGGTGATCGGGCAAAGCGGGGCAGGGCATTGCGTGCCGATGACGGTGGCCGCCTTTTGCGCCGCAGTCACCGCCTTGCTCGACGATCCCGAACGGGCCGCGCGCGGCGTGCGCGGGCAGGCCTGGGTACGCGCGCACCGCAGCTACGACGTCCTGGGCCGCGAAGTCGCGCGGCGCTACCGCACCCTGCTGGAGCCGGGAGCATGACGGCGCTGTGGTTTTCGCTGCGCGCCACGCTGCGCGGCCTGGTACGCGAAGCGGTGCGCGGCGTGTGGGCGCGCCGCTGGATCTATCCGCAACTGCTGCGCAACGAGCGCGATGGCGCTGCACTGCGCCAGTCGATCATCGAGCGCGCCCACGCGCTCGGCCTCCCGCTGGGCGCGGATGGCAGGCTCGATCCGGCCACGCCCGTGATCGACAAGGCCGCCGTGCGTGCAAGCCCCCGCCGGTTCGTGCGCGCGCGCCGGTGGGGCTCGCTGGTGCGCGCCACTATCCGCACGTCCGGCACATCCGGGACGCCGCTGGCCATGACGCAATCGCTGTCCTGCGTGATTCGCGAAGAAGCCTTTGTGTATCGCCAGTTGCGATGGATCGGCTACCGCCATGGCCAGCGCCGGGCCTGGCTGCGTGGCGACATCGTCTGCGCCGCGCAGCCGCGCCGGCCCGTCTACTGGTGCCGCGACTGGGCCGGCAACATGCTGCTGCTGTCGTCGTACCATTTGTCCGAGGCCACATTCGACGCCTACATCGCCGCGCTGGAGCAGTTCGATCCAGTCGTGCTGCACGCTTACCCGTCGTCGGTGGCTGCGCTGGCGGCCTGGATGAACGGGCGCGGCCGCATCTACCAGGGCCGGGCGCTGCTGGGCGTGATGACCTCGTCCGAAACGCTGGCCCCCGCCGTGCGCACGGCCGTGCAGCAGGCCTTCGGCGTGCCGGTGTACGACTGGTATGGCCAGGCCGAGCGCGTGGCGGCTATCGGCACGTGCGAACAGGGCCGCTATCATTTGTTGAGCGACTACAGCCTGTCCGAAATACTCGACGACGGTGAACTGGTTGGCACCAGCCTGAACAACAGTGCCATGCCGTTGATGCGCTACCGCACCGGCGACAGGGTCGCGCTGGGCGCGGCGAACTGTCCCTGTGGGCGGGTGTTTCCCGTAGTCGCCGCCGTCGCAGGCAGGTCGGAGCAGGTCATCGTCCTGCCGGACGGCCGCCGTATCGGCCGCCTCGACCGCGTGTTCCAGGGCCAGCAGGACGCGCTGTTCGAAGGGCAGGTGGTGTACCACGGCAGCGGGCGCTTCAGCCTGCGCGTGGTGACGGCGCAATCCTTCGACGACGCCGCGCTGCTGGCGGCATTTCGCCTGCGCGTGCCCGGGGTCGACGTGCGCGTCGAGCATGTCGATGCCATTGCGCGCGGGCAGAATGGCAAGTTTGCCTTCGTGACCACCGAGCTGGCCGCCGCGCATCAGACCGGCCGCGTCTTGATGTTCGGCTCCGCCATCGACGGCCACGGCGGCATTGCCGCCACCGCGGCGGCCTGGCGCGACGCCGGCTGGTTCGCGCGCGAGGGCGTGTCCTATGTGGCCAGCCACGTTGACGGCTCGTGCCGGGCCAAGCTGGCTTCCTTTCTCCACGCCATGGCGACGCTGGTGCGTGCACGGCCGCGCATCGTGCATGTCCACGCCGCCTCGCACGCGAGTTTCTACCGCAAGGCCTTGCTGCTGCTGCTGGCGCGCGCGCTGGGCTGCCGCACGGTGTTTCATTTGCACGGCGGCGGCTTCCAGGCGTTCGCAGCGCGGCGTCGGGCGCTCGTGCGGTACACCTTGCGCCACAGCGATGCGGTGCTGGCGTTGTCAAACAGCTGGGCCGCTTATTTGCACCAGCTGGCGCCGGACGCGCGTATCGACGTGCTGCCGAATACGGTTGCGCTGCCGGCACAGTGCGATCAAGAAGAAGCAGGAGAAGCCGGCCGCATCCTGTTTGTCGGGCGCCTGGAGATCGCCAAGGGTGTCGAGGACCTGCTCGCTGCGGTGGCGCAGCTGGCGCCGCGCTATCCGCAGCTGCGCCTGGTCCTGGCAGGCAGCGGCGACATGGCCGCTTGCGCTGCGCGGCTGGGCATTGCCGACCGGCTCGAACTGCCCGGCTGGATCGACCCCGGCCAGCGGGCCGGGCAATTGCGTCGCGCGGCCATTTTTTGCCTGCCGTCGCATGCGGAAGGCTTGCCGCTGGCGCTGCTCGAAGCGATGGCCGCGGGCAAAGCCGTCGTCGCCAGCAACGTCGGCGCCATGCCCGAAGCGCTTGGCAGCGCTGCCGGCGTGCTGGTGCCGCCACGCGATGTCGCCGCCCTGGCCGCCGCCCTGGCCGCGCTGCTTGACGATCCGCTGGCCGCTGCGGCCATGGGTGCGCGGGCGCGCGCCGTGGTGGCGGCGCGCTACGACAGTGCCGCTACCGGCGACAGGCTGGCGCAGTTGTATCGTGCACTGGATAGGCCGTGAGTCCGCGCTGGCTGTTCAACCGCCTGCGCTGCATGAGCGTGGCCGAAGTGGCGCACCGGGCCGGGCGCGCCGTTGCCGGCCAGCCGCGCCTGACGAACCTGCCGGCGCAGGGCATTGGCGTTGTCTTCGCACAGGCCGGCGTGCCCACTCTCGACGCTGCCGAGCGGGCTGCATTGCTGGCCGAAGCCGGCGCCATCGCGGCCGGCCGCGTGCCGCTGTTCGCGACCGGCGCCATTGCGGTGTCGGCGCCGCCGCAATGGAACACGCCGCTCGACCCCGCCGACATCAAGCCGCTGTGGGAACTGAACCGGCACCTGCACCTGGTGCGCCTGGCGCAAGCGTGGGCAGTCAGCGGCGACGCGCGCTGGCGTACGGCGCTGTTCGCGCAGCTGCACAGCTGGCTGGCGCAATGCCCGGCGCCGCGTGGCCCCAACTGGCAAAGCGGCCTCGAGCTCGGCATCCGGCTGATCAACTGGGCCTTGATCTGGCAACTGCTGCGCGGCGACGTCGACAGCGGCCTGCGCACCCCCTGGCTGGCCAGCATCCGCGCCCACTGCACGATGATTGCGACGCGCCTGTCGCGCCACTCGTCGGCCAACAACCACCTGATCGGCGAACTGGCCGGGCTGTATGTTGCTGCCTGCACCTGGCCCTGCTGGCCGGAGTCAGGTGCATGGCGTGCGCAGGCGCAGCGCGAACTCGAGGAGCAAACCCGCCTCCAGTTCAGCGCCGACGGCGTGCACCGCGAGCAGGCGTTTGCGTACCAGGTGTTCTGCTGCGAATTTCTGCTGCTGGCCGGCATGCTGGGGCAGGCGGCCGGCCACCCTTTTTCAGGCGCGTACTGGGCGGTCCTGCGCCGTGCGCTGGCGTTCGTGCGTGCGGCGGAGGATGTCGGCCAGAATGTCGGCGACGCCGATGACGGCTGCGTCTGGCGCCTGCAGGCGGGGCGGGGCGGCCAGGTGGCGCAAGTGCTGGCGCTGGGCGACGCGCTGTTCGATGGCGCCCCGCATGTGCACTGGCTGGCGCACCTGTTTCCAGGGCCGCGACCGCAAGCCGATGCACAGCAGCCAGCGCCAGGCTGGGCCTGGCCTGTCGGCGGCTACTTCCTGTTCGGCACCAAAGGGCGCGTACAGGGCATGGTCGATTGCGGACCGCTCGGCTACCTCGGCATTGCCGCGCACGGCCACGCCGACGCGCTGGCGCTGGCCTTGCACGTGGGCGGGGAACCGTGCCTGGTCGATCCCGGCACCTACGCCTACTGGTGCGCTCCCCTCTGGCGCGCGTATTTTCGGGGCACCTCCGCGCACAACACCCTGCGCGTCGACGGGCAAGACCAGTCGGTCGGCGGCGGCCCGTTCCTGTGGCTGCGCAAGGCGCGTGCGCGCATCGAACGGGCGCCGGTGTCGCCGGCACAGTTTGCGCTCACTGCCAGCCATGACGGCTACATGCGCCTGGCGGACCCGGTACGCCATGTGCGCAGCGTGGCGTTCGACGAGGCCAGCGCCACGCTGGTGGTCGTGGACAGCGTCAAGGGAAACCGTCCGCACCGCACCGAACTGTTCTGGCACTTCGCGCCCCAGCTCGATGTGCAACTAACCGAACAGGGTGTCACTGTGACGACGAAGCGGTATCGACTGGCGCTCCAGGCCAGCTGCGGCACGTTGGCCCTGGTGCGCGGCGCTGATGCGCCGCCCCTTGGCTGGTATTCACGGGCTTACAACGTCAAGGAGCCGTGCAGCGTTCTGCGAATTGTCAATGAATCATCCGACGTGCGGGTGGAGTGCCGGATTACAATAACGTTTCTTTGACAATGCGTTAGCGCGAAGGCTTATCCATGCTGGTCTACCTGGTTGCCGGGGCCCGTCCCAATTTCATGAAGATCGCGCCCATCGTGCGTGCGCTCCAGGCCCAGGCCCAGTTGTCGTTCAAGATCATTCATACAGGCCAGCATTACGACCACGACATGAACGCCGTGTTTTTCGAGGAACTCGGCATCCCCGCGCCGGACCTGTTCATGGCCGCCGGCGGCGGCAGCCATGCCGGGCAGACCGGGAAAATCATGGTGGGTTTCGAGGCGCTGTGCACCGAGGCGCGTCCCGACGCCGTCCTGGTCGTGGGCGATGTCAATTCCACGCTGGCCTGCTCGATTGTCGCGAAAAAACTCGGCATACCGGTGGCGCATGTCGAAGCGGGACTGCGCAGCGGCGACATGCGCATGCCCGAAGAAATCAACCGCCTTGTCACGGACAGCATTGCCGACTGGTTTTTTGTCACCGAACCGTCCGGCGTCGCGCACCTGCGCCGCGAAGGCAAACCCGAAGCGAGCATCCATTACGTCGGTCACGTCATGGTCGACAACGTGCTGTTCCAGGCTAGCAAACTGGCGCACATCGACACCAGCGCCTTTGCCGGCGCCCCGTTCAAGGCCGCGCATGCACGCTACGGCGTGGTGACCTTGCACCGGCCCAGCAATGTCGACGACGCGGTGGCGCTGGCCAATATCGCTGGGGCATTGAAAGAAATTGCTGCGCAATTGCCGCTGATCTTCCCGGTCCACCCGCGCACGCGCGCCAGGCTTGACGAATTCGGGATCGGCCTGGGGCCGGACATCACGCTGGTCGGTCCGCAAGGCTACATGGCGTTCCTCAACCTGTGGAAGGATGCGGTGCTGGTCCTGACCGACAGTGGCGGGTTGCAGGAAGAAACCACGGCGCTTGGCGTCCCCTGCATTACGATGCGTACATCGACCGAGCGGCCGGTGACGGTCGACGAAGGCTCGAACGTGCTGGCCGGAACCGACCCGCACGCCATCGTTGCCTGTGCGCGAACGATCCTGCGCGGCGACGGCAAGCAGGGCCGGCGGCCGCATCTGTGGGACGGTCACGCGGCCGAGCGCATCGTTGCCATTCTCGGCGCGAACCTCGCTGCAACGATTGCCCGCACGCTTGACGCAAAATGAACGAGCAAATTTTGCTGATGGGTTGTAAGATAGACAACCTCACGATGCAAGAGACGCTCGACAAAATTGCCGGTTTCATCCATAGCCGCACGCCGCACCAGCATGTGGCTGTCAATGTCGACAAGCTGGTCAAGGCCAGCCGCTATCCCGCGCTGCGCCGTATCATCAACGCGTGTGCGCTGGTCAACGTCGACGGCATGGCGGTGGTATGGGCGTCGCGCGTGCTGGGCACGCCCCTGAAGGAGCGCGTGGCCGGCATCGACCTCTTCGATGCGCTGATGGGGCGTGCAGCCCAATGCGGCTGGCGCGTGTTCCTGCTCGGTGCGCAGGAAGCAGTCGTGGCCGGCGTTGCGGCTCATTACGAAAAGAAACTGCCGGGCTTGACCATCTGCGGCTGGCGCAATGGTTATTGGCAGGGCCGGGAAGAAGCGGCGCAGGTGGCGAACATGGTGCGCGCCAGCCGGGCCGACCTGTTGTTTGTGGCAATCAGTTCGCCCCAGAAGGAACAATTCCTCGACCGCTACCAGGGCGCGATGCAGGTACCGTTTGCGATGGGCGTCGGGGGCAGCTTCGACGTGGTGGCGGGCAAGGTAAAGCGCGCGCCGCGCTGGATGCAGCGGACAGGACTGGAATGGTTTTACCGGTTTTTGCAGGAACCGCGCAGGATGTTCCGGCGCTATTTTATTGAAGACATCGTCTTTGTGTGGCTGCTGCTCAAGGAACTGGCAGGACAGGGACGCAAAGGGTCACGGCAAGAATAATGAACGACAGGGTGAGGCAGAAATGAAAATACTCGTTACAGGCGGCATGGGCTACATTGGTTCCCATACTTGCGTTGAACTGATCAAGGCCGGCCACGATGTGGTAGTGGTCGACAACTTATCGAATGCGCAGCAGGCTGTCCAGCACAGCGTCGAGCACATTGCAGGCAAGCCGATCGTGTTTGCCAACGTCGACGTGCGCGACCGCGCCGGCCTGGAAGCCGTGTTCGGCGCCCACCAGATCGATGCCGTGATCCACTTCGCCGGACTCAAAGCGGTCGGTGAATCAGTCGAGCAACCGTTGCGTTACTACGACAACAACGTCAACGGCAGCGTCGTGCTGTTCGAGACAATGGCCAAATTCAACGTCAAAACCGTCGTGTTCAGCTCCTCGGCTACAGTGTATGGCGACCCTGCCTCGGTGCCGATCCTGGAAACTTTCCCTTTGTCCGCGACCAACCCGTACGGCCGCAGCAAACTCATGGTGGAAGACATCCTGCGCGACCTGTCGAAAGCCGAGCCCGAGTGGCGCATTGCCTTGCTGCGCTACTTCAATCCGGTCGGCGCGCATGAAAGCGGCCTGATTGGCGAAGAGCCTAACGGCATCCCGAACAACCTGGTGCCGTATATCGCCCAGGTCGCCAACGGCCAGCGCGAAAAGCTGTCGGTCTACGGCGGCGACTGGCCGACCCCCGACGGCACGGGCCTGCGCGACTATATCCACGTGGTCGACCTGGCCATCGGCCACGTCAGGACGCTCGACAAGCTGGCGACAGCGCCGGGCACGCTCACCTACAATCTTGGTACCGGGCGCGGCAACAGCGTGCTGGAAATGGTGAAAGCCTTCGAAGCAGCCAGCGGCAAGACCATTCCCTATCAGATCGTGGCGCGCCGCCCTGGGGACATTGCCAAGTGCTATGCCGATCCGGCCAAGGCACGCGATGAACTCGGCTGGACCGCAGAACGCGATATCGCCCAAATGTGCGCCGATTCCTGGCGCTACCAGACAACTCCGAAGCAGTAAGGAACGTAACGATGAAAGCAATGATTCTCGCAGCAGGCAAGGGTACCCGGGTTCGTCCATTGACCTACGATGTGCCAAAACCGATGATCCCCCTGCTGGGCAAACCTGTTATGGCCTACCTGGTCGAGCACCTGGCCAAGCACGGCGTCAACCAGATCATGGTCAACGTCAGCTATCTGCACGAAAAGATCGAAGAATTCTTCGGTGAAGGCGAGCAGTTCGGCGTCCAGATCGGCTATTCGTTCGAGGGTTACACCAAGGATGACGGCGAAGTGGTGCCGGAGCCGATCGGCTCGGCTGGCGGCATGAAAAAAATCCAGGAATTCGGCGGGTTTTTCGACGAAACCACGATCGTGCTGTGCGGCGATGCGCTGATCGACCTCGACCTGGGCGCGGCGCTGGCCGAGCACAAGGCCAAGGGCGCCATGGCGTCGGTGATCACGCGTGAAGTGCCATGGGACAAGGTTTCCAGCTACGGCGTGGTGGTCACCGACGCCGAGGGGCGCATCACCCAGTTCCAGGAAAAGCCAAGCGAGCAGGATGCCAAATCAAACTTCATCAGTACCGGCATCTACATTTTCGAACCGGAAGCCATCGACCTGATTCCGTCGGGCGTCGCGTTCGATATCGGTTCCGAACTGTTTCCGCTGCTGGCCGAACGCGGCCTGCCGTTCTACGCCCAGAGCCGCCCGTTCAACTGGCTCGACATCGGCACCATGTCCGATTACTGGGAAGTGCTGCAAAGCGTGCTGACCGGCGAAGTCGAGCACATGCACGTGCCCGGCACCGAAGTGCGTCCTGGCGTCTGGACCGGCCTGAACACCAGCATCGACTGGAACGGCACCACCATCGAAGGTCCGGTCTACATTGGGTCCGGCGTGCGCATCGAAGCCGGTGTCACCATTACCGGCCCATGCTGGATCGGTCACGGCAGCGTCATTTCCGAGGGCGCCGAGATTGTCCGAAGCGTGCTTTTTGAATACACCCGGGTATTGAATGATGTAACATTGCAAGAAATGATCGTCTTCAAAGAATACAGTGTCGACCGGGCCGGTGAGATGAAACACGCGTCCGAGTACACTTCCGGCGAATGGCTGAATGCACGCGATCGCCGCCGCACCCGCCGAACCGAAGTTGCAGATATGCACTCGGCGAGCTAATTTAATCCCGTTAAGAAAGCTTTTAATGAAAATTTATCCAGTCATCCTCTCCGGCGGCGCCGGTACCCGTTTGTGGCCGTTGTCGCGCGCTGTGCTGCCCAAGCAACTGCTGCCACTGGTATCGAACCGCACCATGCTGCAGGACACGGCCTTGCGCGTGACCGGTGGAACGGAGTTGATGGCGCCGTTGATCGTCTGCGGCAACGAGCACCGTTTCATGGTGGCCGAGCAAATGCGTGAGATCAATGTCACACCATTGGGTATTTTGCTTGAGCCAGCTGGCCGCAATACAGCCCCGGCAGTCGCTGCTGCCGCAGCCTTCTTGCTGGCCATCGACCCTGATGCCGTGATGCTGGTTTTGCCGGCCGACCACGTGATCAAGGATGGCGCAGCGTTCAAGCAATCGATCCAGCACGCTGCCGCGCTGGTGGGCGATGGCGCGCTGGCCACCTTCGGCATCGTGCCGCAAGGCCCGGAAACAGGTTACGGCTACATCCGCCGCGGCGCTGCCGTGGCCGGTACAGATAACGGTTACCAGGTCGAACGCTTTGTTGAAAAGCCGGACCGCGCCACGGCGGAATCGTTCCTGGCCGACGGCAGTTACTACTGGAACAGCGGCATGTTCCTGTTCCGCGCCGACCGGTACCTGTCGGAACTGAAGGAATTCAACCCGGCCATGGCTGCTGCTGCAGAGTCGGCCTTGCATACCGGTTACCGCGACCTCGATTTCTGCCGCCTCGACGAAGCGACCTGGAATGCCTGCCCGTCCGACTCGATCGACTATGCAGTCATGGAGCGCACCACGCACGCAGTGGTGGTGCCGGCCGACATCGGCTGGAGCGATGTCGGTTCGTGGTCGGCGCTGTGGGAAGTCCAGCAGGGCGATACGGACGGCAACGTGTTGCGCGGCGACGTGTACGTCGACGGCGTGAAGAATTCCCTGGTGCGCGCCGAAAGCCGCATCGTCGCGGTGGTGGGGCTGGATGATGTGGTCGTCGTGGAAACGAATGACGCCGTGCTGGTTGCACACAAGGACCAGGTCCAGCGCGTCAAGCAGATCGTCGAGCACCTGAAATCGCGCGAGCGCACCGAGCACCTGCATCACTCGAAAGTGTACCGTCCGTGGGGCCATTACGAGGGCATCGATGCCGGCGACCGCTTCCAGGTCAAGCGCATCACCGTCAAGCCGGGTGAAAAACTGTCGTTGCAAATGCACCACCACCGGGCTGAGCACTGGGTCGTCGTCAGCGGCACCGCACTGGTCACCTGTGGCGAAAAATCCACCTTGTTAAGCGAAAACGAATCGACATACATTCCGATCGGCATGACGCACCGCCTGGAAAACCCGGGCAAGTTGCCGCTGCACCTGATTGAAGTGCAGTCCGGCAGCTACCTTGGCGAGGATGACATTGTTCGTTTCGAAGATATCTACAAGAGGAACTGATCAAACAAAAGTGGAAACCTACTTTTGTTTGGAGAGGCGACAGTTAAAAATCACTGGCGGAGCCAGATGATTTTTACAGGAAAGGGCGACGCTTTCAACATTCGCCTTTTTCGCTTTTAGCCCACAATTAAGTTGCGTTACCGCGACTGGTGTCGCGTGCGCAGGCATTGCCGTCTCCCGATCAGGGTAGGGTGGCAGTGGCCTGCGTTTTTTTCGTCTGGCGGTTTGTCCCAAAGATTGTCGCTGAATTAAGACAGTTTTTCAGGAAAACAGGGTAGCTCCGCTCATTGGTCACTCGTTCGTCATCCATTTGTCATTTGCCCGAAGTACTATTGTTTTTGCCAATAGTTCGTTGCTTTTTATTAACGTGCTTTGTACACCACTCGGTAATTCCACCCCTGACAGGATGATGCAATGACTTCTTTTTTTGATTCGATTCAATCACCCGGCCGCAAAACAGTGCTGGCAGCACTGTTCGCCGGCCTGGGCTTCGGCTGTACTGCCCCCGCATTTGCCGTACCTGGCAGCATTGTCATCAGCGCCGTGTATGGCGGTGGCGGCAACGGCACGGGCACTGCCGCTGCGCCGTATAGCCGGGATTTCATTGAATTGTTCAACCGCAGTGCATCGACCATCAGCCTGGGAGGCATGAGCGTGCAGTACCAGTCGGCTACCGGTACGGCCTGGGCTGCCACCGCGCTGCCAAACGTCAGCCTGGCCCCGGGCCAGTATTTCCTGGTTGCCCAGGCAAGCGGCGGCGCGGTTGGCGAGGATCTCGGCACTGCGGACTTCACCGGTTCCACCAATATGTCGGCAACTGCGGGCAAGGTCGCATTGGCAACCATCCCGGGCAATTTGCCAGCCAGTACCGGTTTCCCGTCCACCAGCATCATGGACCTGGTCGGCTTTGGCAGTACCGCCACCGTGTTTGAAACTGCACGTGCGCCCGCCGGTAGCAACCTGAACGCCATTTACCGCGCCAATGCCGGTTGTTCGGATACCGACAACAACGCCGACGATTTCACTGCCGCTGCAGTCACGAATCCACGCCGCTCCACCTCGGCGCTGAACGCGTGTTCGGGTGGCACGCCAGCGGCGCAGCCAATTGTGCTGGCGTGCCCGGCAAGCGTGTCGTCGCAATCCGGCTCGGCCGTGACAGCCATCCTGCGCGCCAGCGATGCCGATTCGATCGTCACCGGCGCCGCCATCACCAGCGTCAGCACTGCCAGCGGCATCTCCCTGTCCGGCTTCATGCCAGCGACGGCCGACGGCGGCAGCGCCAGCGTCAACCTCGACGTTGCCGCCACTTTGCCGACCGGCATCTACAGCGTTACTGTCAATTTCACCAACAACGAAGGCCAGGCCAACGCCTGCACCATTCCGGTCAATGTGGCCGGTGTCGTGACCATCCCTCAAATCCAGAGCGCCAACGCGCGCAGCCCGTACGCCGGCACAGTACAGACGACCAGCGGCGTGATTACCGCCAAGGTCGGCGGCGGCTTCTTCATCCAGGACGTCAACGGTGACGGCGACCCGACCACGTCGGATGCGCTGTTCGTCTTCAGCTCGGTTGCCACTGGCAACATCGGCGACAAGGTCACCATCACCGGCCAGATCACCGAGTTCACGCCCACCGGCGCCACCCGGTCGTACACCGAGATGACCAACGTGACCAGCCTCACGGTCACCGGCACCGGTTTCACCATCACCCCGACCAACATTGAATTGCCAAGCAACGACCTGGCCCGTTACGAAGGCATGCTGGTGCGCTTCACGTCGCCATTGACCGTGAACGGTACCAACTACCTGGGCACCCGTGGCGAGCTGGTCCTGTCGAGCGGCCGCCGCGAAACCCCGACCAACCGCTTCCGTCCCGGCACCGCCGAGGCGATCGCGCTGCAACAGGCCAACGACAGGAATTACATCCTGCTTGACGACGGCATTTTCGTCACGCCGCCCACCGTGCCTTACCTGGGTGAAGACGGTACTGTCCGCAGCGGCGATACCATCAGCGACCTGACCGGCGTGCTCGACTTCGGCTCGATGGGCGGCGGCGGTGCCTGGTTCAAGCTGCAGCCTACGGTCACGCCCGTCATCGCGCGCACCAACCCGCGCCTGGACATGCCGGTGCTCGCTGCCGGCAACATCAAGGTTGCCAGCGCCAACGTACTGAACTTCTTCACCACCTTCCTCGACGGCCGCGACGCATTCGGCAACAGCGGCCAGGGCTGCGCCATTGGAAACAGTACACCGTCGGCCTCTGCATGCCGCGGCGCCGACAACACGGCTGAATTCGTGCGCCAGCGCGACAAGATCGTCAATGAGCTGAAAGCCATGGACGCCGACGCAGTCGGCCTGATGGAAATCCAGAACAATGGTGACATTGCCACCACGTACCTGGTTGACGCCCTGAATGCAGCGATCGGCAGCGTTACCTACGCTGTGGTGCCGAAGCCTGCCGCCACGGGTACCGACGCGATTCGCGTGGCCATGATCTACAAGCCAGCCAAACTGACGCTCGTCGGCGGCGCGCTGTCCGACGGCAACGCCATCAATAACCGCCCACCGATGGCCGCGACGTTCAAGGCAGCCAACGGCGGCAAGTTCTCGCTGGTGGTCAACCACCTGAAATCGAAAGGCAGCTGCCCGAGCTCGGGCGCCGGCAACGTCGACAGCGACGATGGCCAGAGCTGCTGGAATGCGACGCGCGTGGCCCAGGCCACCCGCCTGGTGAGCTACTTCATCCCGCAGGTTGTCGCCACGGCCGGCGACCCTGACGTGATCGTCGTCGGCGACCTGAACTCGTACGGCCACGAAGACCCGATCGCGTACCTGACGTCGAACGGTTTCGTGAACGAGCTCGAGCGCTTCATCCGCCCGCGCACGATCCCGTACTCGTATTCCTTCGACGGCGAAGCCGGCTACCTCGACCACGCCCTGACGACGACGTCCCTCAGCAGCCAGGTAGTGGACGCGACCGAGTGGCACAACAATGCCGACGAGCCGACCGCGATCGACTACAACATCGGCGATACGACCACCGACTACTACACCAACAACGCGTTCCGCGCGTCGGACCATGACCCGGTCGTCGTCAGCCTGAACATTGCGCCGTCGTTCAGTGATGTAACGTCCAGTGTCAAATTCTCCCGGGGCGTGTTGACCCTGAACCGAACGACCGGCAAGTTCGTTGGACCGATCACGATCACCAACACGAGCAGCGCTGCGCTGGCCGGCCCGTTGCACTACCGCCTCGACGGCTTGACTGCCGGCGTCACGCTGGATAACGCCAGCGGCAGCGTCAACGGCGTTCCGTACATCACCTTGCCGTCCAGCCTGGCGCCTGGCGCCAGCGTCACGTTGACGACGACGTTCACCAATCCAGCCAAAGTCGCGATTGGCTACACCGCCACGCTGCTCAGCGGCTCTTTCTAAGATTATCAGGACAACATCATGAAAAACTTTACTTCCCTGTTCGCACGTCTTGCACTGGCCCTGACCCTTGCCACCGGCACTGGTGCTGCCATTGCCGTTCCAACCAGCTATCACTTCACCATCGACACCACCACGTTTGCCGCAGGTGACGGCTACCTGGACCTCTCCTTCCTTGGTTACGAGGGCGCTGGAGCGGCCACGGCAGTGATCAGCAACTTTACGGGTGGCGCCGCCGAAGCGTCGATCATTGACGGCACAGCGTCAGGTGACCTGGCAACGAGCGTCACCTTGATTGGCAGCGGATACAACTACGTTGACCAGCTGATCCATTTCGGTAGCGTGATCAACTTCGACGTGCTGTTCGACTTTGCGGCCATGGGTGGTGACACTGGCTTTGCCGCCCAGTTCTACAACCTCGACTTCAACCAGTACATTGGGGTCGACGGGCCATTTGCGACAATCCTGTTTTCTCCAGGAATCGCTGGCACGATTACGACAAATGCCGGTTTTGTCGCCGTGACTGAAAACGCTGCCGCAGTCCCCGAACCAGGGCAATGGCTGCTGATGCTGACCGGCCTGCTGTTGCTGGGCGCCATGGCCCGCCGCCGCACGATGTAAATATCGGCCAGCAGGCGCCACCGGCGCCAATGCAAGCAGACACACCCGGTTCGCGCCGCGTGTGTCTTTTTTATGGTTTGGCTGCTGGCGGCCAGGCCACGATGGGTCAATGGGTCCCGTCGTCATTGCTGTCCAGGTTGGCCACCGCCACGGCCAGCGCATCGCGGCGGGCCGCGTCGGCGCGGAAGGTTTCGGCATTGCTGTCAATAATGCGCAGGCCCTGGCACGCTTGCGGCTCGCAGTCGGCAACCGGCATCTGCACTGCACCGGCCGCGTATGCGGGCGCGGCAGCGGATGAGGCTGGTTCGTCGCCGCCACCGCAGGCCGTCAGGCCGGCGAGCGCGCACAGGAGGAAGCAGAGGGAAAACGGGCGGGGCAGGACAGGCGTGAGCATGGTGGCGGAGCGGGATACAAGTGGCAATCGATGCATTAGTCTATCGGCTTCGTATTCCGATGGAAATTTCTCTGAGTCAACATTCTCTGTTCCGTATGCTGGCCTCCACAATCGCGTCAATCGAATTGCCCTTGACCTCATCCGGCAGGGTGGCCATGATGGGTCCATGCGACCTTTTCCCTTCCTTCTTTTGCTGGCCTGCGTCACCTGTGTCGCTTGCGCCGCCACCTCCACCCGGCCTGTCAAAACGAAACCGGCCGTCCCTGCGTCCGGCGACACGCTGGCGCAGATCCGCGCCCTGATCGGCGACGCTTCCTGTACCGATTCGTCCCAGTGTCATACCCTGGCAGTCGGCGCGCGCGCCTGTGGGGGTCCGCAAGCGTACCTGCCCTGGTCAAGTGCAAACACCGACGGCGCAGCACTGGCCGTCCTGGGTGAAAAATTCAAGAAGGAACGGGAAGCGGCCATTGCTGCCTCGGATGAAATGTCCACGTGCCAGTTCCTGCCCGATCCCGGCGCCACCTGCAAGGCCGGCACGTGCCAGCTCAATCCAGTGGGGACTGGCGGGCAATCGGCAATCTGAGCTCGCCGTATGATGAACCAATGAAAAAGGCTGCATTCCAACCGGAATGCAGCCTTTTCACCGACCGCCTTCGTTACTGGACGGCGACTGCTTTCGGCGTTACTTTTTCCGCGGTCGCTGCCGGGACGCTGGCCGTACCGGTCTCGATGCGCAGGGTGGTGGTGGCCCGTACCACGCTGCCGGCGTCCATGAACTGCGCCGCGCCCAGGTAGCGTTTGTTCTGCTCCAGGCCCGACCAGCTGAAACCCACCGTGGTGTTGAGTCCGGAGGCCACCTTGCCCGGCACGGCGACGACAAACCTGCCACCGGTGTCCGCAGTGGTCACGACCCACGCATTGAGGCGGTGGCGCATGGCCGTGACATTGCTGCCGTAGGCGACGACGCAGGCCTTGTACGTGCCGGGCGCAGGGCTGGTCACCTGCACAGCCTCGTTCGAACCGTCATTGCCGGAATAGAGCCACGTCCCGGACGGCGACAGCAGGCCCAGGTCATGGTCGTCGCCGGCATTGCTGTCCGCCTGGTACAGCGCGAACCGGGCCACCGTGGTGTTGGCCGGAACGACCACCGGATAGACGCGGACCGACGCGGTATTCACGCCGGCAGCGCACGCTGTTTGCAGTTGCGCCGAGCTGAGCGCGCTGGCGCCCAGGGTGAGCTGCTCGCCCACGGCAGCTTCCTTCAGGCCGCCTTTGGCAAATGGCATCACGCCTGTGTAGCCGGTTTTGACGAGGAACAGCTTGCTGCCGCTGACCTTGTCGCTGGTAATCTCGGCTGGGGCCGTGACCGCCAGGCCGGCGCGGGCCGTGACCGGAATCCTGACGGTATGGCTGCCGTCGGTCCAGGAAAGGCTGCCGAACTGCCACACGCTTTGCGCCGCGCCGGCGTTGGTCAGGCGTACCGTGAAGCTGCCGGTTGCGCCTGGCGCCAGCGTCAGTGACGACGGCGTCAGCAGCGTGCTGAAACCTGGCACCGACGCGCTGCCGGTATAGGTGGCCGTCGCGCTGCCGACGTTGGTGACGCTGCGGCGAACCGTTGTGGCGCCCTGGACCTGGGAGACCGTAATCGACGGCAGGTTCAGGTTGTACGTTTCGTCGAGGACGCCGTACGTGGTGCAGTCGGATGCAGGCGATACCGACGCCCGGTTGACCTTGCAGTTGTACGCCACGTAGTCGGCCTTGCCGGCGTCGTACACCAGGCCCGGATCGGTTGCCCGGTTCGGGTCGATGTGGCCGGCGCCCTGCGCCCATGGCAGCAGGCCGTTGGACTGGCCGGCAACGCCGTCGTTGAGCGTTGAATACGCTGTCGTCATCAGCGCCGATTTGACGGCCGCCGGCGACCAGCCCGGGTGCGCCTGGCGCAGCAGCAGGGCGACGCCGGCCACGTGCGGGCTCGACATCGACGTGCCCTGGTAGGACGCGAATGCGCCCGGCGGCACCAGGTTGCCGGTGACCACTGCCGTATGCTCGGCCTGGTTGAGCGCCGGCGTCACGCTGGCGATGATGTCCACGCCGGGGGCGGTCAGGTCCGGTTTCAGGATATTGGCGTCGCCGGCGTTCGGGCCGCGCGACGAGAAACCGGCCATGATCGGGGCGGGAATCGGCTTGTTGTAGAAGGTGCCGAGTGCGGCGCGGGCGGCAGCGCCCTGGGCGACCACGTAGGCCTTGACGGCACTGCCGTCGGCCTGGTTGACGTGCACGGTCGGCACCGAGTGCGCTTCGGCCACCAGGCCGGAACCATTGTCGGCCAGGATCATGCCGACGCCGCCGGCGTTGAGCACGGCCAGCGATTTGTCGACCCGGGCATTCGATCCGCGCGTGCAGACGACGATCTTGCCGGCCACCTTGACGGGATCGAGCAGCACTTGCGGCGCCGCCGGCGCGCCGCTGTAGCACAGGTTGGCGTTGCCGCCGCCCACGCCCGCGTCTTCGGCCCTGATCACCTGGGTGCTGGCCACTGGTGTTCCGTTGACCGAGGCGCCGGTGTATTTCACGCCGCTGCCAAGCGTGACGTCGGCCACGTAATTGCGGTCATGGGTCGAGGCGGCAACCGTTGTCAGCCATGGGCTGATGTGGGCCACGGCCTGGCCGGGACCGGAGTTGCCGGCCGACGCCGCCACGAAGACATTGGCCAGCGAGGCGCGGTAAAACGCTGTTTCCACCACGTCGACGGACGACGTTTGCGAGCCGCTGATCGAATAGTTGATGACGTTGACGCCATCCCGGACCGCCGCATCGATGGCAGAGACCGCATCGCTGTTGAAGCAGCTGTTGGTGGCCCTGGTGCCATCCGGCTCGGCCGGGTTGTCGTAGGTCCAGCAGATTTTGTAGGAGGCCACGCGCGCGCGCGGGGCCATGCCGCTGGCCAGTCCCATGAAGGCGCCGGCCAGGTTCACCGGATTGTTGGCGTTGCCGGCTGCGGTCGAGGCGGTGTGGTCGCCGTGGCCGCCGTGGCCGGTGGAGACGCCGTTGCTGCCGATATTCGAATCGCGCGGCGAAACGTAATCGCTCCAGTTCAGCGTCAGGCCCGACGCGCGAAAACCGCTGTTGAAGTATTTGGCGCCGATCAGCTTGTTGTTGCAATGGACCAGCGGATCAAAGCCTTCGCCAGCCATGCAGCCGCCCGTGAAGGTGTCCGGCGGGGAAGTGTAGGCCAGGGAACCGGCTGCATCGAACGTGGGCCTGCCGTTGGCGTCGACGCGGTCGGCGAACGCGGTATTTTCCGGCCAGATACCGCCGTCGACGATACCGACGACCATGTTTTCACCTTTCACCAGCGCGCCGCCAGCCAGCTGCGACCACAGGCCGCCCGGTGCGGACAGGCCCAGGAACGCGCTGGTGGTGACGGTGTCGTACTTGCGCGCCGCGTCGGCCTGGATGTCGACGACGGCGGGATTGTTTTTCAGCGCCAGCACTTCGGCATCGGTGAGCAGCGCGGCAAAACCGTTGATGACCACTTCATAGTCGGTCAGGACCGGGGCGTTGGCGATGGTGGCCAGCACCGCGCCTTTCTGGGCGCCCAGGTAGCGGACATAGTCGGCGACCGGCGCGGTATGGTAGTCGAACGCGACGCCCGGGGCAGGGCGGGTCGCGGCCAGGCCGGGAATGTCGCCCTTGTAGGTGGCGGCCGGCTCGGCTTGCAGCTGGACGATATAGGCGCGGCGCACTTCCTGTGCGTGCGACAGGGTGGCGGCGCCGGACAGCAGGAGGGCGGCGGCGAGGGCGATGGGGCGAACTTGAAATGTCATGGCGGGGTCTCGATGGTGTGGATAGGAGGCTCAGGCTGCGCGGCGGGGAGCGTTCAGGCGCAGCGAACGCAGCGCCAGCGCCCCCAGGCCCACCAGGACCAGCGTGCCTGGCTCCGGCACTTCGCCGTCGGCGCCCACCGTGACGACGTTGTCGAGGGCGAACTGGGCCTGGTTCCGGGTGCGGTCGCAGTTGCCGGTCGCGTCGCAGGCATAGCTGGCAACGAGCACGTCGGTGAACAGCGCGCCGCCGCCAAAGCCGGACAGGTCGTAGGTCGCGAAATTGAAGTTGCCGTTGGTTGGACCGGCCAGGTCCAGGTAGATCTCGGCAACCAGGCCGACTGCGTCGTATGCAGCGAGGTACAGCAGGCCGGCGACCGACGGATAACCCGGCATGCCGGCGCCGATGAAACTGGCGTCGAGGCTGGAGATGCTGAAGGCGGAACCGTCCTGCATGCCGAAGAACAGGAAGCCGTCGTTCAGGGCGCTGTAGTAGTTGGTCGCGTTGTTGATGGGGCACTGCACGCTCAGGCAGGTTTCGCTGGTGCCGATCGCACCGACAAAACCGGCGGTGCCTGCACCTTCCACGTAGTAATTTCCGATGGTCAGGACGTCGCCGGAAAACACGAACGGCGCATCGACCGGGGTTTCAAAATCGAGCACGCCGGCCTGCGAGGCGGGCGCCGCGCACATGGCGGCGGCAAGGGCAAATGCGTTGAACAGGCGCTTGATACCGCGTCGCGGGGAAGTGGAATTCCGAATCATGTTGTCAGCCTTTATGTGGAAGGATCATGGTCGCGGCGCGGCCGTTCATCACCCGGGGTCACCCGAGGGTTGTCACCAAATATAGGCTTGCTAACAATTTAGGTATATAAAATTGTAACGTGGAAAATTTTGATTTTTTGGCAATAGCAAAAGATAATTTTGTTTTTGCTGTGATAACGCAGAATCCAGACGAGAAAGGTGGTGTAGCAAATGCACGACACGCATGAAAAAAGGCTGCATTCCCGCAGGAATGCAGCCTTTCTGTTGCCCAACTAACCTTGTTGCAGACCGCACTTGCGGTCCGCTCTCAATTTAGTCGGCAGCGATTTTTGCCGGGGACGTGCGCTCGGCCTGGGCAGCCGGGATGCCGGCAGTGCCGGTCTCGACGCGCAGCACCGTGGTGGCACGCACGACGTTCGACGTATCGACGAACTGGGCAGCACCAAGGTAGCGCTTGTTGTTGTCCAGGCCCGACCACGAGAAGCCGATCGTGGTGTTCATGCCGGCAGTGACTTTGCCCGGCACTGCCACGACCATCTTGCCACCCGCGTCAGCGGTCGTGACGACCCACGAGTTGAGGCGGTGGCGCATTGCAGCGACATCGCTGCCGTACGCATCGACGCAGACCTTGTAGGTGCCGGCCGCAGGGCTGGACACCTGCACGGCTTCGTTGGTGCCGTCGGCACCCGAATACGTCCACGTGCCGTCCGGCGCCAGCAGGCCCAGGTCATGGTCGTCACCGGCGTTGCTGTCTGCCTGGAACAGGGCGAAACGCGCCACCGTGGTGTTGGCAGGAATGGTGACCGGGTAGACGCGCACGCCTGCCGTGCTGGTGCCGGCGGCGCACGCTGTTTTCAGGGTGGCCGATGTCAGTGGCTGGGCGGCAAGGGTGACCGAATCGCCCAGTGACGCTTCTTTCAGGCCGCCTTTGCGGGCGGTCATCGTGCCGCTGTACGTCGTCTTGACCGTGAACAGCTTGCTGCCGGTGACTTTGTCGCTGCCGATTTCGCCCGGCGCCGTGATTGGCAGGCCGGCCCTGGCCGACATCGGGATCTTGACGGTGTGGGTACCATCGGCCCACGTCAGGCTGCCGAACTGCCAGACGTTGACAGGCGCGGTGGTGCCGGCCAGGCGTACCGTGAAGCTGCCGGTGGCGCCTGGCGCGAGGGTCAGCGTCGATGGCGACACAACCGTCGTGAAGCCAGGCACCGAACCGGTTGCGGTGTAGGTCGCCGTGGTGGCGCCGACGTTGGTCACGCTGCGGCGCACGGTCACGGTGCCTGGCACCGACGCAACGGTGATCGACGGCAGGTTCAGGTTGTACGTCTCGTCGAGGATGCCGAACGTGGTGCAGTCGGATGCCGGCGACACGATGGCGCGGTTGACCTTGCAGTTGTACTGGACGTAGTCGGCCTTGCCGGCGTCATACACCAGGCCCGGGTCGGTGGCCTTGTTCGGGTCGATGTGACCGGCGCCCTGCGACCATGGCAGCAGGCCGTTCGAGGCGCCGGCAACGCCGTCGTTGAGGGTCGAGAAACCGGTCGTCATCAGGGCCGACTTGATGGCTGCCGGCGACCAGGTCGGGTGCGCCTGGCGCAGCAGCAGCGCGACACCGGCCACGTGCGGGCTCGACATCGACGTGCCCTGGTAGGACGCGAATTCGCCCGGCGGGACGAAGGTGCCGGCAACGACGCCGTCGTGCTCGGCGGCGGTGAGCGCCGGCGTGACGTGGGCAATCACGTCCACGCCAGGGGCGGTCAGGTCCGGCTTGAGGATGTTCGCGTCACCCATGTTCGGGCCGCGCGACGAGAAGCTGGCCATGAGCGGCGCCGGCTTCGGCTGGTTGTAGAACGTGCCGATCGATGCGCGGGCAGCAGCGGCCTGGGCAACGACGTAAGCCTTGATGGCATTGCCGTCGGCCTGGTTGACGTGGACGGCCGGGACCGAGTGGACTTCCGAGACCAGGCCGGCGCCGTTGTCGGCCAGGACCATGCCGATGCCGCCGGCGTTGAGCACGGCCAGGCTCTTGTCGGTACGCGCATTGGTGCCGCGGGTGCAGACCACGATCTTGCCGGCGACTTTGGCCGGGTCAAGCAGCACCTGGCCGGTGGTCGGGCCGCTGCTGTAGCACAGGCTGGCGTTGCCGCCACCCAGGCCTGCGTCTTCCGCACGGATCATCGGCGCGTTCGGCAGGGCGTTCGAGTTGGTCGAGGCGCCGGTGTATTTTGCGTTGTTGCCCAGCGTGACATCAGCCACGTAGAAGCGGTCGTGGGTCGATGCAGCAACCGTAGTGAGCCATGGGCTGATGTGGGCGACGGCATTGGCCGGTCCCGAGTTGCCGGCCGAGGCGGCGACGAAGACGCCTGCAAGCGAGGCGCGGTAGAACGCCAGTTCGACCGGGTCGGACGAAGCCGTCTGGGAACCGCTGATCGAGTAGTTGATGACGTTCACGCCATCCTTGACTGCCATGTCGATGGCGGAAATGGAGTCGGTGTTGTAGCAGCTGTTGGTGGCGTTGGTGCCATCCGGTTCCGCCATGTTGTCGTAAGTCCAGCAGACTTTATACGAGGACACGCGTGCACGCGGCGCCATGCCGCTGGCCAGGCCCATGAATGCGCCGCCCATGGTGACCGGGTTGTTGGCATTGCCCGCTGCGGTCGAGGCGGTATGGTCGCCGTGGCCGCCGTGGCCGGTCGAGACGCCGTTGCTGCCGATGTTCGAATCGCGCGGCGAGATGTAGTCGCTCCAGTTGAGCGTGCGGCCCGACGCGATGAAACCGGCGTTGAAGTATTGCGCGCCGACCAGCTTGTTGTTGCAATGCTTGGCTGGATCGAAACCCTGTCCCGATACGCAGCTGCCTTTGAAAGTCACGGGCGCCGAGGTGTAAGCCAGGGTGCCGTTGGCATCGAACGTCGGCTTGCCGTCGGCATCGACGCGGTCGGCAAAGGCCTTGTTTTCCGGCCAGATGCCGCCGTCGACAATGCCGACGACCATGTCTTCACCCTTGACGAGCGAGCCGCCCGCGTATTGCGACCACAGGCCGCCGGATTTGGCCAGGCCGAGGAACGCAGCGGTCGTGACCGTGTCGTAGGAGCGGGCTGCATCGGCCTGGATGTCGGCCACGGCAGCGTTGTTCTTGAGCGTCATGACTTCAGCGTCGGTCAGCATGACGGAAAAGCCATTCAGGACGACATCGTAGTCGGCCAGCACCGTTGCGTTGGCGATGGTCGCCAGGACTTCGCTTTTCTTCGCGCCCAGGTACTGGACGTAATCGCGCACCGGCGCCGAGTGATAGTCGAAAGGGGTGCCGGGCGCCGGCTGGGTGGCAGCCAGGCCGCTGATGTCGCCTTTGTAGGTTGCTGCCGGTTCTGCTTGCAGCTGGACGATGTAGGGACGGCGTACTTCCTGGGCGGAGGCGGTGGCGGCAACGCCGGCCAGCATCAGGGCGACGGCGAGGGCGATAGGACGTGCTTGGAAAGTCATGTTGGGTGGTCTCGTAGGTGTTGTTCGAATGGGGCGATCAGGCGGCGCGGCGGCGTTTGAAGCCAGCCAGGCCGGCCAGTCCCAGGCCCAGCAGGGCAAGCGTGCCCGGTTCCGGAACCGCGGCAGCGTCGACGGTCACGACATTGTCGAGGGCGAACCGGGCCTGGTTCATGGTGCGGTCGCAGTTGCCGGAGGCGTCGCAGGCGAAGCTGGCGATGAGCACGTCGGTAAACAGGTTGCCGCCACCGAAGCCGGTCAGGTCGTAGGTCGCGAAATTGAAGTTGCCGGCGGTCGGGCCAGCCAGGCTCAGGTAAATCTCGTCGACGAAGCCGGCGGCATTGTATCCGGCGATGTACAGCAGCGCGGCGACGGACGGATACGTGGCTGCTGCACCGATGAAGCTGGCGTCGAGGCTGGCGATGCTGAATGCGCCGCCGTTGCGCAGGCCGAAGAACATGTAGCCGTCGTCCAGCGCCGCGTAGTAGCTGCCATTGTTGTTGGCTGGGCACTGAAGTCCTCCACCGGAGCATGCATCGTTGTTCGAAATCGTTCCCACGAAACCGGCGGTGCCCGCACCTTCTACGTAATAATTGCCCATGGATAATACATCGCCGGCGAACACGAACGGTGCGTCGACCGGCGTTTCAAAATCAAGCACGCCGGCGTGTGCCGACGGGGCCATGCACATTGCCGCGGCGACCGTTGCCGTGCCGAACAGTTTTGCGAAATTTGCTGCGAACAGAGATTTCCGAATCATGGTTCCAAACCTTTTAGTTGTACGTTGTGCATGGTCGCCAGAGCGCCGTTTTTTCACTTGAAACATTTTCAAGATGAAATCAAATATAGCAACGGCGATAACGCTCGTGTGGTTAATCACAACATTGATTGTTCGGTTTTCAAACAGCTTTATGGAACAAAATTTTGTTTTCTCTATCGAAATAGCTTCTCTATAGAACGTCAGGACCTCTCGAAATTTTTTAACTACGTTGCATAATTACATCAACTTTCACGCGAAATGCTTATATTATTGCAAATAGTTAAAATAAATTGTCACTAACATACTAGTTTTGTATAAAAGAAAAGTTGTCGCCGGTTTGATGGCCGTGGTAGCCTTGCACGCGCTTTGACGTCCCGATCGCTTGCAACAGGTCGTTGCGACGCAGCTCACCATTTCCCATCAGGAGCAGTTCTCATGTTTAATGCCACCACACCGGGTGCGTCCGGACCAGCCTGCCGGCGCAAGGACCATGGCGCTGTCCAGGCCGGTTTTACGCTGCTTGAACTGCTGGTCGTCATCGTGATCATCGGGTTGCTGGCCGCGTATGTCGGCCCGAAATACTTCGCCCAGTTGGGCAAATCCGAAGTCACCATCGCCAAAGCGCAGATCGAGTCGCTGGAAAAATCGCTCGATACGTACCGGCTCGACGTGGGCCGCTATCCGACCACGGAAGAGGGCCTGGGCGCGCTGATGGCCGCACCGGCTACTGCCACCGCGAAATGGAATGGCCCGTACCTGAAGAAAGCCATTCCGCCTGATCCGTGGGGCCACGCGTATGTTTACCGCGCGCCCGGCAGCAAGGGTGACTATGAAATCGTCTCGACCGGCAAGGATGGCCAGCCGGGCGGAACAGGGGAAGATGCAGACATCAGCTCGCAATAACCCAGCTTCGTCCCCGATCGTCTCCTACTTCGTGTTGTCATCCTGATGCAGTTCGCCGTCCGCACCCTTGCCCCCGACCTGTCGATCGCCACCATGGTGATCGACGCCAATGACGCTGGCGACGCCCGGCGGCAGGTGGAGGCGCGCGGCCTGTTCGTCAGCGCCGTCGAGCCCGCGCGCGCAGCCGGTTTGCAGCGCGGGGGCGGCAAATTGTCGCTGGTGCTGTTCAGCCAGGAATTGCTGGCGCTGCTCAACGCGGGCCTGGGGATTGTGGAAAGCCTGGAAGCGCTGCTGGAAAAGGAAGCCGCACCGGGCACCCGCGCCGTGCTCGAGCGCCTGCTGGGCGGACTGCGCGAAGGCAAACGTTTTTCCAGCGTGCTGGCCGAGCAGCCCGGGCTGTTTCCCCCTTTATATATCGGCATCGTGCGCGCAGCCGAAGGCACCAGCGATCTGCCGCGCGCGCTGGCCCGCTTCATCGATTATCAGCAGCGCATCGACGTCGTGCGCGCCAAACTGGTCAGCGCCGCGATCTATCCGTCGATCCTGCTGCTGGTCGGCGGCGGCGTATCGCTGTTTTTGATTTCGTACGTGGTGCCGCGCTTTGCCGAGGTCTACCAGGGCGCCGGGCGCAACCTGCCGTGGATGTCGCAGGTGATGCTGAGCTGGGGCGAATTCGCCGGCGCCCACAGCTTCGCTCTGGGCATCGGCATCGTGGCCGCACTGGGGACAGCCTTTTTCGGCATCCGCCACTTGCTCAGGAGCGGCGGGATTGCGCGCCTGCTGGGGCGCGTGCCAGCCATCGGCGAGCGCGTGCGCATCTATGAACTGTCGCGCCTGTACCTGACCCTGGGGATGCTCAGCGAAGGCGGCATCACCATTGTCAACGCCATTGAAACGGTGCAGGCAATGGTGTCGCCGGCCGTGCGTTCGAACCTGGCTGCCGCGCGCGCCGCCATCGAAGCGGGCCAGCCTTTGTCGGATGCATTTGAAGCGAACAGTTTGACGACACCGATTTCGCTGCGCATGCTGCGGGTGGGCGAGCGCACTGGCGACATGGGCCCGATGCTCACGCAATCGGCTGCTTTTTACGACGGCGAAATCAGCCGCTGGATCGACCGGTTTACCAAAACCTTCGAGCCGCTGCTGATGGCTGGCATCGGCCTCATCGTCGGCGCCATCGTGGTCCTGCTGTACATGCCGATTTTCGACCTTGCCGGAGACATGTCATAAATACCGTTGTCGATGCCTCCCTGCTGGCGCGCGCACGCGCGCAAAGCCGCCTGTCCCGGCGCGCGCTGGTGACCGAACTCGAAGCCCTGTCCGGGCTCGACCCGCGGGCGCTGTTGCGGGCACTGGCCGACCCGTTCGGCCTGGACGTCATGGAAACAGCCGACATGTTCGACCAGCAGCCGGCGTTCGACCTGCTGCCGCTGGCGCAAGCCCTGTCGCGCTACTGCGTGCTGCTGCGCGGCGCGGACGGGCGCGTGACCGGCGTGGTGGCCGACCCGTTCGACGTCGACCTGCAGACCTGGTTGTCCAGCAAGGCCGGCGCCACTGCCGGCACGCCGCTGCACCTGTGCCTGGCGCTGCAGGCCGACATCCAGGCGTACCTGTCGAAGCATGAAGAATCGGCGCGCGCCACCGACACGCTGGCCCCTGGCGTCACGGACGCCCGGCGCGACGGCAAGACTGCGGCCGTGCTGTCGTTCGCGTCTGTCTCGGAAGCCGCCAGCCCGGCCGTGAAACTGGTCAATTCGACCCTGTACGATGCGTTGAAAGCCGGCGCATCGGACATTCACCTGGAAAGCACTGCAGGCGGCCTGGCTGTCAAATACCGCGTCGACGGCGTGCTCGACCACGCCACCACCGTGGGCGGCATCGAGCTGGCCGAGCATATCGTCTCGCGCATCAAGGTGCTGGCCGAGCTCGATATTGCCGAGCGGCGCATCCCGCAGGACGGGAGCTTTCGCGTGGAAGCGAACGGCCGCGACATCGACCTGCGCGTGTCGATCATGCCAAGCATTCACGGCGAAGACGCGGTCATCCGGATTCTCGACAAGCGCGCCATGATCGAGGCGTACGGCTCGCTGTCGCTCGAAGCGCTGGGATTCGACGCGCCGTCGCTGGTGACCTTGCGCACGCTGGCGCAGGAAGCCTATGGCATGCTGCTGGTGACCGGCCCCACCGGTTCCGGCAAGACCACGACGCTGTATGCGGCGCTCACTGAAATCCACAACGGGCGCGAAAAGATCATCACCATCGAAGACCCGGTCGAGTACCAGCTGCCCGGCATCCTGCAAATTCCCGTCAACGAAAAAAAGGGCCTGACCTTTGCCAAGGGCCTGCGCTCGATCCTGCGCCACGACCCGGATAAAATCATGGTTGGCGAAATCCGCGACCGCGAAACGGCGGAAATTGCAGTGCAATCCGCGCTGACGGGCCACTTGGTGTTGACGACCGTCCACGCCAACAATGTGTTCGACGTGTTCGGCCGCTTTACGCACATGGGCATCGACCCGTACGCGTTCGTGTCGGCGCTGAACGGCATCTGGGCGCAGCGCCTGATCCGCATGAACTGCCCGCGCTGCGCGCTGCAGTACGATCCCGACGATGCGGAGCTGGCATCCGCGCGCCTCGAGCGCGGCGCAGTGCACGACTATGTGTTCATGCGCGGCGCCGGCTGCGGCGATTGCCGCGGCACGGGTTACAAGGGGCGCCGCTCGATTGCGGAGATCCTCACGCTGAACGACGAGATCCGCGAACTGATCGTCGACAAGCAGCCGATCCGGCAAATCAAGGCGGCAGCCTATGCCAATGGCACGCGCAGCCTGCGCCTGGCCGCCCTGGAACTGGTCAAGCGCGGCGCCACCACGATCGAGGAAATCAGGCGGGTGACACTGCATGCTTAACCATATTGGCAAGTCGCTCAGGCTGGGCCTGGCCACCGATGCGATCGCGCTGGTCGACGCCCGCCGCTGGCGCCGCGCGCCGGTCGAAGTGCTGGCTGAAGCGTCGCTTGGCTCCAGCGGCCTGGATCACCTCGCGTTGGCGCTGCGCGCCATGCTGGCCGATGCGGATGTTGCCGGCCGCGCGCTGACGGTGATCGTCAGCGATGAACTGGCGCGCCTGTGGCAGGTGGCGCCGCCCGTCGGCAGCGCGCGCATGGCCGACCTGGAAGGCGCTGCCGCGCTGCGCTTCCAGGCGCTGTATGGCGCCGCGCCCGTGGGCTGGCGCATTGGCGCCGACTGGAGCGTCAAGCGGCCGTTCCTGGCAGCCGGCCTGCCATCGGCCTTGCTGGCGCTGCTCGAAGAAGTGGCGCTGGAACAGAGACTGCGCCTGGTGGAAGTGACGCCGCAATTCGTGGCGGCCTTCAACGGGGTGCGCGGCAAGATTGCGGCCGACGCCTGGTTCGGTGTGCTGCAGGCGGGCGTGCTGACGCTGGGCGTGCAGGCAGTGGCGGGACACCTGGGCGCCGTGCGCGCCATTGCCGTGCCGCCGGGCGCCGACGGCGACTGGCTGGCGCGCCACGTGGCACGCGAAGCGCTGCGCCTGGACGTGCCGGCGCCGCAGCGCCTGCAACTGTGCGGCGACGCGCCATCGAACTGGCAAGGAAAAAACCTGGCCTGCACATTGCTCGACGCCGGCCGCAACGGCGCCGGCTGGTCCGCGCCAGTGCGCCTGGCCTGCAGCGGGAGCCGCGCATAATGGGCAACATGAAAAAACTGCGGATCGATTTCGCGCCGCCTTCACTGGCGCGCACCTGGTTTCATACGTCGCGCCCGGCGCGCGCGCTGGCAGGCATCGCGCTGGTCCTGGCGGTCGTGGCGGGCGTGCAGGCATGGACGCTGGCAGAACAGCGCCGCACGGACGCCGAGCAGGTCGCGCAGGTAGCCGCGCGCCACGTGGCGCCCGCACAGCCGGCGCAGGCGCCGGCGACCGTCACGGTCAGCGTGGCGCAGGCCGCTGCCGTCAACGCGGCGATCCTGCAGCTCAATCTGCCATGGCGCGCGCTGCACGACGCGATTGGCGCGGCCACGCCGCCGAATGTGGCGCTGCTGGCGCTCGAGCCGGATGCGCGCAAGCACATGGTGCGCATCACTGCCGAAACGCGCGGCAGCGACGAGATGATCGGTTACGTTGAAAAACTGCAGGCACAGAACTGGTTCACGGCAGTGGCGTTGACGCACCATGAAACCAATGACGTCGACCCGAACAAGCCGCTGCGCTTCCAGGTCGAAGCGCAGTGGGCCGGAGAGCTGCCATGAACCGCGTGAACCTGTCTGCCCTGGCGCTGCGCGCGCGGCTGGCCATGCGCGGCATCGGCCCGGTGGCGGCCGGCGCGCTGGCTGTGGCCCTCGTTGCGGCAATGGTGCTGGCCTGGGCGCTTTCCGCGCAGGCGCGCGAGGCGCAGGAGCAGCAGGCCAGGCTGGTGCAGGCGGCTGCGCCGCCGCCGGCGCCGGTGGTATCGCCCACTGCCGCAGCCAACGAGAACCTGGCATTGTTTCATGCGGCGCTGGGCGAGCGCCGCTATGCCGAGCAGCAGGTGAAAACCCTGTTCGGCATCGCAGCCAAAACCGGCATCAACCTGCGCCAGGGCGAATACAAGGCCGCGTATGACCAGAACGGCAAGCTGCACACGTACCAGGTGACGCTGCCCGTGACCGGGAGCTACCAGGCAATCTGGCAATTTGCACTGCTGTCGCTGCGTGCGATTCCGTTCGCGGCGCTGGACGATATCGGCTTTCGCCGCGACGATATCGGCGCGGCCGGCGTCGATGCACGGGTGCGGTTTACCTTGTACCTGGCCGACGATGGCGCCGTCCCTTCCATGGGAGGGAGCGCGCAATGACACCACGCCACCTCGCCATGGGCGCGGCCTTGCTGCTTGCGGCCGGACTGGTTTTCTTTGGCGACAATACGCCCGACACCAGCGTGGCCGAGCCGGTGGAACGGGCGGCACGCGCGCCAGCAGTTACCGCCAGTGCGCCGGTTGCCGCGAGCACGGTGAAAGCCGGCGCTGAACCCGTCATCCTGCGCCTGCTGCCGCGCGATGAACTGATGGGCGATGACAGCAAGGATGGCCGCGTGCTGTTCGGCAGCCAGAACTGGAATCCGCCGGCCCCGCCGCCGCCCGCGCAGGCCGTTAACACGGCGCCGCCACCGCCACCGATGGCGCCGCCGCTGCCGTTCAAACTGATCGGCAAATCGGTCGGCTCCGGCGTGTACGAGGTGTATCTCGCACGCGGCGAGCAGGTCTACCTCGTGCGCGAAAAGACGACGATTGACGGCACTTACCGGGTCGACAAGATCGCCCCGCCGATGCTGACCCTGACTTACCTGCCGCTGAACCAGGTTCAGCAGCTCAATATTGGAGTATTCGACTGATGGCACGTTCCCCGAAACGCCTGGCCCTGGCCATCCTGGTGGCGGCCGCCCTGAGCGGTTGCGCCGGCTCGGCGGCCTACCGCGAAGGCACCGACCTGCTGTCGAAAAACCAGGTCGAGCAAAGCCTGGTGAAATTCCAGCAGGCAGTCGATGAAGCGCCCGGCAATGCTGCCTACCAGGCTGCCTACCTGCGCACGCGCGACAACAACGCCAATCGCCTGTTGTTGCAGGCCGACCGCGACCTGGCCGACGGCAAGCCCGCGCTGGCCCAGCAGAATTTCATCCGTGTATTGACCATCGACCCGGGCAACGAGCGCGCCCGCATCGGCATGCGCGCCATCGACGCCGACCGCCGCCATGCCACGCTGCTGTCCGAGGCCGCCGCCGCTACCGACAAGCGCGACTACGACACGGCCAAGACCAAACTCAACGCCATCCTGGCCGAACGCCCGAGCCACGAGGACGCGCGGCTGCTGCTGGCCCAGGTGACGGAAAAAAGTGCGCCGCCCACGGCTGAAACCGAACTGACCGCGGCGTTCCGCAAACCGATCAGCCTGGAGTTCCGCGACGCGCCGTTGAAGCAGATCTTCGAAGTGATCGCGCGCCACTCGGGCCTGAATTTCGTGTTCGACAAGGACGTGAAAGCCGACCAGCGCACGTCGATCTTCCTGAAGAACACGACAGTGGAAGCCGCCGTGTATTTCCTGCTGGTGACCAACCAGCTGGAGCGCCAGGTCATGGACGGCAACACGATCCTGATCTATCCAAACGTGGCCGCCAAGCTGAAGGAATACCAGGAAATGTCGGTGAAAACCTTTTTCCTGGCCAATGCGGACGCCAAGGCCATCGGCAACACGCTGAAAACCATCCTCAAGACGCGCGATGTCGTCGTCGATGAAAAGCTCAACCTCGTCATCGTGCGCGACAGCCCCGAGGCAATCAAGCTGGCGGGCCAGCTGATTGCCGTGCAGGACGTGCCGGAGGCGGAAGTGATGCTCGACGTCGAAGTGCTGGAAATTACCCGTACGCGCGCGATGGACCTGGGCGTGGCGTGGCCGACGACGCTGTCGTTTTCGCCCCTGGCGAACGCAAGCGGCGCCCTGACCATCAACGATATCAAGGGGCTCAATTCCAACAGCATCGCTGTTGGCGGCGTGGCGGCCAGCATCACGGCCAACAAGACCGACGGCGACACCAACACGCTGGCGCACCCGCGCATCCGTGTGCGCAACAAGGAAAAAGCCAAGGTCGTCATTGGCGACAAGGTGCCAAACATCACGTCGACCATTTCGTCCGGCGTGGGCGGTTTTTCCACGGAATCGATCAATTACCTCGATGTCGGCCTGACCCTGAATGTGGAGCCGACCATTTCGCTCAACAACGAAGTGGCGATCCGGATTTCAATGGAAGTGTCCAACCTGATCGACACCATCACCAGCAAGAACGGCACCGTGGCGTACCGCATCGGCACGCGCTCGGCGTCGACCATGCTGCAATTGAAGGATGGCGAAAACCAGGTGCTGGCCGGGTTGATCAACAATGAAGAGCGCGCGTCCGGCAGCAAGATCCCGGGACTGGGCGACCTGCCGATCGTGGGACGCCTGTTTGGCGCCGGGCGCAACCAGAACGACCGGACCGAGATCGTGTTGTCGATCACGCCGCACCTGATCCGCAACCTGCAGCGGCCAACCGTGGGAGCGTCCGAATTCGGCGCCGGCACTGAAACGAGTTTCCGGCGCCGTCCCGACATGACTGCGCGCGGCAATGCAGTGCTGCCGGGCGGCGCGGTACAGACGGGCGGCGGCGTGTCCACCAGTGCGGGCGGCCAGCCTGGGGCCGCGGGCCAGCAGCGGCCGTACCAGGCGCTGCCGGTGGGCCGTCCCGCCACGCCGGTCACACCGGCCGTCGTCGTCAACCCGGCAGACCCGGCGCCGCTGCCCGCGCTGCCCCTGAGCCCGGATACGCCGCCCGTCCAGGCCGCGCCGAACCAGCCGCAAATCCTCGCGGTGCCCGTGCCGGTCACCACCACCCCGGCCGCGCCACAACCAACGCAACCGGTCCCGACGACCCAGCCATGAAAGCGCGCGGCTTCACCCTGATCGAATTGCTGGTGACGCTGGCGATCCTGGCGCTGCTGGGAACGCTCGTGGTGCCGGTGTTCGAGATTACGCACCAGCGCCGCCAGGAGCAGGAATTGCGCCGTTCACTGCGCGAGATCCGCACGGCGCTTGACGCGTACAAGAAAGCCAGCGACGAAGGCCGTATCCCCAAGACCATTGGCGCGACCGGCTATCCGGCCAAACTGGAATTGCTGGTCGACGGCGTGGTCGATGCGCGCAGCCCGAAAAAAGCCAAGATCTACTTCCTGCGCCGCCTCCCACGCGACCCTTTCAACGGCAGCGCCGACCTCGACGACGCCAAAACGTGGGGCAAGCGCAGCTACGCCAGCGAAGCGAATGAACCGCGCGAAGGCGACGATGTCTACGACGTGTACTCCACGTCCCCCAAAACCGGCCTGAACGGCATCCCCTACAGCAAATGGTAAGCACTGTGCTAACGTCAACCCCAGTTACCGTCATCCCGGCGAAAGCCGGGACCCATACCACGCTTCCGACATCGTTGAAGCAAGCGCTGCCACGTCGCTCATCGAAGGAAAACGGTTTTACGCTGATCGAACTCCTGGTCGTCCTCGCCATCGTCGCCCTGTTGCTCACACTCGCCGTCCCCCGTTTCTTCCCGAGCATCGACAGCGCCAAGGACACCATCCTGCGCGACAACCTGCGCAACACGCGCGCCGTCATCGACCAGTTCTACGCCGACACGGGCCGCTACCCCGATTCCCTCGAGCAGCTCGTTGAAAAGAAATACCTGCGCGCGCTGCCGGTCGACCCGGTTGCCGACAGCGCCACTGCCTGGATCCTGGTCCCGCCCGAGGACACCACCAAAGGCGCCCTGTATTCGATCCGCAGCGGCGCGCCCGGCAACGACCGCACCGGCAAGCCTTACGCAGAGTGGTGACAGTGAAACGACGCCAGCAAGGTTTCACTTACCTCAGCCTGGTGATCCTGCTGGCCATCCTGGGCCTGGTGGGCGCCGCCGCGCTGAAGGTCGATGCGCTGCTGGCGCGCGCCGCTGCCGAACAGGAATTGCTGGAAGTGGGCGCTGCGTTCAGCGCCGCACTGGACAGCTACGCCGCCGCCACGCCGCAAGGCAAGCCGCCGCAGCCCCCGACCTTGCAGGATTTATTGAAGGACACGCGCTTCCCGGGCATCAAGCGTCACCTGCGCAAGATTTTCGTCGACCCGATTTCAGGCAAGGCAGAGTGGGGCATCACGTACCTGGGTGACAAGGTGGGCGTGATTGGCGTCTACAGCCTGTCGCAGGCGCAGCCGCTCAAACTCGCGAATTTCGACGCGCGGTTCCAGAACTTTGAAAACAAGACGCATTACGCCGAGTGGAAATTCGTCGCAAAAGACCAGGGCGGCCTCGAGCGCATCAACGACACCAGACTGCCAGCCGTGACGCCACCCGCACCAGTGGCGCCGGCGCCGGCTACTCCGGCGGCATCGGAGCCGGAAGCGGCGCCCGAGCCGCCGGCCGAACCTGCGGCTCCCGAGCCTGCCGAGCCGCCCGAGGAACCGGAGCAGCGCTGATCAGCGGCTGCGGCGCTTGAAGTCGCCGAAGCGAAAACCCAGCGCAAAGAGCAGCGCAAAATACACGACCGCTGCCGCGCCGATGATGGCAAACAGCAGGCCCGCGCGCAGCCACGGCTGGGCGCGCAGGGCTGCCCAGTCGAACTGGCCCTGGGCGAACCACGCCACCGCGCCCAGCGCGCAGCTGGCGATGACCAGCTTCAGGAAAAACAGGCCCCAGCCCGGCTGCGCCTTGTAAATGCCGCGCTTGCGCAGGCCGATGAAGAGGAGCAGGGCGTTCAGGCATGCACCCACGCCAATCGACAGCGCCAGGCCTGCCACGCCCAGAAGCGGCACGAAGACCAGGTTCAGCAGCTGCGTGGCGACAATGACGACCATGGCAATGCGCACCGGCGTTTTCACGTTCTGGGTGGCATAGAACGCCGGCGCCAGGGTTTTCACGAGGATGATGCCAAGCAGGCCTGCCGCATACGCGGTCAGCGGCAGGCTGGAGGCGTGCACGGCGGCAGCGGTGAATTTGCCGTAGTTGAAGAGGGTGGCGATCAGCGGTTCGGCCAGCACGGCCATGCCCACGGCAGCCGGCATGGCCAGCAAAAAGGTCAGGCGCAGGCCCCAGTCGAGCAGCGACGAATATTCGCCGGCGTCGCCTTCGGCGTTGGCTTTCGACAAGCTCGGCAGCAGCACGGTCCCCAGCGCCACGCCCAGCAGGCCGATCGGGAACTCCATCAGGCGGTCCGCGTACTGCAGGGCCGAAATGCTGCCTTCCGCCAGGCTTGCGGCCCAGGTGGTATTGATGAGCAGGCTGATCTGCGCGGCCGCCACGGCAAACACGGCCGGCCCCATGCGTTTGAGCATGCGCCGCACGCCGGCGTCGTTCAGGCCGGAGAGCGGATTGAAGGACAGCCGCGGCAGCATGCCGATCTTCATCAGCGCCGGCACCTGGATGGCCACCTGCAGGATGCCGCCCACGCACACGCCAACGACCATCGCATACACAGGCTGCGCAAAATACTTCACCAGGAACAGGGCCGCCAGGATCTGTGAGACGTTCAGCAGCACGGGCGCAAACGCGGGAATCTTGAATTCGCGCCATGTGTTGAGGATGCCGCCGGCCAGCGCCGCCATTGCCATGCAGATGATGTAGGGGAACATGATGCGGGTCATCAGGACCGCGTCGTCGAACGCTTCAGGCGCCAGGCCACTGGCAATCAGGGCCAGCAGGCCGGCGCTGCCGGCGATGCCGATGAGGGTGACCAGCAAGGTGGCCCAGACCAGCGAATTGGCGACATGGTCGACCAGCGTTTTCGTGGCCTGGTCGCCCTGCGTGGCTTTATAATCGGCCAGGATCGGCACGAACGCCTGTGAAAACGCGCCTTCGGCAAACAGGCGCCGCAGCAGGTTCGGGATGCGGTAAGCAATGATGAAGGCATCCGTATAGGCCGATGCTCCGAACGCCCGTGCGAACAGGCTCTCGCGCAGCAGGCCGGTGATACGGGACAGCATGGTCATGCTGGAGATGGCGGCGACGGTTTTAAGCAGGTTCATGGGGCGCGATTATAAGTCCCCGCGCAGGCGGGGATCCATAACACATGAGCTAAATTACTTTAATAAGCGCTGTTGGAGACGCGCAGGATTCGATTCCGGCAAGCATGCTATGGGCCCCCGCCTTCGCGGGGGTTGCCCTTGACGCAATCGTCCGCTATAATCCTGGGCTGTACAGAATTCTGTTACGCAGACACTCATGTTTGGCAGGCACTGGTTTGGCAACAAGCTTACTTCGGATTGATGAATGAGCCGGTTTGACGAACATGTATGTTTGCAAACGCAACTTGACCCGATCTAGGAAATTCCATGGCAAATACCGCACAAGCGCGCAAACGCGCTCGTCAAGCAGTTAAGCAAAACGCACACAACTCGTCGCAGCGTTCCACCCTGCGTACCGCCATCAAGGCTGTCCGTAAAGCTATCCAGGCTGGCGACAAAGCTGCTGCTACCACGATCTTCCAGGCTTCGGTCTCGAAAATCGACAGCATCGCTGACAAGAAAATCATCCACAAGAACAAAGCTGCACGTCACAAGAGCCGCCTGGCTGCTGCCCTGAAGGCACTGTCGGCTTAATTGCGATCGTGCGCGCAGTTCTTGCTGCGCAGGCAAATGTAGTTGATTTCTTGCTTGAAAAAACCCGCCCGATCTTGATGATCCGGCGGGTTTTTTCGCGTGGCCGGGTCGCTTCCTGCTCCCGTAAGTGGGATAATAACCAGCTAACATGAGCGTAGTAACAACTGCACACTTTTGAGTTTCACCTATTGCGACAATGGTCGCGAACATCGAGGAAAATGCGCATGAGCAGTGATCAGACCATCATCTACACCTTGACCGACGAAGCGCCGCTGCTGGCGACGCACGCCTTTTTGCCAGTCGTTTCCGCCTTTGCCAAGGCCGCCGGTGTCACCGTCGAGCCAAGCGACATTTCCGTGGCCGCCCGTATCCTGGCCGCGTTTCCCGAGCGCCTGACGCCGGAACAGCGCATGCCCGACGCTCTGGTCGACCTGGGCCAGAAGACGCTCCAGCCTGAAACCAACATCATCAAGCTGCCGAACATTTCCGCTTCGGTGTCGCAGCTGGAAGCGGCCATCAAGGAACTGCAGGAAAAAGGTTACGACATCCCGTCTTACCCTGCGGATGCGAAGACCGACGAAGAAAAAGCCATCAAGGCCAAATACGGCAAGTGCATCGGTTCGGCAGTTAATCCGGTCCTGCGCGAAGGTAACTCGGACCGCCGCGCCCCGCGCGCCGTCAAGGAATACGCCCGCAAGAACCCGCATTCGATGGCCAAATGGTCGCCGGCATCGCGCACCCACGTGTCGCACATGACCGAAGGCGATTTCTACCACGGCGAAAAGTCGATGACGATTGCAGGCGCCCGCGACGTCAAGATGGAACTGATCACCAAAAGCGGCCAGACGATCGTCCTGAAAAACAAGGTGTCGCTGCTGGACGGCGAAATCATCGATTCGATGTTCATGAGCCGCAAAGCACTCTTGAAATTCTACGAAGAGCAGATCGAAGACGCGAAGGAAACCGGCGTCATGTTTTCCCTGCACGTCAAGGCGACCATGATGAAGGTGTCGCACCCGATCGTGTTCGGCCACTGCGTGCGCATGTTCTACAAGGAAGCGTTCGAGAAACACGGCGAACTGTTCGACAGTTTGAAAGTCAACGTCAACAACGGCATGGCCGACCTGTACAACAAGATCGACACGCTGCCAGTATCGCAGCGCGACGAAATCATCCGTGACATCCACGCCTGCCAGGAACACCGCCCGGCGCTGGCCATGGTCGATTCGGCCAAGGGCATCACCAACTTCCATTCGCCGAACGACGTCATCGTCGACGCGTCGATGCCCGCGATGATCCGCGCCGGCGGCAAGATGTACGGCGCCGACGGCCGCCTCAAGGAAGTCAAGGCAGTCATCCCGGAAAGCACCTTTGCCCGCATCTACCAGGAAATCCTGAATTTCTGCAAATGGCATGGCGCGTTCGACCCGAAAACCATGGGTACCGTGCCAAACGTCGGCCTGATGGCCCAGCAAGCCGAAGAATACGGCTCGCATGACAAAACGTTCGAGATCACCGAAGCCGGCGTGGCCAACATCACCGATCTGGCCACTGGCGAAGTGCTGCTCTCGCAAAACGTGGAAGAGGGCGATATCTGGCGCATGTGCCAGGTCAAGGATGCGCCGATCCGCGACTGGGTCAAGCTGGCTGTCACCCGCGCGCGCAACTCCGGCATGCCTGCCGTGTTCTGGCTCGACCCGTACCGTCCGCACGAGAACGAACTGATCAAGAAGGTCAAGGCGTACCTGCAGGAACACGATACGACCGGCCTGGACATCCAGATCATGTCGCAGGTGCGCGCCATGCGCTACACGCTGGAACGCGTCATCCGCGGCCTGGACACCATCTCCGTCACCGGCAACATCCTGCGCGATTACCTGACCGACCTGTTCCCGATCATGGAACTGGGCACGTCCGCCAAGATGCTGTCGATCGTGCCGCTGATGGCCGGTGGCGGCATGTATGAAACAGGCGCCGGCGGTTCGGCCCCGAAACACGTGCAGCAGCTGGTCGAAGAAAACCACCTGCGCTGGGATTCGCTGGGCGAGTTCCTGGCGCTGGCCGTGTCGTTCGAGGACATGGGCATCAAGACCGGCAACGCCAAAGCCAAAGTGCTGGCCAAAACGCTGGACGCAGCCACCGGCAAGCTGCTCGACAACCGCAAGTCGCCGTCGCCTAAAACCGGCGAACTCGACAACCGCGGCAGCCAGTTCTACCTGTCGCTGTACTGGGCCCAGGAACTGGCTGCGCAGTCTGACGACGCGGAACTGGCGGCATATTTTGCGCCAGTTGCCAAAACGCTGACGGAGAACGAAGCGACCATCGTCGCCGAGTTGCTGGCAGTGCAGGGCAAGCCGGTCGATATCGGCGGCTACTACAAGCTGGACGAAGCCAAGGTCAGCGCAGCGATGCGTCCAAGCGCGACGTTCAACGCCACGATTGACGCGCTGGTCTAATCAAATGGTGTAAATCGTTTCCTGCTTGATCAAAACCCGCCCGGCCAAATGGCCCGGCGGGTTTTTTTACTTCTTGATCAGTCCGCTTGATACCTGGACGAACTCGCCCGGCATCAAGGGATGCGTCGCCAGTGAAAACGGGCCGATGCTGCTGCGCACCAGGCGCAGGGTAGGGAGGCCCACTGCGGCCGTCATCCTGCGCACTTGCCGGTTCTTGCCTTCTTCCAGCGTGATGGCAATCCAGCTGGTCGGCTTGTCGGCACGCGCGCGGATGGGCGGGTTGCGCAGCCACAGCCATTCGGGTTCCGCGATCTGCACGGCGCGGCACGGCCTGGTGGTGAAGTCGCCCAGGTCAAGGGGCGCTTGCAGGCGCGCGAGCGCGGCGGCATCGGGCACGCCGTCGACCTGCACCAGGTACGTCTTTGCCTCCTTGTGGTCGGGATGGGCAATCTTGTGCTGCAGGGCGCCGTCGTCGGTCAGCAGCATCAGGCCTTCGCTGTCGGCATCGAGCCGGCCGGCAGGGTAGATGCCGGGGATGGTGACGTAATCGGCCAGCGATGCACGGCCTTCCTGCGGGGAGAACTGGCAGAGCACCTGGAACGGTTTATTGAAAAGTATGAGCATGGGCGCAACCTGGAATGTAGTCGGGCATAATAGTTCATCTGCAATGCAGAGCATGACTTACACCGATCAGAAAAAGAAAGAGCGCGATGTACCAACATATCCAAGTGCCGGCGGACGGCCAGAAAATCACCGCTAATCCGGATGCGACGCTGACGGTACCTGATCATCCCATCATCCCGTATATCGAAGGCGATGGCACGGGCCGCGATATCACGCCGGTGATGCTCAAGGTCGTCGATGCAGCGGTGGCCAGGGCGTATGGCGGGACGCGCAAGATCAGCTGGATGCAGATCTATGCCGGGTTGAAAGCCACCGAAGTGTATGGCCCCGACGTGTGGCTGCCGGAAGAAACCCTGGCTGTGCTGCGTGAATACATCATCTCGATCAAGGGGCCGTTGACCACGCCGGTCGGCGGCGGCATCCGCTCGCTGAACGTGGCCCTGCGCCAGCAACTCGACCTGTACGCGTGCGTGCGCCCGGTGCGCTACTTTGCCGGCGTGCCGTCGCCGTTGAAGGCGCCCGAGAAAACCGACATGGTGATCTTCCGCGAAAACTCGGAAGACATCTATGCCGGCATCGAGTACGTGCAAGGCTCGCCGGAAGCGCAAAAGCTGATCGATTTCCTGGTCAGTGAAATGGGTGTCAGCAAAATCCGCTTTCCCGGGACGTCCGCGATCGGCATCAAGCCGGTGTCGGTGGAAGGCACCGAGCGGCTGGTGCGCAAGGCCATCCAGTATGCGATCGAGCATGACAAGCCCTCGGTGACGCTGGTCCACAAGGGCAATATCATGAAGTACACCGAAGGGGGCTTCCGCGACTGGGGCTATGCCCTCGCGCAGAAGGAGTTCGGCGCGGTGCTGATCGACGGCGGCCCGTGGTGCAAGTTCAAGAATCCGAATACGGGGCGCGACATCGTGATCAAGGATTCGATCATGGATGCGTTTTTGCAGCAGATCCTGCTGCGCCCCGTCGAATACAGCGTGATTGCCACGATGAACCTGAATGGCGACTATATTTCCGATGCGGCCTCGGCCCAGGTTGGCGGCATCGGCATTGCGCCGGGCGGCAACCTGTCCGATTCGATCGCCATGTTCGAGGCCACGCACGGCACGGCGCCAAAGTATGCGGGCAAGAACTACGTGAACCCGGGATCCCTGATCCTGTCAGCGGAAATGATGTTGCGCCACCTCGGCTGGCTGGAAGCGGCCGACCTGCTCATTGCTTCCATGCAGAAGGCCATCGCGCTCAAGCGGGTGACGTATGATTTTGCACGGATGATGGAAGACGCAACCCAGGTGTCCTGCTCGGGTTTTGGCGACGTGATGATCGAGCAGATGTAGGCAAGCCCCTTGTGCGGCCGCAAAGTGGCCGCATGTGAGGTGGGCCAGCGAAAGTCCAGGCGAAAAAAAACCCTGCCTCAGCAAGGTTTTTTACTGCCACCGAGGGGGAATCAACCGCCCTGGATGTTCGAAGCTTGCTTGCCTTTAGGACCTTGGGTGACTTCGAACGTCACTTTTTGACCTTCTTTGAGGGTCTTAAAACCGTTCATGTTGATTGCGGAAAAGTGCGCGAACAAATC
>Ga0265780_10000201_pt1 | contig 97085 bp, 88 predicted proteins | sample P1T30metagenome_FD_192432 | JGI IMG/M metagenome (GOLD analysis project Ga0265780, IMG submission 192432) | Plant litter microbial communities from East Loma Ridge, Irvine, California - P1 T30 | ecosystem: Environmental > Terrestrial > Plant litter > Unclassified | place: USA: California...
TGTCGTCAAATGTTTGACATGTTGCAAGGCATGTTTTAATTTAGAGCCGATTAGATGACGACAGGTGCTCACAAGGTCCCGGATGTCAAAGTGTCGGCATGTACCGATACCAAAGCCCTCGAAAAGCAATTTTACATCTTCATCATTATCCTGAAACACATAGATCTCAGTAAAACTAGACACGGAGATCTTTCCGACACAGCTACCAGTCACCCGGTTGACACCGACCTCAGCGTGTACACAAAAAGCGCAAGGTGGTCATGCCTCTGGTTGGAGTTCATGAAACGCGGCAAGCAGACGATGGAAGTGTCTTTGAACCAAAGGAAATAGTGGTATTATGCTAACAAAACAAACTACAAAACAACATAAGAGTGGGCGCTGCCAGGCCCAAATGAGATCGATGCTCATCTACTTAGTCTCCATCAATGCTGCTCCACGTCTCCCGACCTTGCTGGCGTGGTACATCGACGATGTGTTTTCCACCAGTCTTGATCTCGTTCTTGCAATCTCTTCCATCAAGGGCCAACGCCCAGGCTATCAAACCAACACAAGGAACGGCCATCGTCTGAAGGGAAGAGTGTCAATATTTTACTCAAGGATAGTCAGAATGTGAATACCGACGCCAAAGTACAACAGAAAGTAGGCATCAGTGGTTCCCGCCCGCACGTCTCAAACGCCAATGCAAGCACACTCAATGCGCATTCCGGAGGCTGTGGCTTGGGCGCTGCATCGGCGTCGCGTACTTGGACACGGGCAGCATGTCAGCCTGCAGGTCGCTGTTGTCCTCAGCATCATCTTCATGCTCGAGAATGCGAGTCGGCACATCAGGAACATCGTGTGATCGATGCTGCAGACTTGTGCGGTCTGGTGTTGTGGACGCACTGGCCATGGACATGGATGTGCTTGACCTGTGGCTCAGATCTGGGGTTGGGGGAATGCTAGAGCCACGTCCAGGACGCAGCATGTCTTCGTCACCGTACTCGCTACCTTGTGTTGACTGTGCGCGGCCTCCGGCCGATGAGAACTGGCCCATGCTGCTGCGACGATCACTCTGGTTGTCGCCGTCCTCGGTGTCGGCGCGTTGAGCGAGCTGCAGACCCTCAACTGCTGCGGCACACTGCTCGGAGATGTTGCGGATGATGTACGCAATAGCGTCGGTCTTGTCGCGAAGGACACGATCTGCTACGTCAACCATGGACTGATTCGAGAAGCGCTTTGAGTTGCGCGCAGGGCTGTTGTGTAGACGTTGCTCCATGGCGGGCGTGACATCTTCACCGTCGTAATGCTCCGCCTGGGCGGTGCTAGCCCTTGAACCGAAGCGGCTGTCGACGCCGTCAACGCCGCGAATGGTACCGACTTCTGACTTGTCTTTTATTGATGCCTCGCCATGCGCGTCTTCGAAAAGCTCCTCTTCATCTTCCTCAGGCACGTCCTCGAAGCCTTGGTCCATGTAACCTGTCATATCTTCGTGGTTCAGAGACTTCACAATGTGCTCCATGTGGTGCGTCTGGCCGTCGATGAGAGCGCGCAAGTGGAGAACAACACGCTGCGCCTCATCTCGCTGGCGGAGAATGGCCCCATTGGTGTGTTGGAGCGCGCCCAAATCCTTCTTGTTGCGCTTCCGCTCACGCTCAAGTTCCTCGGCAATCTCTTGCTGAAGGACGAGCGCCTCGAGAGCATCGTCGCGTTGCTTCTCAGTACCAGAAAGACGGATGGTAAGACGTGCGGCATCATCCTTCTGTTGATCGATGAGGTTGGTGAGACGCCGGTTCTCGCGCTTGTGGTTTTCAATCTTGACTTTCAGCTCTTGCGTCTCCTTGGTAAGCGCCTCAGCAAAAGCCTGGAACTTGAGAAATTGCTGCTTCCAGCTCTCGAGCTCCTCTACCAAGAAGTTGTTACGCTTAGTAACCTTTGAAAGCTCCGTGTCCATGCGACCCTTGAGGTTGATGAAGTCTTGCCAGGCCTCTTGTGCATCACGCGAGTACTGGTTGCGTTCTCGAACAATCTCATTCAGATGACGCATGGAGACCTTTGTCATCAGCGGCTTCTTCACGGAGCCTCCGAAGATCGCTTTCATGCCAGTGTTCCGACCCTGTCGTACACGATTAGCTCTAGCGCCGAGTGGAAATTGGACAGCTGTAATACGCACAAGCTTCTCGCACACGTGATCCATGACAGACATGACGGCGTCCTGAGTCCACCAATCTGGGTCCTGGATGCTCTCCACTTCACCACGCATCACGATAATTTGTCCCGCAGGGATGAGCTTACCGCCACCGTAAGCAGATCGCAAATGCTGTGGAACACCAGTCGGAGACACTTCCCCATTCAAGGCCTGTGTCAGACGGGTGATCATCTTGCTTCTCTGCCCAGCTGTGAGGGCGGTCGGCGGGCTTGAGGTCAATACAAAATTCCGGTCTAGGTCCACGACAAGCGCGTCGGTGGGCGCGGTGAACAGTGACCGGCATTCCGATGTTATACCTAGAATGTACGGACCCGGCTCCTGAACCAGATCTTTGACATGACGCGCATGAACAACGGGTACATACAGGCCACTCCACTCGTACACCCTTACGCAGAAACGAATTGTCTCGGCTGCGATTGTGAGCATCGCAGGGTAGTGACTGGTGAAGATGATTCGTCGAGTAGGTGACACTGCAGCTTCGATTACACCAACAATGTTGGGAATCGAGAGACACGTGAAAAGCGGCCACATGGCAAAATTTTGGAATCCGGTTGGCGAGGATGGAAATTGGTAGCACAGAGCATAGTCCTTCATGTCGATTCTGACCAGATCGTTGAGCCGGGGGGCGGGGAAGCTCAGAATGCGAGATACCTCCTCGGCGTGAAAGAGATTCGTCGCCTTGTTCCAGTGGATCCACATGCCGCGCAGGTAGTCACCAAGGAGATTGTACAACGGATACCGAGACAGAAAACTCAGACAGTAAGGGATCCAGTATGTCTCGTCTGGATTGTCGAAGAAGTCCGGCTCGATTCGCTTCCGTAGATCACGGATGGTCTCAGCGCGCTTCTCATCGGCGCGGGACCAAACTCGAAGAGCGATCCCGTAAAGTGTGTGAGATGAGTCTTGTTGAAGCACAAATGAGTGGTGGACGCAATGTGGCTGGCTTCTGCCAGTGCAGATTTCAACATCGTGAGGAAAGCACGCCTGGAGGTCAAATTAGATATATAGATGCCAGGAACGTGATCTGCGGACGTACCCGCATCGCAGCATGGAGAGACCTTGCGATATCGTTGTCTTGCTCGAGCCTTGGGCTGCTCCCAAGAATCTCAGGAAGCCAAAAGGTCCCAACGGCACCCTTCATGTGTCCGATCTTACCCTGCGCTGGCGCTGGCGCCTTGACCCACTGTGATGGCTCCCGGCCAACACCACACACCATGTACGCATGGGTCAATGTTTTTGGGCTTCTCGCACCCTGCTTGACGTTCAAAGTGGAGGGCAGCGGTTGCGTGATCCTGGAGTGAAGAGAAGACGTTCGACTTGGGATGATGAGGCTGTGGTCGGCATTGTCCCGGGTTGGAGGTCGCTCGCCTGTGCGAGGACGCAGGCTCAATGAGGGAGCCATTATGAAGCTCTGCCGTATACAAACTTTCGATTCGGCCGTGAGAGTTCAGGTTGTACGGTACGATCGCGGATGAATCCAAGGAGTATTAGGACCGATATGACAATATAGGAATCATATGGCGGAGTCGAAATGCGAGGCACAAATCCAGAAGAGAGACAGAAGGGCTGCACACAGTCCGTCAATTGAAGGCTCTTAATCACCTTGCCGTAGGCTTGCAGTGAAGAGTACTCAAGCAAGGAGACACTCTCAAACGATGGCAGCGGGCCCGGCTTCTTTTGGGGGAGCTCTGCCGCATGCGCCCTGGAAGCTCGGGCTGGAAGGTTGGGGACTAACGACCCGAAGCCTAGCAAGGATCAGTAGCTCCACAAGTCTCGCATCCAGGAAATTGGCCTAAATCTACCAATCCAAATTCGAACAGCGTTTCTGTTCGAGCAAGGATCTGTCAGGGGCTGCACGCCCGTCGCCGCCAAAGTGGGCGTCCCTGGTCCTTGTGCGAACAACGGCACGACAATCAACCTCAGACGCAGGACTGTGATTGAGCAAGTGCCCGTACAACGGCCCTCAATATTGCCATCTTCTGACTATATCTCGATATGCCCTATGCAGCTTTCCGTGTCTCAATATCCAGCGGCCGCGGCTCTGGGACCTGCCGGCTGCGACTCAAGCTGCATGTTTGTAGGCGGCGAATCCGAAGGCGCTCCCGCTTGTAAGCTGTGGCAATAGAATTGGCGTGACTTCTCATCATGCTGAGAAACCCATTTGGAAGAATTTGAATCAATGCGGTGTAAGCGAGGTCTACTTTGCTGCGCCGTGAATACATATTCACAGCATCGTGCATGCATTTGCTTGGTGTGCAAGACGCCTTCCGCGAGCATAGAAGAAAAACTTTGCGTTTGCCTTCGGGCCTTTGGCACATCGCAAAGATCTCATCATCAAAGCACATCTAAGATAAGCATTATTGAGAGCCTACTGACGCTATCCCTCAGTACATACTATCGGAACTCAATCTTGTAGTCATTGCGCAACAGCCTCTTGGAAGGAAAGAGCCGCTTGACACATGACAGGTCAACCGAACGTTCAAGTAAAAGTTGTACTTGGGCTGTGGGTTTCGACCACCTGTGTGCAAAAGTTCCGCAGGCTTCGGGAACAGAATGCATGCACTCAAGGATGACATGCAGCTCGCAAGGATCGTTAAGAGATCGTCCGAAAAGTACTGCAGCATCACAATTGGAAAGTTCTTGAAGTTGATCGACGTCTAGGGCCAAAGCTGTTAGCAGTCTCGCGCATACCACAGTAGTTGATATCGCGCGAAGTGAAGCTGAACCCTACACAAAGTTCGCGCATAAATTTTGCTGGTATGAATCTATTATCTGTGTACTGTGTCAGACGTACCCTCTAGTGACGTCTTCACTCTCAAAGCGACCATTGTTTGATGGTCTTGAAAATAATGTGTAAGGTGCGTATTAGCGCAAAATAATGTGAAAGGCGGGCAATGTCTACCAACTCAAATCTAGCTAGGCTGCTGTGGGACAGCTTTGAGCGATCCACAAAGTATTTTTTATCGAATTCCCTAGGTCATGATTATGCGGTGATGTTGCGAAGCCAAGTCGATGTGAGTCGGTTGGCTTTGAAACCCCGGACTACTGCGCGCTAGTCGATCGCCCATTAAACCTTCATTCATCGTGGCTGATGCACCAGGGAACGACATCCACACTCTCCCACCCTAACACAACTCTCCACCCAGTACCCATAAACTCTCGCCTCCTTGGCCGTGCATGGAGTTTTCAGCCATCGCTCTACACCAATTTTTCCGACATCTGCCGGGAGTTTACACTACCACCAAGCACGTAAATTTTCGATCCAGCACCACTCGCCGGCCTCACGTCCGCGACCAGAATCATCGAGCACGTCCGTGCACCATTGCCAGATATCGCGCCCGGAAAGCTCGCCCGGCACCAGGTTAGCTGCGATCCAGATCCAGATCCAGATCTGACTCCGGCATTCCGAAATCGTTGACCGTAACGCATCAAGACGCCACACAGTTCGGAAGATGCCAGACGAGACACTTTTGTCCGATCTCTGCAGCATATGGTAAGTCTACGTCAGAGTGTTCGACATGTGGCATTTGCGTTCTTGCTTACGAGTGGTCTCACCTCGAGCAATGAACACCCATATCCACTTGTTTCGCACAGCCAACGCATCAACGACTGAGACGGTGACAATATCAAACTGACACTTGCAGCAATGTCAACGAGTCGAAGTACAGATGTCCGGGGTGCTCAGCACGCACTTGCTCGCTGCCATGCTACAAACGCCATCAGCAGTGGGCACAGTGCTCTGGGCAACGCGACCGCACAAAGTTCATGAAAAAGTCGCAGCTAGTAACACCAGCGGGGATTGACCATGACTTCAACTTTCTTACGAGCATAGAACGCGACATTGAGAAAGCAGAACAAGGTCTTGCGAAAAGCAGTGACCGGTTTCACTCAACAGAGCGATCTTCATCATCCCAGTCATCGCCAAAAGATCAAACACAATACAACGCGTTGCAAGCCGCAGGGGTGAGAGTAATTCGCGCGCCCAAGGGCATGAGCAGACAGAAAGAGAACAAGTCACATCGCTCCAACACCAAGTAAGCCGTCCGTCAGCGCTGATCAAGTAAGCTACTGCTGACTCATTCCAGGCGGGCCTTGAAGAACATAACGTGGACGGTTGAGTGGCTAGACGATCAGAAGAGACGCCAGCTCACCCAGACATCATCAACAATTCCATTAATACATGCGCAGCCGTTCCAAGCCCCGGGGCAGTATAAGGCCAAGAAGAGGAAGCGTCATTTCGAGCCGTCCTTGACTGAAAGTTCCTCAGTCGTCCAAGATGATAAAACTCCTCGAAGTACTCAGGACCAGTCGGTCGAGTCGATCAAGCCGATCAAGCTCGACGTCAACGTCGACATCTCCACCCAAAAGCGAGAGCATCCTTTCAGTAGAGGACGAAGAACGAATTCCAATGAGGAAGAGAATACGACCCCCAAAACCAACGTGGAAGAAACGCACCGTACAGACCCTGGCTATGATGGGGCAAACACCGAGCCCCTGGGCACTGGGGGCCATCGGTTTTTTCTTGTAATGCCACGTACAAATTCGAGCCGTACTGTTCTTATACCGCTCAATCCCACCGCCACACTTGACGCTTGTCTTGCTGGTCGTACCGTCGTCGAATTTCCAACCATCTACGTTTTCACTTGCTCGGATGAGCCATCGCCGGCGGAGTTCATGTTCGAGGAAGACTATCTGAAGCAGGAAGGAGAGGAGCAGAAGGAGTTCGACCAGTTGATCAGCGAGCTAGATCCCAAGATTCTGAGGAGATTGAAAGACGATGAGCAATTTTCAAGAAATCGGACGGTAAACGAGGAAAAACTTGATGACAAAGAGATATTGGATGTGCTCAAGAAGGATTTCGGGTCGTTCCTGTGATTGGGGAATTGTCGCCAGCATTGTTTGAGGAGCAAAGATCGGCGTTTTTGTCGCGACATATTCCCGCCAATACCGCTCGGCTGCGCTTCTCCGATCAGTCAGAGCTTACCCATATCTCTTCTCTCTCTCGCCATCTTCATAAACGTAGGGCCTTGATTACCATACCCACCATTGAAGATGTACGATTTTGCTTTTCCTCCACCATCACCAGGACTGTGCCACGTCTTACTTTCTATCCGGTATGGCTGCAGACGTTGCGTTGCTTTTTTGTGCTCCGCAAACGGTCGCAACAGTCGAACTTCAGTTGCACCATGATCCCAGCCCCGTCCGATCCTGCCCGCCGCTGAAGTGCAAGGCCCCCCTGCTTAATCTGATACTGTCGTGATATCAACACTTCTACCTCGCGTCTAGATGACCCGTCTTGGTCTAGCGAAAGATTAGTACCCGACGATGAATTAACTCCCATCTCATTGTCCAAAGGATCCTCGATGCTAGCCTGCGGGACCGCGTTTGGAGTTGAGATCCTAGTGCATCTGGGCATTCATGTCATGATGTAACGTACGCGCAGATTAAGATGTCATGCCGGTCGATGCTCATGAACATCTAGCCACTGTCTTGCGTGACAAAAACCGCTGCCGAGATCTTGAGATTTCATCTCCGGCTCTGCTGAGGTGGGTTTATGCTTTTTTTTCATCGTCCGACGCTGGTATTTCTTGGCATGATACGTTGAGTAGAGCATAGTTTATTGACGGAATTCGAATCTGAGGTCCCTGCAATTATTTGCATCTATGTTCAACCTGCTTGCTCCTCCGAGACAACACATCGTTGGGTTCCGTCCAGAGATTGATACTCCACGCCATTGTGTGATCAATATGCTATCATCTGACTCGAGCACCACACAAGCATGTAATACACAAGAAAAAGCCGAGTCGGGCCAATGGCCATTACAGCGTCATTCTTGGGTGCTGTGATGGTGACTTGACCAACGATGGAACCGTGAGATCCGTACTTATAGTACCTGGTAAGGGCGGGTACCGGTAAGTGGGGAACGTCACCTTCCTCATTAATCGCTATGCAATGTTGTCCCAATCGCACTCGAGGAACTTCAGATTTTCAAATGCTTGTTGCGACGTGATCATTTGCAAGGTTGTTGTCTAAAGGGCGTTATGTAAGCGTGACGCTACGGTGCGGCAAAAGGTTCCGCCGGCGTCCGGCTCTAGCTAAATTTTCGAGAGCTTCGAAACCTCGCAGCTCAACAACGACCTCGGGAACAACAACTAGTCGCGCCCACACGCGCAGGCTTTCGTAAACTTCTTGATCTTTCATGAACGCAGACCATGCACCACTACAGACTTTCAGGTAAGCGCACTCTACCCTTCTCGCGTCGCAGATGATTATCATATACAACAATCCAACTCCTACAATTCCATGAAGGACTATACAACTCTAGAATTACAATGATGCATACTTTTGCCTTGCATTTCGATTACATATGGTTGGCGTCCATCTCTGACATCATCACAGGAACATTTCGAACTTCTTCTGACAGTTACAAGCACTTGATCACACTGAAGAAAGGTAAGCTACTCCACTCCCTACCGCAACCCTTACGTCCGAGCAGAGTGATGATACTTTGACACCGGAAAGGCATTCCTCGACCTGAATATACAATGTCGATTCTGTCTGCAATTTAGTTTCAGCCTTGTCTGACACTGCTCCCTCCATTTTGACCCGCTACACACATTGACGAGCAAAGCAAGTGCTAACAATCATCATCAGGTACACCCGCACTCTCCCACACTCGCGCCGCAACGCTCGATTCCCACACTCTTCTGATGATACCCTTGATGCGCCGGGCGGACAGATTGTACTTCCAAGACGGCACCCGAAACTAGCAGGCGTACAAACCTGTGGGTGTCTGACGGGGAGATACTTGTTGATACAGCATCACTGATTGCCCTTCACTACTTGGACCCTTGTCACTGTTCGTTTCATCTGACTCAAGCTGACTGAAGTTGCAGGCTAAGGTACGGCAAATCCTCACATTTCCCGGGCGGTCCATCTTTACATGATGATACACTTGATATTCACACTGTGTGAATGGCGGCGCTGTAACGAGCGTTTGTCGTACTGATCTCGCAAACAAAATCTGATTTAATGAGGTAAGGCCAACGCCCGATGACGCACGCCAGGAGACTAACACATCGTAGACTGATCAAAGTTGGGCTCGCATACCCTCACATTCAGAGCAACCACACACTATCGGCTATCAGTAAGCTAACGTTGCCCCTGTAGTACCACACAACCAAAGCCGCGATCCCCGTCTTTACCGTCGTGTAAGTTACCATCTACGTGCTTTTTCCCCTCCATCCTCGCAACATGATGAAGATAATGATTTGCTGTGTTCTTTCCGAAAATTTCTGTGGAAACAATCACCTTGGAGAACTGAACCCTTCGACTGATCTCGATACTTCCTTTGCGCATCCAGTGTTACGATCTGACTAACTTTCATAGTACTCTTCAAGTTTCGCTCGACATGAACATCCGCCAGTTGTCGTTAGATTTCTATAGCTATCAAGTTTGTTCTGGTCATTCATCCTCGCTTGTGTTTGTGATATTGTCTGATGTCTGCTTCAAGAAGCGCGTCCAACATGTGAGCATCCCTCGACATTGACCGTGCCTACCCTCGCCGAATGGCGATTGATTTTGATCTTACCTCTTGTGCTGCGAGGCCGTTCTCTATCGTTGCAGCTAACATACTTGCAGGCAATGACCTAAACGTTCAATGGCCTCACACCAGGGAAACATTCTGTGCAAAAGGATGTGCTCTGTTCGCGGTCATGAAGGGCATATTGGCCCGGAGGCGATGTTTGACGGCAGGTTTGTTGCTCAAGTAGACATTGACAATCCGCTTCGCAAATGGTAAGTGCGGCCGCTACGTGTGCCCTCGTAAGGCTCCCACATTCGAGAGGCTGTATTTGGGCACTACGATGTTTTCCATACCTTCGCATCACGATACTTCCTACTCGACATCAAGCATTATTAGAATATGTTGTCTTTTCGCGTCTTGAGCGGTGGATTTGAAGCGGACATTGACGTCTTACTGTCCGAAGCATGCACGGACGCAGTGACCGAGTGTACATCCTAACGAGTATGGGGCTTGTTGATTGTTTCCCTAATGACGATCGTATCGTACCACGAGTGAGGCAACAGCAACAACGATGCGGAAAGCGGGACTGACCTCTTCGTAGGATTGCCGTGATGGTAAAGGATCGCAGAGTCGAACCAGGCCATACAGGAGCTACACAAGCGAGGAAGGCGAGGAGACAAGACACGGGTATACCAGTACGATTAGGAGCACTTTGTCATAGCGCTGACGACCCATGTAGATGTCTCAAGTGCAAGAAGAAGAGGCGCAAGTGCGGCAAAGTCAAGTCGAGCTGCGGTTCGCTGCCATGACAAGAGTGAAGACTACCAATGGACCAATACTCAAACGTACGAATCGCACGTGAGACACATACCGACTCCACAGATTCACCACTTATGGCCCTTGTCTCATCGTTCGAGAAGTGAACGCAATGGGCATGAAGAGGAGTTCTGCTCACGAGTCGAGCACTAACTAGATTCAAGATTCAAGATGTGACTGCTGAGATCCTCCGAGATCGCCGGCGAAAGGAGTCCACGGGTCGCGGGAACTGTCAGTCACCTACAGTATTGTTGACACTATCTGCTCGTATTTCAGAGGACAAAAGAGCTAGTCTCTCTCCTTTCTCTAGGATAGCAACACTCGACTCAGCTCATTAACTTCTACTGGACAACACTCGGCAAAACCCATGGTAGCTTCATGTAAGTCCGCCGACGGCAGTTATTTCTTAGGACCTGCCTATTTTGATGCCTAATCTCAGCAGGTATCGAATTGCTGTTTTCAAGAGGTTCTTAAAGATTCTTCCAAGGGCCCGCGCCTCCAGGAAGCTCTATATAATGCTCGATCGGAAATCTTGAGCCTCTCTGGGTGGTTTGCGCTTGAGCTGACCGGAGAAGATGGCTTCGTGCTTTGGAAGAAATGGCTGGTCAAGATTGCAGCCCACTCCGGTCCTAGACTTGCTTAACGTTCTCTCGCATTTGCTGAAAGAGAAGGAGTGACGTTTTGATGGATATTGAAGCATACTCGAAAATATTGACGTCTCTGGAAGAGGATGTGGTAGAGGTAAAGGGATAGTACACAGCAAGGCCAGCAGAGATGCTCCCTCTGTCCTCCCTTACGGTTCCGGGAGAATATTTCCCAAAGTTACTCTTCAGCATCGCTGCAGCCATATCTGGCATTCAGTGATGACATACAGCTCCTATGTAGATGCTTCGAACCAAGCCTGCCGGAAGCGACGACACAATTAGAACCCATTTTTTTGGCATGCACATCAAGTCTGCACTATAAGCCTAAGCAACGAGCACCAATTGGAGGGCGGACTATCTGAAAGATGATTGGTGACTGCGCCAGATCAAAAGCAACAAGAGGGGCTTCCAACACGGCCGTTGGTCAGAATAAGAAAGTTAAGAGGAGGTGAAGTTCAGCAATGGAAAGAAAGCTATGACTACAAGACCGACGCTCCGACTGATAGACAGTACCTAGGTATTTACTCCCCTTGGGATTCTCGATCGAGCTATGAAAGCCACACTTTTTCAGTGCAACCTGAAGACTGTCCTCAACACGCACAACTGGCACGGGTGAGTTAGATTTCAGTTGTATCACGGAGCACTCAAAATTCCCGACCACCTTTCCATCAATAAGGCTGACATTGTAAAACGCTGTTTCTCAGCCTAACGTAACTCGCATTGAGCAAGGAAAATTGAAGAAACATACAGCCGATTACTGCCTGCGCACAAGTATCGTAGAGAGTGACATCCGAGGCATCGTTCGACAATGCATCCTACCTGTTGCCAGCTACGAGTGAGGACAGTAAGTAAGACAGAAATAAGTCATTGGAACAGCATCAGTGTGGTCCCGTACAATTTCGCAGTGCGATTTCGCAAGAGTTTCTCGATATTCGATACTTGTTGCAATCGCTCGTGGCTGGCAACAGGTCGCATTAGCAATCAATAGTATTGCAACTCATCTTAATACCATCATCGTTCGCAAAGCATGCTCTCATCATTGCCAACATTCCCCCAGTATCGCTCGTAGCTACCCACCTATGTATGGTAGAGGTATGCATCGACTTCGAGCCATCATTCATCGCTTTTTCGCGCTATCTCACATTCAACGTCGAGAATTTACATAATATGCACAGTTCTACACCCTGGAGGATTCGGCGGTATGTCGGTGTGCGAGTCGAGTCGTACATATCGATCGCCACGCAGATGTTCAACATTTCTAGGTATTCTTGCGACGTGAGTTGTACATTCTACTCGCCTCCGCGACCGCTTTTCTCACCGCACCATAACATCATACCATGTGAATTTGTCTGAAATTTAGAAAGGCCTTAAGACGCTGTTGTCCGTTCGTAGTCAGTTGTGGACCACTTTTTTGGAGCTAATGCCTCGGCTCGAAGCGTGCGTGCATTAAAGGGCGGTCAGGATGTACTTTGTGTTGTCGCGGCAGCTTGCGTTTAGCTGCAGGTACGTTGGACAACGCTTGATTGCTTGGGAAATAAGTCCTGTCCATCTTTTGTTACTAGCTTGGTATATGGATTGTACCGATTGTAATGTAAGGCGGATTTAAAACCAATGCAGTAATCAAGGCAAAGGCGCAAAATTCCCGTTATTCGCTGAGATGTGACTGAAGTCAAACACGATTGGTAAAGAAGCTGCATCTCCGGTGCCACATTTGAGGGTCATATCGATTAAATCATGCTAGTTATAATGTGGGGTTCAACATGCGTGACATGTTCTTATGTAGTCGAGGCAGACATGTTGGCACACTGCCACAATAGGGTAAATTCCTTACAGCAACCCATCATTTTGGAACGAACACGTACCTAGTGCGCTCTGCGTCCTTGAAGTTTATTGATTGTGTAGACTAAAATAATAGGACAACATGCGTCTGCGCTCTATATTGCAACATGTTTTCTTGATCGCGAACGGCAAGGCTAAATGCTATACTCAGCGTCTAAGGCGTCTGACGTGGGATGTCGTCGGATTCCGAGTTGCCTAAGGAGCTGACTCTTAAGTACTAGCTTCTAGAAATAGGTATTATGATACTGGTTTACCGCTACTGTTAGTGGCCTAATACATGGTAATAGTTTACAAGCGCTTGCTTCAGTCGGTGAAAGCATTCCATACATGTTGGTCTTGGGGATTAAACATCTCGTCTACTATTACTACGAGAGATGGAGCTGCAAGTATTGGTCCTAGCAGGCGCGAATCAGTGTCCAGCTGCCAACGCGCTCGCAGAGCTTTCATCGTATACCTACTAATAATACCAGGGGCATCAATGTTTATGCAGATCAGATAGTGGGTAAGACGGGTCGGGAACTCCCCATGAGTAAAGTACGACACTGCGCCACGCAACGTTGCACATCTGCGCCGGCATCAACCAAACGTGTATTGCAAGACGAAAAGTTGCCGAAACACCTGTCTCACGTGGTTGATTATCGCTTGGAAATGGAGATGGCGCCCACGAAAGTACTTTTCTTTTGGCAAAAGCACGTGTTATTTTGCGATAGATGGAAGTGAGTTGGGCTGAGGGACACCCAGGCTTTGTTTTTTAACCAAAGTGACGCTGTAGATAAGTGGTGACATCGCGCCTGAATACTCGATCCTGCAAGGTAGTGCTTGACGAAATCTTAGGGCTGAGGGTTGCGTCATTCCAACCGGCTTTTGAGAGAGCACCAGGAACTCCTAACTTATGTCTCGGGTGACATTGTAGTGTCAACCGGCAATCCTATGGTAGGCCGAGCTCTGTCGTACTCGTGGCGCATGCGATGGTCTTGTGATGCTGTTGCTGTGTGCTCCTGGAACCCAGCAGGCTGAAGACGGTGTCACATATGCCGAATTGCTCGATGCCAGACCTGGGAGAGAGAAACGCCAAGCGGAAAACGAGAGGTCGTGTTGCTGCCAGTACGGACAATCACCATCAGGACCATGCAAGTTTCGACTGCACTTTCGGCTTGCTGGTGGAAGGTAAATTGGACATGGCCAGCGTTCATCAGCTGGCACAGAACGAGTGGGCGCACATCGGTGCCACAACTGGCTGAATGCATCATGGCATTATGTTAGCTTTGGTCATCAACTCACAGTACCAAGAGTCCTAGGTAAAGCCGGTTTTCTACGTTTCGCGCTGGTGATCTGTAACTTTTGGAATACTTGAGATGTTCAAAAACGTCGGTCCATGACGCGAGTGGCATATATAGATGGTAGGTGGAGAAAAGGCGCGCAGTGCCGGAGAAAAGAGATGCTTGTCACCAACCTGCCAGGAGTGTCCGAATGTTGGAAAGGAGGGCCAGCAATCTATCTTGATGACCAGCGGTTGAGCGCCACACGGGAGAAACGTTCTGGAAGATGAGCAGGACTCCGGGCACGAAAACGTCAATCCTTCATTTCGATCACTCGCCATGGGAAGCGAGATGACCTGACGTCGCTGCGCATGGGTTGGCTGCTGTCAAGCCCTCCATAGCTGCACATGATGCGGGAACGAGGATACGTAGTACATAGGATGTAGACAGAAGACTTTCGAGAGCGAAGAAAAGGACCGACAGCAGTTCGCAGCTAGGAAGAGGGTGAATATTTCCGTAACAGGCGATATATTGGCGCTGAACTTTGTCCACCACGAAGGTGTTCAAGTCATCGCGTGGAGCAACTTTGCCGCGATGAAACACGACGGTGGTCTGCTGCCATTTCGGGACTTTACCCTGCGCGCAAAGAACCAGTTTCCGCGCACCGAAATCATACCCTATCGATGATGACAGTCGGGCTCCTGCATGCGCCCACGGTGGGAGCAGATGTCGCTCTGATTCCACAGCGCTGGAGACGGTCATGATGAGCGCATGGCTCTGGCTGTTGTCCAGCACGCTGACTCAATCATGTTAGTATAGCATTTTCACTATTGTTACTGCTGCAGCCGGCTGCCGCGTGCGCTAAAAGCAGCGAAACCAAGCCAGTGGTGTCAAACCAGCCCTCTGCCAATCGCTACACGGGCTAGACATGGGTCGATGCTTGAGTGTGGATGTTCAGGAACCTGCTACAATTCAGGAACGGGCGCCGCTCGAAAAGGGGCCCCCGGCGAAATGACAACGTTCTGCACTGTGCAGATGGGCGTGCCTGATTTCGATCGAGGGGGCTGTTTGACTTCGGCGGCGGCGCGGAAAGTGGCAGCGCTGCGCAAGGCAAACCGCAGCCCAATGCACCACCGCTTACCCTCACACACTCCCTCCAACAGTGAGCAGCAGCTGGAGGGCTACTGTATCGTGCAGCGAGGCTATGTTATGTCTCTGCGCGGTGAAATCTTAGTCGTGGGCGCATGTGAGATTCGTGCATGCTAATGTATGTGCTCGCCTGTCCGAACATGGCACGCCCGGCGACGTGTTTTATCGCTCCTGGCTCGAAAAATGAAAGGCTCTGGGTGATGCCGGGGCCAATGGCACGATTCGAATTTAGATGGCACGGTTCGCATTTAGAGAAAAGGGGAAGAACGGGCTGCGCTAGTGTGGTTGTGGTCGGTTGTGCCTCCCCATCGCGGCGCGCGCCTTCCCCCCCGTAGCTGACAGTCGTGAATGCACTTCATTTGACGCGCCACGTTCCCATCCTGCGCAAAACGAGTCGCGCCGCAACAATATGCCCCGTCTCCTGCACTTTCACCGCCATCCGTCCTCGAGGAACCACTGCGCGTCCTGCTGCTCCGCTCATTGAACCGTCGTCGCGTCTTTCCACCTCTGCCAACCTGCCAACGCACACGCCTTCGACCGCCTCTCCCTCACCACGGCAACAGGCCATCTGCTGGCCCTTCACGCTGACTTGTCCCTTCTGGGCCCGCGATCTTCATTATTACGCCTGGCAACGCTCCCCGGACGCCGCTTCCACTCTAATCTCGCTGGCTAGCCTTGCGACTCGTGCAAAGATCCGTTGCCGCACCCTGAGTCCTGGCTGTCTCTCACCAAAGGGAGTGCCCATCAAATCACAGCGCCGGCACTTTTTCGCGCCTCGTGTCTCCGCCGTCCATCACATTTGTGTTTGGCTGCCGTTAGACCGCCACGTCTCGCACCTGTCACCAAAATCCACTGGACCTGGCTATTCTCCTTGACTCTCACTTGGCCGTCTAGTTCCACATCCCTCCTCCCCGGACCTCCTGTGCACGGCCAAATCTCCCAGCCCGATCATTAAGCCACCACGCTATGATCACAGCTTCAGACATCTTTCATGCTCACTAGAACGATCTAAGCTACGGATCAGTACCCGCCTACCGTGGTCCTGGGCTGTCTCCATACGCCCCTTCCCAATCGTCGTCTTTCATCTCTTCGACACTCCCGCACCTGCACCTCCCTGGACCCTTGCGTCTGCTCCTATCGCCATTCAATCCTCTGATACGCTTTGGACTCCCTGCAAACCACTCGATCTTCTCGCTTGACTTGTCCTGTACTACCACCATTCGACCTCGGACTCGAACGATATGAACTAGAGGCATCTACTCTTCGATCACCTAATAGTAAGAGTATACTACCTTGGGTCAAGACTCATCATCCTCAAATCGCCAGCAGTCTATTCGATCCCGAGATCCCACGGATGTTCTAGCCAAGAGACTCTTCAGTACCGTCAACATGCAGCCAGAGTCACAACAAACCCAGCCGCATGGCTGGGCCTCTCTCGAGGAGAGGTATGAAGTAATGAAGGAGATTGGCGATGGAAGCTTCGGCAGTGTCGCGCTTGCACGCGTTCGAACTGCGGGTGCCCACATTGCCCGACGTGGTACTTTGGTATGTACAACGTGACGCAGACTCATAGACGCCAAATACTGACGCTCCACAGGTTGCGATCAAGACCATGAAGAAGACGTTCGACTCATTCTCGAGCTGTCTTGAACTGCGTGAAGTGATCTTCCTACGATCCCTACCACCGCATCCTCATTTAGTGCCGGCCCTGGACATATTTCTGGACCCCTACAGCCGCAGACTTCATATCGCAATGGAGTTCATGGACGGCAATCTCTACCAGCTGATGAAGGCGCGTGACCACAAGCCTCTGGACGCCCACAGCGTGAAAAGCATACTTTTCCAGATCCTGTCTGGCCTCGAGCACATCCACGACCGCGAGTTTTTCCATCGCGATATCAAGCCAGAGAACATACTCGTCTCTACATCGCAGCACAACGATTCATCGCATCCGTTCCGTCGCTACTCGGCCATGATGACCCCGCCTTCAACACCTCCCGTCTACACCATCAAGATCGCCGATTTCGGTCTCGCAAGAGAAACCCACTCCAAACTTCCATATACCACATATGTGTCCACACGATGGTATCGTGCACCCGAGGTTTTGTTGCGGGCAGGTCAATATTCGGCCCCTGTCGACATCTGGGCTGTCGGTGCCATGGCTGTCGAAATTGCAACCCTGAAGCCCCTGTTTCCCGGCGGGAACGAGGTCGATCAAGTATGGAGGGTTTGCGAAATCATGGGTAGCCCTGGTGGCTGGGTCAACAAGTACGGCCAACGTGTTGGTGGTGGTGAATGGAAAGAGGGTGTACGATTAGCACAGAAGCTGGGCTTCTCGTTCCCAAAGGTGAGATCTCTCCTCAGCCCCTCCAAACCAGGACTGACATGATCATCAGATGGCACCACACTCTCTAGACACCATCCTGCAAACGCCACAGTGGCCTGCCAGTCTATCACAATTCGTGACTTGGTGTCTGTTGTGGGACCCACGTGCTAGGCCAACATCGACACAAGCGCTGGCGCATGAGTTCTTCCACGATGCATTTGACCCTCTCCGACTCAAGTCATCGTCTTCTCGACTATTGGGACGCAAACAGTCCGAGTTATCCGTTAGGGATTCCCCAGACGCGTCCCCAAGTCTGAGCTCAAAGACCTCCTCCTGGCTGAGGCGGTCACTGGTCGCACGTGAAAGTGCCCCCGCTGTCCCACAGCACACGACAGCGCAACCTCTTTCGCCTGGACCCTCCCCCGCGGCAAATCCGGTTTCAGTGAATGCAAGTGGTCCGACTAAGCATCGACCAGCTGCTACTAAGCGAGCTACGTGGACGAACGGGACACCGTCAAACGGAGCGCCTATTCCGATTCTGCCCTCCATACGACCAATTTCTCCACTGTCGGCTGAAGTCACCGCGCAAGCAAGTGTTCGTCCCGCAGATAGCGATGAGCAAGCGGCGAAGAAAATTGGTCGCCAACTGTCAGTCGCATCCCACGGCAACCATTATGCAGATGTCCATCGCCAAGAAGCTGAGCGCGCTCTGAACGGCCAAACTGGTCTCACCTCTCCGCCCAATGGACAGAAAGAAGGCTTCTTCTCACATCTTCGCAAGCGTGCCCGACGCCTGTCGGGGAGATACCAAACGCCCATGTCTCCTAACTCGGATGACGTTGAGGCCAATGCTGGCTGTGCTCCTTGGGCCGGTACCAATCCAAGGCAATCATCCATGATTGACCAGTCTTCTATGACAGGGGGCATCTCCAACAGCTCTGACTTCTCCGAGTTGGATAAAGCCCTGCAACACGTCAGGGATAGCGTCGAAGCGCATTCTCAGCAGACCAGCACCACAAAGAGCTCTCGCGTCGCGACGAACCCCATGCTTAAGAGGCATCATTCTGTACCGCATGGTCCAGAGCCAAGGACATCCGAGAACGGCGTCACCGGGCCTATCTCCAGCCGCACCAGGAGAGCACTACAGAACAAGTCGAACCCCTCAAACCGATATGAGACTCCCAATGAGGAGGAAGAGTTGCTCAGCGAAGTGCTTGCTTCTGCTCACAAAGCATCGAAGAAGCTCGACAACCCAAAGACATCTGTCAAACGGTCGCAGACCGATCTTGGTCCAGCTGCATCGTATCTCACCCCATCTCCATCCGGCCACCGCAACAGCATTGGCTTCGGTCAAACCGACTATGCTACTCCAAGCAAGCCTATGGAAATCTCAAAGTCGCGACCCACTCAAGGCGACACGGTTTCGAAATGGCCCACTCCACCCGATGAGTCTGAGTGGGCGTCAAGCGTCGCGGCAAGCCTAATGGCAACTCAGTCACTCTACCGGTGATCGCACCATGTTTCTTTTCGCGCTTTACTCTTCCTGCATCATCTTCGACTATATAATTGTAATAAGATCAACGAGCCCCAACCAGCATTTGTGCACGCTTCTCGTCGATTCGCTTCGTCGAAAAGCCGCCGGCTGGAACGGTGCAGCTGTCGAAAAGGCAAAGAAACACCGCGCCAACGGCTCGCGAAGCGGTGTTCCGGTTTCCAACAACGTTCTCGCACTGTCGCTTGATCGATCTCCCAGCATCAAATGTTGTTGTCAAAATATATCAACTCCACATTCGCTCTGTACACCACCCACACATTTTCTTTACCAGTCATCTAGGCGGCATTGTCATCGTACAGCGTGTATATCCTCGCAGCCATTTTGCAGGAGATTGTGTTATACGTTAGGTGGCCCAGCCCTTTGTGCTTCAGCATTATCCGATACCTCTTTAGACGGCACGGGCATAAAGGCCCAATTTCCTTTGTACCTCGCATCTTACTTCTTCTGGTTTCAGCTGGCGGATACCCCAATTTGAGCTTTTTTGCGACTCTTATATATCACCACCAAATTATTGTTAGATCCCCAGTCGGGCATTGGCGGGAACTGGAGACTTTTCTGGATACTTGGTGCATGGATGGGCTGTGGGCTTATCTCCTTTGTAAAAATTAGCTTGAGCAATCAAACACATCTCTTTGCGTCCACCGAATCCAGCTCTCAGATGCCTCTTCTAATGTGCCTTGCTACTGTGTCTCGTACCTAAGCATCCGTCCTCGTCCAGCAGGATAATTATGCGCCCAGTCAACTAGCCCAATGTACCGGCATAAACAACAGGCTTTGTGCTCCACTTTGGCTGCCACGGAGGTCGCACCGCAGGATCCTACTTGATGTTTTGTCCTGTGTGACCATTGACGACGGGAACGGGTACGGAAACAAACAGGGTGCGGGCCGCTGCACGCACGTGTGCGGTACCAAAGCAAGGTGCATGAACTCATTGCCTGTGCGCTTGATGGCCTGGGAAGATGTATGAAGATACGCGGCTCAAGGTGAGTGGTCTGTCGGGAGTGCATTGTTGGTTGATCGCTAACCAATTGTCCAATGTGCATTGTTCATACAAAGGTTCTAGTCCGTCTATGAACGCCGATGAATGCTCATGCTAATCGTCGTAATCTACCACCCACCACCGACCGAGACAGCAAGTCCAGCAACCCTCTCCATGTCACTTTGCTTCTTCTTTCCAACATCGCTCTCAACCTTGCGGTACGACGTGTACAGCAGGCTCTGTGTGTCCACTCCAGTGATCATGGACCAATGGTCCATAACGTCTTTGATCCCCTGGCGCGAAACGCCATTCACGATATCGTCTTCCACGCTGTGACCGTTCGTCTCGACGCCCTGCATGTGCTGGTCACCGTCTTGGTCCACCTTTTCGTCTTCCGAGTCGGAACCAGAGAAGTATGCTTCGTCTACCCTGGCGAGCCATTCCTTCTGCTCTTTTGGACCTGGCTTTGGCGCCATTACGCCGTCCTCGTTGGCGGCTTGAAGGCCCTCTGCGACACGCACGTCTTCTACTTCCGTCACCTTGACCTGTCCTCCGCCGTTTGTGCAGCCGCCCGGACACGCCATAACTTCGACGTAGGCGTAGTCTTTCACGCTTTCTCCAGCTGATGCGCCAGCTCCACCTGGCTTCCGGCTGACCCCCGTCTTCCCACCGGGTAGCCTGCTAGCTTTTGCTGGCTTCAGTCGACGCACCAAGTTTTGTATGTTTCGGAAGCCGTAGAAGCGCGCTGCTCGGAAGACAATTTCTGATCCCTGGACGAGCGAGTACTCCACCACGTCTGCGTTTCGACCTCGCGAGACCGATATTGACGAACCGGGATTTTGTGCCTGGTACGTCTGTAGAATGTGGTATAAGTAGCCGCCAGACGGTCCGGCGACCGCGTCTTGGTTTCTTCGGCGCGAAGGGGGGAAGAGGAACGCATCGAGCTTCGGGTCTGGGAAGGGTATTCGGTCGGTGGCGGCAAGCGGCGTTCGCGGAAGGGAGGAGAAGTGGATGCCTCGCGCGGACGCAAGTTGGAGCAGCTCGCGAGCTGTGATTACGCAGTCGACATCTCTCACGGGATCTTGTGTAGGGTCGTGGGTGGGGAGCCATGCCGCAGAGGTGAGCTCGCTGCGGCTGGCTTCGAGCTTCTTGTCGAAGCACGGCATGACGGCGACGTGCCAGACTTGCGAGGGAGGAATGCCGTAGCGCTGACTCAGGACAGACTTGACGAGGGTGCCGGTGAGGGCCTGCGGCGACTTTAGGCGCGACAGGTGGGGAAGGACATAGGGATGCGTCTTCTCGGCGTAGCATATCCAGCCGGGGCATGCGGATGTGAGGATTGGCTGCTTCGGGGTGGTGTCTGGGCTGCGGGCCATGGCGACCTCGTCTGCCGCTGCAGTCAAACACGCCTCCCGCACGGCGTTCGTGTCGATGACCCACGTGAAGTCGCTGCCCTGGTGGCCGCCTGTCCGGAGACCAGACGGCCCGCTCAGCAGCTGCGCAATCATGTTCCCTGCCTCGGCCTCGGACACGTTGAAGACGGCCGCCAGACTCGCGCGCGACTGCGGGGAGACGCTTGCCACGAACAGCTTGCCCTCGTGACTATGCCCATTCACTCCCCTAGTGCCGTTCGTGTGTCCAGTGCTAAGACCGTTCGTGCCAGTGTGTGCCTGCCATGGCGCGCGCAGAGAGCGGTATGTGTCGAGCGTGCTGAGAACCTCAGAATGCGATTGGAGGCTGACCAGGACCGCCTCCGCACTGGTGACGCATCCCGAGCATGCGAGGCAGTCTGTCAGCGATATCGACGCCGGCGGCGGTGGTTGCGACGCGGCGGCCTTGTCTTCGGTGGTGACTTCGTACGGATTTAGATTACTATCCTCCGGAAGCGCTGGGAGTGTCTCTATGGGCTTTATGCATGCGACACCCGGCGATATGAAGTCGTTCAGGTCGTCTGCGGAGAGGATGGCGCTCATCGCGTGCTTCGATCGAGGCGGGGAGGCAAGGCTCAAGTTGCGTGAGCGGCCGGCGCGCTTTCTGACGACACAGTCTGGAATAATCAAATAGTACAAGAGGTCTAGGTAGAGAAAACAAGAGAGGCAAACAACACAACCAGACTTTACAGATGCGCGCCGAAGCGCGGAGAAGGCGTGGTGACATTTCTGACCTATCGACAAGCTCTGATTTCACAATGTCCGCGGCGGCGGTCTCTACCTCGCCACAACTTCCCACGCATGACTAATCCTTGAATTGCTTCAGCATTCACCACTTTCTCACGTGCTCTTCCAAGTGTTTGACGCAGGCTTCGCACGCTTTAGCCATGCGCTGCCTGGCGCTACTATGCGGACAACATACTTGCGGGGTGCATAGCGCCCGGCAGGTCACTTTAGCCTGGTTGCTTGCCGTTTGGTAGGGAGAGCAACAGCACATCTGAGCATGCTGCGCAGGCACAGCTATAGTATCTTGGTATATTTCTGACGACGTAGCTTGCGCGCGACTGTCAGGCCTTCCAATGTCTTCTCCGTCTCTACTTGAACATTGCTGCACTGCTTCTAAATGCGGCGCATATCGATCGATACCTTGGGTTTCATGTCTCCAAAAGCTGGCGCAACCTTTGAAGCCGCCAACAGGAGAAGACCTTGGTATTAATCGAAGCGTAGGCTGATCGCAATTGGCCTGCTATTTGCTGCATTATGGGCGTGGCTTCAACATTAGGGGCCAGGTTCTTCTAATACCGACAGACTCGTTCGAACACGTGAAAGACGAAAGTCTGAAAGACATCTTGAACACCACGTTTGGAGTACGTTACTCTTACACACCTCATCGTCGAAACTGCAGAGGCAGTGTTTGATGACCCGATTACTGATCTTCCCGCACATTCGTGGTCAACAGCTCTTGGAGGCGCAATGCCAGTGGTAACCTCTGACACGACAACAGTTCCAGAAGATCTTCGTGCTCAACCTACCCTTTCGTACCGACCGTCGTGATGCCATGTCGCTCTTCGCAGCGATTTCGAGCATCCAATTTGAGTACGTGGACAGCGTGAATGAGGAGAGCATCAATCAGAAGGCTTATCCACCACCTGAAGAGAACGCCAAACTCTTATCGGGCAGAAGAGGAACTTGGGGGACCCATATGAGCGCTTTGCAGCGGTGAGCACTATCCTGACGTTCTAGCTCTTGGCCACGTGCTGATCATACTCAGTATAGTAGAGCAGAATCTGACCACAGCCTTCATTGTGGAGGACGACGTCGATTGGGATGTACGGGTGAGGCCGAATCTGCAGCGTTTTGCACTGGCGTCGCAAATCCTGTCCTCGAGCCGCGACGTGTTCGCTGTCTCCCCCAAGCTCAGAAGCCATGTTGAATACCGGCCCAATACTGAGACCGAAGAGTCGGCATTCTAGATGATCGAAACCAGAAACCTTCCCAAGTGTGTCCCATCGCTTCCATTATCGACCGTCCGCACAGCTTCAAGTATCAGGAACAGTGATGGCCGAGCGTCTCCGTATGGTGATCCGTCTGAGTGGGATATCCTCTGGCTTGGACACTGTGGCGCTGGCATGCCCAGAGAACTCCTGGCTCGACGAATGTCTTCCAAGCACCATACCACCGTCTCATCCTCCAGCCTCGTTCTGACGCATCTGAACGACCAGACTGTGCCCATTGGTGAATACATCAAAGCCCACCCCTTCCAAGGTGGGCCGGATGCCCTCGCTACAGTCTACCCACCACATACTCGCGTATACCACAGGTCGAACGGCGGACAGCTCTGCACGGTAGGATACGCCGTCTCGCAATGCGACGCGCGCCGCCTGCTCCACCAATTCGGAGTCAAAGGCTGGAATGGTATCTTCGACGCCGAAATGGAACGGTGGTGTGCTGGCGAGGATCCAGATATGGGGCCAAACTATCCCAAGGCTGAGCCAGGGGGGAGAAGAGGGAGAGGGTGTACGTGACGTCTTAACCCCCAATTTTTGCAGTAAGTAAGCTTCGTGTGAATCAAAGAAAATGCTTGATATTGAGTGCTATCGTAGCATCACCACCCAAATCACGGCAAGAGCGACATTGGAGGCTTGGGAGGTGGATATGCGAGGAAGTACGAGACGAAGAACTTGCGGTACAGCGTCCGGATGAACTTGCAGAGTCTTGTGGAGGCAATGGGAGAGCGAGAGTTGGTGGATCAGCGGCCAGATGAGGAGGAATGAAATGTATGTGTTGGCTGGCGTGAGTGTTGTGTATGATTAGAGAAGCGAATTCCAGCAGCTTCGCCAATGACCACTTTGAAGCACTGAAGAGTGACCTGATGAAGATTCAAACATTGGGAGTCGAATAATGCCAATCACGTGACAACACCATCGGCGTCCGGGATCAACTATTTTCATCTGCCAGAACATCACAAGGCGATGAGTGACAAGGGCCCGCGGTCGGTGTTTGCACATGATTACCATGTTTTTCGCACACGTTGTGTGAAACCCCCGAGATCGCCATGATTTGTCGGACGGGAGTCCGGAAGGGTTGGTTGCCTGCGCCTCGATGCCATCGATGAATGTAGTCCGAGGCCCCCTCCCAACGGCGCCTGCATGACCCTTCAACCACATTCGGACAGCATCGCAATTGTTCATACTACAATACACGCTTCCGCCCTACGACCACGATTCGCCCGAAGCCTGGACGAAGTGCGTGGGCTGTCACACGGAGCGCTATCTACCTACGACCTACGTTTACCGGACGTCATCGATAACCCTCCACCGCCATGGTCGTCGAATCTCGCCGACGACTGCTCTACCAACTGAATAGCCGCTGGATATACGGGAAGATTGTGAGGTGCCTCGCAGTACGCGCAAAGGGCATTACTAACATTGTTTTGCCATAGCCGTTGCTTCACGCCGCAGTCTTCCTCCTACAAATGGCCGCAGTCTCACTTCTCGCGCGCAAGTACAACAGTTACTATGCATCACGGCCAGGTAGGTCTCTCACACAAATTTACCGCACGCGCCTACTCACAACCTGCGCAGTCCTTACCACGATGATCACCAACGCTGTACGTACCCGTCCTTGCCACCGAGCATTATCCGCACACGTGCCCTCCTACACTTGTCGCAATGCGAACACAATTGCCTCAAAGACACCTACACTACACCCAACATTCGAAACATGCTGGACAGCGGCTGACCACAATCCCAGGTGTTGGGCGGCATCGCAGACACAGTAGCCCAGACCTTGACCGCCATACGGCAACGCGCAGTGCGCAAGAAAGGCGGCCCAGACAAAGATGACTTCCTCGCGATTGAGATCCACGAGCTCGATAGGAGGAACCCGTTGAACGACAGCGACATCATCCCAGATTCCAAGATACTGCCTCCGCCATTCGACTTTGAGCGAACTGTGCGCTTCATGTCCTATGGTTTCATCATGTCTCCACTGCAGCACAGATGGTTCAAGTTCCTATCGTCTACCTTCCCCATGAGCAAGACGTCGACCTGGCTGCCTGCGCTGAAGCGTGTGTCGTTTGACCAGTTTCTGTTTGCCCCTGCTGGTAAGTGCCCCAACTTGCTGCACGTCCTAATTACTAATGGTGTCAGGTCTTGCGTGCTTCTTCACTTTCATGACCGTCGCTGAGGGTGGTGGAAAGCGTGCGGTGCAGCGCAAATTCCAGGACATCTATGTTCCTGCGCTGAAGGCCAATTGGCTGGTCTGGCCAGCTGTGCAGATTGTCAATTTCCGCATCATGCCCATTCAGTACCAGATCGTATGTGTCTCTAGGCCCTCTGACGTAAACATTCACTGACGTGCGCTTAGCCTTTCGTCTCCACCGTTGGTATCGCCTGGACGGCATACCTTTCCCTTACGAACTCCGCCGAAGACGCGACCTCTTAGACCTTCTACCTGTACGAATAATCTTACGAACCTGCTTACATACCTCATACGACTCTCCTTGTAAACCTATTGTCTTTGGACACTCCTAGCTGGCTGCGATTGTAGCGTCTTGATCATGGTCTGGTGTCGTGTGGACTGCTTTGCATATTTGTTTGGGCAACTGGCATTTGAATGGCGTCGCACGGCGTTCTCCGTCCTGTAACTGGGCTTAGGTAGTGTTCGTATCCTCTCCTTTTAGTCGCACCAATATACTACTTCTGACCATGCAGCATGTTCTTGAACATGCCCGAGCCACCGTGTGAATTTGGGCAGAGGGAAGATTCTCATAACGCGATCACGACTAGACTGGAAACAAGTTATGCGAACGAAAGCTGACCTCTATTACTATTTATCTTGATGTTTTGGTGCTTCGGAGGACCGCCTCTCGGCCGCGGGAATGTGCTCTGGACGAGCCGGCACCGGAACACCAGTAATTCGTAGCTGCTTGGTTTACGCGGAACGTCCCTTACCCTCGGCCATCCGCAGACACTTTGCTTTTGTGTGATTCGATAAGAGAGTTGGAGCTTCACCAGAAGTTGTCCTGTCACCCCCGCGCGCGACTACCCCACCAGGATCCAATGACATAGTGGGTTCAACAACAAACACTCAACACCTCCCACGCAATTCTTCCACATCCCTGCAAACACTCCAGTAAGTACCTGATTGGGCTTCCTCGCATTAAAAGCAATTGAATCTTGCCGTCATACATAGCTGACTGTCAGAGCACTTCACTAACAGCGTTTTCGTTGCAGTACACACAAGGACCTCTCAAGATGTCTCTCTCCAACAAGCTCTCCATTGCGGACGTCGACCTCAAGGGCAAGCGTGTCCTCATCCGAGTAAGCTCACGGCCCTCTACGACCTACAACGATTGGCATATACTCATGTCGCATTTAGGTCGACTTCAACGTCCCACTCGACTCCGACAAGAAGATCACCAACAACCAGCGCATCGTCGGCGCTCTCCCCACGATCAAACATGCTCGCGACAACGGAGCCAAAGCTGTTGTCCTCATGAGCCATCTCGGCCGACCAGACGGCAAGCCAAACGCAAAGTACAGCCTCAAGCCGGTCGTTCCCGAACTCGAGAAGCTTCTGGGCACGAGCGTAACGTTCACCGACGACTGTGTAGGCAAGCAGGTGGAGGACACTGTTAACAAGGCTAGCGATGGCCAGATCATCCTGTTGGAGAATCTTCGCTTCCACGCCGAGGAGGAGGGCAGCTACAAGGATGACGAGGGCAAGAAGCAGAAAGTGGATAAGAGCAAGGTAGATGAGTTCAGGAAGGGACTGACTGCTCTCGGTGACATCTACATCAGTGAATATACCGCTCCACTACTTCCACCTCGTTCAAGATTAGCTAACCATCTTCAGACGACGCATTTGGTACAGCCCACCGCGCCCACAGCTCCATGGTTGGTGTTGACCTCCCACAAAAGGCTTCTGGCTTCCTCGTCAAGAAGGAGCTCGACTACTTCGCGAAGGCCCTCGAAGAGCCCAAGCGCCCCTTCCTCGCCATCCTCGGCGGCGCCAAAGTCAGCGACAAGATTCAGCTCATCGACAACCTGCTCGGCAAGGTCGACAGCCTGATCATCTGCGGTGGAATGTCCTTCACCTTCAAGAAGACGCTCGAGGGCGTGAAGATTGGCAACAGCTTGTTTGACGAGGCAGGCAGCAAGACGGTCAAGGACCTCGTGGAGAAGGCGAGGAAAAACAATGTCAAGATCGTGCTGCCCGTGGACTACATCACGGCAGACAAGTTCGCCGAAGACGCGAAGACTGGATACGCCACGGACGAGGAAGGTATCCCAGATGGCTGGATGGGACTGGACTGCGGCGACAAGTCGATCAAGCTGTACAAGGAGGCCATCAGCGAGGCAAAGACGATCCTGTGGAACGGGCCTGCAGGTGTGTTCGAGTTCGAAAACTTTGCAAAAGGCACCAAGGAGACGCTAGATGCAGCCGTGGAGGCGGCGCAGAGCGGCAAGATTGTCATCATTGGCGGTGGTGACACTGCGACTGTTGCGGCGAAGTACGGTGTCGAGGACAAGCTGAGCCATGTATCGACTGGTGGCGGCGCGTCGCTCGAGCTGCTGGAGGGTAAGGATCTGCCTGGTGTGTCTGCGCTTTCGAGTAAGTAGATCCACACATCGGGAGACAAAGGCTTAGGTGGACAAGGCACATCTTCGAAATTATGATTCATGTAGAGTAGCTTTTGAGAGTCCAATCGAGGCTGACTTCTTGCTCACTCGCATACTCTTGATGCATGCCTAGCTGCTTTCAACCCTTGAGGTCTCTCGGCTAACTATCATCGTGTATCTCATCCTCCTGATCCTCCTTGTTGTGTCGTATTCTTGGTCGGCACCGTTGCGCTCGCTGTTCGTGAAAGTCGTCCGCTCGTAGCTCATTTGCCCAGCTTCTTCAGCTCCTCCCTTCATACCGTTAGCGTTTGTTCCTCTCACATGCCCGGTATTCCCTTACCTCAGCTGCACCGCAAAGTCCTCGTTCGTGTCATCGTCATCCCAGCTCTCCTCCCACAGATGCGCGTTGCCGTTTGGTATCTGTGTCTCCTCCTCGGTCCAGTCCTCGACGGGGAAATCTTCGAACTCGTCGTCCTCCTCGAGCACCGCGGGCTTCTTGTCTTGTGAGACGGGCTGCTCGCCGTTCTTGGAGTCGTTGGCGGTGGCTTTGTCGTTCTTTGCGGTTGTTGCGTTGCCGGACATGATGGCGGGTTGTGAGAGATTGTGCGTGGATATTGGGTCTGTAAGGCGTTTGTGGGAGTCTCGAGAGATGGTGAGTCTGGTGTTTTGGAGCTTGGGATTTGAGCTTGGGATGCGGCTCGCTGCCAGCGGAAGCGGCAACGGCTCTAGCGCGGGAAGTCACGTGACGCATGCCACTTACATGTCGGGCATCGCGGGGTGTTACATATGTACGGTCTCACCAGGATTTTGGGACCGCGGATCCAGCCTTGATTCTTACGCTTTGCTGCACAAGTCTAAAATCTCACATTGAAAGCCTAAAGTTCCGCGGTAGCATTTTCCTGGCGGAATGCATCAGCCATCGGTACTATTCATGCATGACGTACTTCGTTCAGTAGTCTCCACGGCAGCGGACGACGCAGTAAGCAGCGCGCGCCCACCACTCAGGGAGCTATTAGCTCTCAAGGATTTCTTCTGTCTCTTCTACTCAATTGTCGGTGGTTTGATTCACAGCTGCCGTTCCCTTCTTTGATCGCTTTCTCAACACTGTCCTTATCACTCATCTTCATCGTCCTCGCATTAAACATTGTTTGAAGCGTCTGGCAACAATCGACACGGATATGTTCAAAGTTGGAGGGTGGCTCAAGGGCCATGCGCCTACGCATACGAAGAGCCTCAATGCGCTCGATGAGTTAAACCAGAGTAGGCATCACAATGTAGTACATTCTGACGACCACTAACAAGTTGTGCAGTTCAAGATGCTATGAGCTGTACGAAACCTTACCACAGTCTGCCATCTGCTTGAACAATACTGATGTCGCACGAGCATAGCCGTTACATACATCATGAACGACGACCTCGAATCAGCTGAAGCACACTTGAGCAAAGGCAGTTCACCCTTTCACCAGGTGTGCTAATCTTGAAACTTGGGCCGCATATGGCTTCCCTGGACGACGAACTCATTGTGTACAGCTGGGAGTCGGGGTTTGCATGTTCATGCGTGCTACTCTTGGATTTGAGCAGGAGACCATGCGCGAAGGTCTGCGCGTCTAGCAAAGATGATTTCAGTATGAGAAACTGACTTCATGTAGCTGCCAGCACTCTCTACCAAGCCGAATGTGCCGCATATGAACAACAAAGACGGGCTGCGAAAGATCCCAATGCCTACCACTCTCCAATCTATCCTCCCGGTACGGAATATGCGGTATGCCAGGCGGAGGCACAATTGATGAGCGCAGTGGTTGGTCTATTGAACGAGAGCTTGACGGAAGCTATCAAGAGTTTCTACAAGCTGAGGAAGGCATATCTTGCGCTTGAGGCCGTGATGGAGAGCGAGCGAAATTTCTTGAAGCAAAGGAGCACAAGCAGCATCAACTCCAGTGCTTCAACGAAGTCGGTCAACCCTGGTACAATTAGATCGAGGCCTGGATCTGTACGGTCGAAACTTGGGGCATCGACTACGAGTCTCGGAAAGAGCACCGCTCCCCTGAGTACTTCAGTCCAGAGCGAGAAACCACCAGCGACAAGTACACCTATCACCAAAGATGAAGATGAAGACGACGACGATATCGATTTCGTAGACGCCGCAGAAGATAACAGGGGCAAGGAAACACCCGTGGAGTATATAGGGCATATCAATGTTCCAGCTGGACAGATCGGCTCTAATCCTACTATATCTACACCCGATGTCATCAGCGACTTCGAGAAGCTTACGGTAAACGAACTTGGCGGCGAAGAGACGGATCTTTCAACGTTCAGCGATCACCCTGTCGATAAGTTTGTTTTGGCAGGGTCGAACTTCTGCTTTGGTATGCTCCTGCTGCTTCTGTCGTTTGTACCGCCATCTTTCCAGTCGCTTTTGAAGATTGTCGGCTTCAAGGGTGATCGTGAACGCGGTATGAGGATGTTGTGGCAGGCTACCAAGTTCGAGGACATTCATGGCGCTATGGCGGGTGTGGTGCTTATGGGGTACCTGAATGGATTTTCAAGTATTGTAAGTTCAACATCGACATTTGAAGCGCCGGCGCTGATAGTGTTATAGTGTGACATTGTCCCCTCACAGGGCGAAGGCTCGTATCCAAAACAGCGATGTAAGGCATTGTTGCGAGTTATGAGAAACGTAGGTCCTGGACAGCTTCGTAGTACGTTCGGACGCTAATTACCAATAGCGATATCCCAAGAGCCATCTCTGGCTGGTAGAGGAATCAAGAATGCTGGCAGCTGACCGGGAGCTTGAAACAGCTATCAAGTTCGTTACTGACGCTGGCGAGTCGCCGCTCAGACAGCTCGAAGCCCTGTCGTGGTTCGAACGCAGTCTCAACAACATGTACATGCACGACTACAAAGCAACCTCTATTGCTTTCCAAAAGTGCATCGAACTCAACAATTGGAGTCACGCCTTATACTGGTACATTTGCGGCTCTGCGTACGTAGAGCTATACCGCCGGGCCAAGATCAGCGATCCGGAGGCTGCCCAGAAGTATGCGACTGAGACCAAGGCGCTGTTCGACAAAGTAGCTCCAAATATTGGCAAGAAGAGGTTCATGGGCCGCCAGCTACCATTCGATATATTTGTCAACCGCAAGCTGCAGAAATGGGAGGCCAGAGCAAAGGAGTGGAACTGCGACTTCATCGACGCAATCGGCGTCTCTCCTCTCGAAGAGATGATTTACTTCTGGAATGGCGCAAAGCGCTCCAGAATCGACCATCTGGAGACCGGGCTCGAAAACCTCGCTTGGAGCGAGTCCTCTGCAAACCCGCACTGGGCGAAGGAATCGTTAGATGAGAAGTCGATTCTACATCTCCTTCGTGCATCCATTCTCCGGAATATGGATAGGACGGCGGAATCCAAGGCCATCTTGGAGATGGAGATCATTCCGCACGATAGGCTGCTTTTCAAGGGCGACATGAAGGATAACTGGACAGCACCGTGTGCTCGCTATGAAATGGCTGCTAATATCTGGCGCGAAGCTGATGCGGATGGGCAGCCGGGTCAGCATATGGATATGCTCAAAGCATGCAGAGATTGGCTCAACGAAGTTACTCAATGGGGAGGGTTTGACTTGGATGCAAGGTACGTTAAGCCAGAGACATGTTCTTGAATGAGTCTGATCGCTGACGTGCTCGGGACACAGAATCGGCATGAAGATTACGACAGGAAAAGACACGTTAAGGAAGTATGGTGTACAGTGTTGATGAAGCACGACGGTCGACGTGGTGTTTCTGAAGTCTTACTATACTGTCACAATATTCAAAGTTGGCCCTGACGAGGCTTGGGATAGACAACAGACCACCAGGACGGTTACTTCAATGCATCAACTAGGTAACGATTTGGAATACATTCACGCTGTGTTCTCTCGCACTACGTTTGAGCCCCGCGTCACAGTGTAATGAATATCCGCATGCTCACATACCGACCAACAGGGCCCGCAACGTCATCCAGTGCAAGCTTCACACTTTGGCATGTGCCGAACCAATCGGTCAAGGCTTCGACTGGTAGGGAGTAGACAGCAGACACCCCACACGCTGCAGGCTTGCTAAGACTTGTGCATCCGATACAGCCGCAAGAACGAATTGAAGCAGCAGGCTGTGCCCATATGCGGTCTTTCACGATGGAGCGCACATGTTACGCAGCCAGGTGTGGCTGGACGACGTCACCGTGTGGCTGTCTAGAGGTGTCCTGATGGCCATTGTTTCTGGGCTAGTGGTGCGCCGCCGACCTCTTGCCCACGCGACCTCGGGACCCTTGAAATCCCTCGAATTGTCAACTGTCTGTACACAGTACTGTACCTGCGTGCGTTGTGCGATACTTCATAGCAATCACTCGCGCCAGGCATACTTTGATACAATCACGCACCGTCATAGCCCTCCTTGAAGATCCGTCCTTGTCGCGCACGTGAAGGAAGGAGCTACCACTACCACACCGAGCACCTTCCGCGCGTCCAACTGCACCACCTGCACGCTCCATACCAACAAAGCACTCACAGAAGTAATCATGAGCAAAGCACAATCGCCGTACGACTCGCTGCGGTTCATCCCGCAGTACTACGACAACACCGACTCGCGCAACTCGGCACTCGGTCTCGTGCTCACACTGAAGCCAGAATGGCGAGAGTCGACGGACACGATCGACTTTGTTAGGTTCACCGACGGCATCACAAACACAGTATGCGCCGCTCGGGCTCTCTGGCCCACACTGCCCCGCCTGGACGTGTGCTAACACGTGGTGTAGCTCCTCAAAGCGGTAAACAACCTGCCGGGCCTGTCAAAGACGGAGGTCGACGAGGACGCCATACTGCTGCGCGCATACGGCAAGGGCACCGACGTCCTCATAGACCGCGAGAGTGCGTGCTTGGCGCCTGTAAGAAGCCTCCCCCGCTGACTTGTCTACAGAGGAGACGCGGTCGCACTCCCTGCTCGCCCGCCACGGCCTCGCGCCCACGCTCCACGCCCGCTTTGAGAACGGGCTCCTATACAAGTACATTGCAGGCAGCGTGTGCGCACCTGCCGATCTGCGTCGTCCGGAGGTATGGCGAGGAGTAGCTCAGAGGCTGGGGGAATGGCATGCAACGTTACCTATAGCCAGTATCAGCAGCACATGTCCTGCGCCCTCACAACTGTCACCCTCCACCAAGCGTGCTTCACTGGTAGACATGGCACAACTCACCCCGGGCAAGCCCGTCCCGAACGTGTGGACCACAATGCAGCGATGGATCTCTGCGCTCCCCATAAGCACCACCGCGCAATCGACTCGCCGCGACCAGCTGATGACAGAACTCGAGAGCCTGACTAAACTGCTAGTCGATACCCCCGGCGTGGGCGGCGCCACTCCCTTCGTCTTCGCCCACTGCGACCTGCTGAGTGGCAACGTGATCATCGAGCCCTCGCCGTCGTCCGCCCCGGTTTCCCGTCGCTCGAGCGTCTCGGGGGGTTCAGAGGAGCCTGAGCCCGCAGCAACCATCTCCTTCATTGACTACGAGTACGCGACGCCAGCCCCTGCATCGTTCGACCTCGCCAACCACTTCGCCGAATGGGGGGGCTTTGACTGCGACTACAGCGCCATGCCCACACGAAGCATCCGACGAAAGTTCCTCCGCGAATATCTCCGCAGCTTCAGCGCACATCAGAACCGTACATACAAAGAGTCTGACCTAGAAAAGCTATTTGAGCAAGTGGACGACTTCAGGGGCGTCCCAGGCTTCTACTGGGGCATTTGGGCCCTCATTCAGGCACAGATATCGCTCATCGAATTCGACTACGCGAGCTATGCGGAGGTTAGGCTGGGAGAGTACTTTGCATGGAAAGAAGAGAAGATGACACCGAGAGAAAAGAGGTGGGCACAAGAGAAAGAGTAAATGAGAAGGGGTGCAGCAGTTGGAAGTTGCAGAGCGTCAATTTCAACAAGCAATGTCATTGGGAGTGGTGAATTATTGACTTGCTGTTGAAAGGAAGGCAGCATCGAGTGCGTCATTATCATCATATTCATACTCTAGTATCTAATACCAACCGCGAGCATTTCAACCATGCTAAGAAATGAAGTCTAAACTCGCAAGGCCCATGCGCTACAAACCTGCTACTACCTAGGTCATCGAATATCCACTACCATTTCCTAGCATACACCAATACCTCGCAAAAAGCTCCAGGATGAATTCATCAATCCCTTCACAACGAGCACCGGCATCACTACAGCCACTCTTCCCTCCACTCTGTCTCCAGACTCCCACGGAACACATAACCCGCGGGGTATCGACCCATTACAAGGACGTTCCCCGCTCTTCTCAGTGGGAAAACACTAACGCTAGCTTCGCTTTTCCAGCGCTAGAAGGTGGGCTGGATCCCTGCGGGAAGGGGCGGAAGTGCAGACGGCGGAGCACGCGTTGCCATATGGCGGTGTTGAGCGTGTCGTTGTGCAGTGTAGATCTTTTGATAAAGACGTGGCTTTGTTGGAGGTGCGTCAGTGTGAAGGGGTCTGTGGAGGAGTGATTAGAAATGCGGGGTGGAGGATTTGTAGTCCTTTTTCTTCGTTCTGTATGCTCATGGCTCTTTCAAAAAAAAAGTAGTATGCGTGACGAGAAACAAATGTGGATATCTTCGCAAAATGTACGATCCAGACACCAAGCACTTTTCTGCTACCCTCTGTGACGCCTATCGCCTAGGAGACTCGTTGAAATCCTGTTCATGCCTCGATACTAATCCCCGCATCTCCACCATTTAGCCAATCTACTTCGCCTATGTTCCCCAGATTCAACCCATTATCGATGGCCTTATCATCAAACGTGAACGTCTCTCCCACAACATCCAGGTTGAGCAGTGAATCGAAATCCCCATCGTCGAATTCGTTGTTCAAGGGCAAACTCGAGAACAGCATCTCGTCATCTTGATGGTGGTTGAACGGGTTGGGAGGAAGTTCTACGTTTGCCCATTTGCTGAACGTGTCGCCAAAAGCGTTGTTGACTTCGTTTGCGACAACTGTGGTCGTGGCCCTGTTCTCAGAGATGGTGATGCTGGACATGTGTTCGTGGTCTGAGTCCGGCGGCGTGGAAGCCAGAAAGCTTTCTAGTCGGTGTGCCACTTCCTCGTCTGTAACACTGTCGCTCATCTGTCTTTCGAGAGCATGCATGTTTGTCGTGCCGCTATCCGGCGGAGGTGTCAGGGTAGAGCGCTGCATGCTGAGTGATGCGGCCGCCGCGGCATTGACCAGGTTAAGGCGTCGGCCGGCATCTACGAGATCTTCTACTGAAGTTACGGGAGATGGCTTAGGCATGGGCGAGGCTTGTGCAGTCGTTGGAGCAATGTGGATACCTGCCTTGCGGATCGCAGCTTCGAGGAAAGCGACAGAGTAATCGGCTGCTGCATAGAGGTCCCTTAGCTTACCCATGACGGCCATGCACTGGCAGAAGCCACGTAATGACGATCGCCTTGTCTCTTCCTCTGGAGCTTTGATGTCGAGTAGATGGATGATGATCGCTGGTAGCAGCACGGTGACGCCAGTTGTTGGAAGATATTTTACCAGATCATTGGTGTCTAGACGCTGCGCAATTGATGTAATGGCGGAAGCTGAACGGCGGACGTTGCGACGTGATACATCTAGTAAGTCTGACTCCACGTCGACCCTTACGGGAATACTTGCTGGTCCACCTTGCGAATTTGGCAGAACCTGTGGTCGGTGTAATGCTGATAGCGTGGTGAAGAAAACCATATGCAAAAGTGATCGTGCGAGGTCAATCGCTGCCACGCCGCTGGACTCATCCGTGTACTGAGCTTCTTCAGGCAGTTCCGACACCCATGTCTGAAGCTCTTCGTCGCAAGCCTTGACTTCGCTAGTCTCCGGGTCTAGCTTCTTGGGCAGCAACATCATTGTCGTGCGGTCGTTTTGAAGACCGTGATTGTTGTTCAGGACGCAATACTGCTTAGAAAGTACGTGCGAGATGCACAAACATAACCTAGCCTTCTCGATGCACATGATGGCCAGTTGTCTTTGCAGGTCGACGTCCCGCGCAACACGGCAATCGGCTGGAATGCATGTGATGGAATCCGGGATGGGAGCAATCTCAAAGTCATCGAGCGTCAGCATAGGTACATCAAAGTCTTCAGTCTTTATGCGGGTCGGACGTCTCATGCCGAGGGCAATCAAACGGTCCCGCATGTAAGTAGACCACCATATCCGTTTCCACAGCTTGGATCGTTTGCTGTCCAGGTTCGTGTTATCGGGGTTGCGATGCAGACCAATGGTGTGTGCAACTGATGTAGCGACGCCCATCCAGTGCCACGTGTCTTTCTGGTCATCTGGCGTCTCATAGTAGTACGTCAACAGCAACAGAGCCTGGACCAACGAGACGCGATCGGACTCGTAATCGAAGTCATAGAGAATCTGTTCGGCAGGTCAGCGATGTCACTGCAGTAGTGAAGAAGATACCAGAGCATTTTCACATGCTACCGAGTGTCGGACGTCGGAGGGTCCGATGGCTCGGCCGAACTAGGCATGTAACTTGATGCACGCAGAACTGGAATTGACTTACTCTAGTTTTCTGAAAGAAGTCTTTGCGAGCCTCCTTCCTAGTGGCGTAGCCTGCAGCACGCAAATGATGCATGTCAATGAACGCGGACCCGGCGAACATGACGGCCTGGAACAGGATCAGGCTGACTTTGCCGTTGCTTCCATCTGGCTTGTCGATCACCGCTAGAAAATCGTGTAGGTCTAACAGTGGCATATAGGGATGCACAAATTCGACATATGCTCGGAGCATCTCGCTGCGCAATTTGCCTTTCGGGACCGTCAACGCGCCCTTTTTCTCCAGATATGAAATCTCGTCTGGTCCGATTTTGGAGGGCAATGGTTTGATGAACTTCGGAAGATCGCTAGTTTGTGGCTTGGGTGACATGTTGCCAAAGAACGAGGCTCGGTTGTCGCCGAACGGCGTGAAAGGTAGTGTGGGCAAGCCATTGATTTGAGATGTAATGGACATGCGACGGTGCAAGTCCGACAAATTACTGGTTGTGCTCATACGATGTCCGTGGCTTTGATCTACAAACTGTCAGCAAAATGGGCGACAATGACTGTGCGATGTCGACGGACAGATGGAATGTGGCACGTGCTCCTCTCGCCTCGACTCTGCTTCGTGTGATCCTCGAGAGGTAGCCGATTTCAGAGTTTGTATGCTGTCAAGAGCGTCGCGTGAAGCGATCTTGCGCGTAGCGTTCGTGGACGAAATTGTGCAATCACCATGTTGTTCGTCATCTTTACTCCATTTTCTGCACACATTAGCGAAATTCGAGTACATGTGGTGTAGGCAGCGCGAATGTCGTTGGCTGGAACGGCATAATCGAATGTGATGGGCTGGGAACGCTACGAGGGGCTAGCTTGAAGGAAGAAACCCCAACTTCGAATGACGACACTTTGTAGAGTAATGCATATCGATTCGTTTGCTTGTGAATCGATCTGAAGTTGAGGGGCCGTCGGATAGCGCACTGAGAGAATGGACTAACTTTTTGCGCCTGCTCTCCGAAACAATGCAATCCACTTCGTCGAGTCGGCAGTTGGTGCAGGGTGCGCCATGCTCAGTGACATTACATCGAACTTTTCGAGCTCGGCAACATTGACATGCCTTCGAAGCCCTCCTCTTGACCGAGCGACCTGTTGGCATTCCATCCAGACCAGCCTGGTTTGCCTTTCGTTTTGGTGGTTGGAATTCCTGGTGATGGTCGGACGGTGATCCAGAGTAGTCAGACATGGCCGTAGATTGTAAGATTCCAGAACCAAGTACTACACCGTTATTTTGGAAGAGTAGAATATTTGGGCCAAGCACGCGCGAAGGTCCGGGGCAACGCGATGGTTATGTATGATACTAATCTCGCACAGACGAGCCGCGATTCACCAAGGCATGACGCCGCCTCCGTCCCCACAGGGGATCCTTAGTGTATACCCCAGTAGTCCCCAGAATCAGATGCGGATGGACGCTTGCTCTAACGCCAAGGGCTGGAGTAGCCGGCCACTCTCGGCCTTCGGAGCTGCGGCTACATTTGGAGGACGAGCACCGTCAGCTGCTGATTTTTTCTGTGGCCGTGAAGGGTGCCGCGGCACTTTGATACTTGTTGACCAGCGAGATGCGAGTCTCTTTGAGGTAGCTCACCAAGCACAACGAGCACCTCGTCTTGAGTCAAACCAAATACGGGATTGCGCGACTTGAATCATGATGTGGACCATCTTCTGAAAACGAGTCTGGAGCGGGACCATCGCATCCAGTGGGCGGAATTGGATATCCAAGTGCGACATGATTGGCATTTGACGGTTGGCTGCCCTAAAACAAAGACACTGGTGGAGACCATAGCCGACTTGCTAAGCCGTCTCGACTACACGTGACGCATGCCGTTCCACCAAACTTGCTGCGCCTTTTCGCAATCGATCGGAGCGATCCACACCTCCGATGCATTCCCAGTCGCAAATAGCGCCCCGGACGTTAGCGTAAATGGTACTAGCCGTGTTCCATTACCATTAATGCTGGCCTGAAGAGATCCTACTCTTGATCTTCCACTTTATGCGTGCGTCACGGGTCGATGTACATGCCGGACATCCCTCCACAAATGAGTTCGAAGGACCGGAGCAGATGGAAGCCATCGTACTGGTCACAGGAGGTGTCAAAATGCCAGATTTGGTTTACGCACGAGAACGTGTGGAGAAGCTACCAGATTTTTGCGGGGAACGCTTGCCCTTCTCGGGGAAGACTCGGAACAACACCAAAACAGTTGGAAGCGCCAGCCACAAGAAGCTTTTCAGACTGCCATATTGATTCTAGGCTCAAAACATGCAGCTCCTCATGCACATGGGCTTCGACGCTCAACCGTCACCGCACAGATCATCTCTTACGTTGGGCAGAGAATCATGCGGCTGAGAAGAGAGACCATGTTGGGTGAACTGCCTATCCGGCATGCTGGGCCTCAGTAGATTTGCTCGTCTCTACATGTGGTCCCTGCCCTATGCTGATCATAAGACAGGACCGGCAGATTTAGTCTGGCGACGTGTGCAGCAACACAGCTACGGAGTCGACTACGGTACGGGCGTTGTGGCGCTTCCCTCTGTCACCCCACATTGTTGTTTGTTAGATGCTGATCGCAAGAATGTTCAGCCGATCCCAATAAAAAAACCTGGCGCAACAGTCGGTCAAATGTGTAATCGCTTATTACACGCGCGGTATTGCGGCGGAAAGTGTCACCTTCGCAGCATGCCCAGATACTTTGGTATTCACTTCCTATCATTGGGAGTTTGTTGAAGCAAGGTGGTGTAGCAAATCTTTTACGGAGTACATGATGCTGAAGTGATCCGCTTGGGTGTGCTGAAACGTCTGGAGGTATTGCATTAGACTTGCGAATCATCATCCGAATGATTGATCTGACAACAAACATGGTACTGTCAGACGCGCACGTACGTTTGCATGGCTAAGGGCGTTCTGTTACTGATAGCAGTTCACGGGCAGGTTCGGCTACACGCTGCTTAATATGTATGATTGATTCAAACACTCAAGGAGACCTCAACAATCATTCAACTATTGTGGGGCCACGACAAAGCATCAACTGCTACAGGACCAGCTTCCCGGGTCATGAGAACGCCTGCCGGATTACTTTTCCGAAGCGCGTTTCCATGAACAAGGGTGGTTGGTACGTGGGTTAATTGCTCTACGTGCGCACATGCCAATCTCGAAATTTGTCTGTTGACTGTCGCGAGCATTTTCTTTGCTTACAACAGCAATGTTCTTCACCGCATACCAGTCCACAGTCTTTCGCCTACACTGTGGTCTTTGTCATAGAATTTTGTTGTATTTGGACGCCACCTTTTCCCTCATGTTGACACTGGATGGCATCTACCTTGAAATCGCTTACATCACACAACACACTCTTTTTCACGGCTGATATGGAACAGATTCTGAGAAAGTAACGTGCAAATTTGCAGTCGTGACTCGAGACAATGGATACGCAGTAAAGTTCAATTCCGTGTCTTTCCCTGCTCACCCAAATCTATGTGTTTGCGGCTCGCGGCGTCACGGAAAGTCTCTACACACTCAAGACCCATTGAATACATCCAGCCTTCCTTCAAACGCTTCGTCTTTGTAGTGCGTTTACTGTGTTGACTCTCTGCTCAGTTGTCTAGGAGATGATTCCGCAAGTCTAATCGAGGGTCAGCTTCTCATTGAAAAGACCATTTGCCACCATAACCACACTTCCCGTCGACACATCGAGACATGGAACATTTGCTTACGATATCCGGCTTCGCACACTGTATGCCCTGCGCCACAGCGGCCGCGTAACACGCTTCTGCTGCGCTCTTCTTGCATTTGCATTCCTGGTACCCAAAACGTTAGCCATAGTTCAACATGGCTGTCGGCGTTGCCACTCACAGCAATCAATTCCAGGGGACATATGACGCGCTTGCACGGGCAAGATCCCAGCGCCCGCGTTTCTAACTCTCCGGGTGCCGGCGCTGCTAGCGCGATGGCAAAGAGTGCTGCGACGATGAACGGGGACTTCATGATGCGGAGAAGCTGAGGCATGAGCTTGTGAGTGTCTGTCCTGATATGGTTGACTGAGAGAAGTTGTCTTTAATTAATACTTGTCCATAAGCGCGTTTTCAGCTCTTGCTTGTGTCATCTTTCCAAGCGAGTCTAGAGGGCCGGTTCTGATACCGATGTCCTATACGAGAATAGCCAGACAGCCACGAATGCAAACACACCGAGCATGTTAATACATTGGACAGACAACGTCACATGTAAAGCCACGGTACGTTTACAGACACTGTGCTTACGTTAGATGGGAATACATGAGAGAACACTGGTGCTTCTCCGAGTCCGCTGTCGGATCATAACGTAGAGACCACACATCGTGAATCTAACTGTAGCCATCACGAGCTGCGTTCGTTCTACAACCATACCAGTATTATCGCTCGCATGCTCCAGGTTGCAGTAGTCAATGGCCGGTGCCGTTCCGCAAAGAATACCCCAATATAGTCCTGCGATATGCATGATGGCTGTTTGGTGGTCGATCCATAGTCTAGATTCTATAAATTAGCGTCAGCAAGCTGAAGGCACCCTGTAGCAACACGAGAAGTGCGACAGTAGAAACGTTGATAGGTCTGCTCGGGATGGATACCAGTGCGTCATGCCGGTGAGCATCGCGAATTGTCATTGCTTTTATGCTGTTTCCTAAGACGATTGCTGACATAGATTTTCAGACCTTGTGGATGATTGACTGTTCGTTGTACCTAAAGCTTTGATGACCCCGAGGGCCTGTGAAGCGCCGCTGTCTTGCTCTTGAAGTTCTTGACCAGCTGTCGCACACCAAGGTCTAGCATAACGTCCTCTGAGCCTCCTGGTATCCGTATACCTGGAACTTCGCGATAGATCCCTAGCGACAGGTGTTAGCCTTCGCTGCATAATGCATGGTATGCCTAACTTACTCTCAATCAATTCACCCTGCCCAGACTTCGTATAGCCATTTCCGCCGAATAGCAACTGTGCGGTTTGTGCACACTCATTTAGAACAATTCCGCTCTGTGCCTTCGCCATGGCTGTAAGCCCACCCAACTCAATGTCGGCATTTGTTTTGGGAAGCTTTGTCATTTGGTAAACAAATTGTTCGACCCATGCCCATTGACTCTCCAGTAAAGCACCACACTTCGCGAGTCGATGTCGTACGACGGGCTGGTCAATGAGGGGCTTGCCGAATGCTTCTCGCTTCATTACGTATTCCATGGCTGCGCTGAGGGCAACGCGCGCTTGGCGTGTGGCTCCAATGGCAATCGAGAGACGCTCGTGGTTGAAGTTGGTCATGCTGCTTCTGTCAAAATGCGAGCCTCGACTGTTGTAGAATATTCTTACATGTACTTCATGCCCATACCCTCTTCGCCGATCAAGTTCTCCACTGGTACCTTGACATCGTCGAGCTCGATAAATGTAGTGCCAGCAGAAACTTGACCGCCAACTTTGAGTCTGCGCATATTGACACCTGGGTATCCCTTCAACGGCACAACAAGCATTGACAAGCCAGAGGGCCCTGGACCGCCTGTGCGCACAGCCATGGATGAGAACTCCGACCAAATGCCATTCGTGATCCATTTCTTGCTGCCATTGACGATGTAGTGCTTGCCATCGGGTGTCTTGACAGCGGTCGTGGTGATGTTTGCAACGTCTGATCCGGCTTCAGGTTCGGTGATGGCAATGCAAGTTCGCTTCTTGCCGGTGAGGAGTTCGGGGAGGAAACGCTCTTGGAGCTGCTTGTCACCGAACTTGATTATGGGCGGCACACCGAACGACATTCCAGTAGTGAGACTACCCGAAGGACCGACAAGCCCGGTGCGAGCCATCTAGTGCTGGGTTAGCCGTGCAATTCGAGCTGCGTCCGTCAACGGAGTTACATACCTCGTCGGCGTATATGGCTGTGTGCAGGTAATCCCACTCTTCGACCTTCACTGTGCCTAGAATCTCATGAATGCCCAGCTTCTTCAGCCATTCCACAGGCAGCGGTGCCGGTAGCGTCGGCAGCAGCATGCCATTCTTCGCAAACGTTTCGAAGACATGCTCCGGCACCGTTTCTGCCGTATCCCACTCCAGGGCGTTCTCCATCAGATGCTCATCCACGAACTTGCGACACGCTTTCTGCCATCTCAAATGTGTGTCTTTGTAGTATGGCGAAGGAAGGCCGACAATGTAGGGTGGCTCCGAGAACGGGATGTAGGCTGTCGAGGACATTGTGCTGGGTCTGCGATCAAGATCGGGGCGTGCGAGTGTGAGCGAGCAGCTCTTGTAAGCGTGCGGCTACATGATGAGCTCGGGTTATAAGCTTCGCCGCTCGCGCTGGTTGATGTGGAGGTGGATTGTCTGGGGTGCAGTGGAGCCGAGGTCTATTAACCCGTCGGTTTCACAAGCACGACAAGTCAGCACAACATCCCTTGCACGTCTTTTGATTCTCGACAGTACCATGAATTTGTCAATCGAAATTATTGGACACACTGCAAAAGATGTGGTCTAGCCAGAAATCTACACACGCTTTCGTGCCTGTGAACGATATCTACTGCTTTCTGATGGACATGCAGCTTCAATGGCCCTTGCGCGATGACTTAGATGTTTTCAAAGGACCAGGTTGAACAAGTTCATTGCGTTTACACACCATAGATACCAATGCTCCCGATGTGACCTGTATATAGTAGTACCCGTTATCGCACATGCGGGATGAACGGTCAATGACTCGTCACATCGAGTCATTGCTACAAGCCTGCTTGATTTCGCCAAACACAACATGTGCACTAGGGTCGTAATGAATCACGTCGATTTACAATGCTCCTGCTGGAAGAGGTGTGGGCAGGCCGGAAGCCTCGTCCTCAAGCCCGAACTCTTCCCCAACCATCTCCATCAACCTCACTATGAGCCCAAAGATCTCCGCATCCCTTGTGGCCACCTTCGATGCTTTGTTCAACAGAGGGTAAAGCCTGTGCAAATGCTTCCTGTGCTTTGAATGCACCCCAGGGGTATCGGGAATGGCCAACGGCTCACTTTTCAAGCCTCCAAGTCTTCTTAAAACGAAAAGCAATTCGCGCCTCTGCGCTTCCGGTAGTGGCATGCGGCCTCGTATAGGTTGATCAGCAATATAGGTCTTCAGCGGTAACGCTGCGCGCAGTATGAGGTATGGCGAAGCTGCCTGGGCGAGCTTCACACACGCAGGACTGCCGTCATGGACAGTAACGAGATTGAAAAGCTCGGACATGCACGTGTAGCTCATCTCCATACGCCAGGTCGTCTCGAGCTCGGCTGTCTGACTGTAGCGAACCTTGTAGAGGCCGTCTAGAGGGGCGCTGAGAAGGTCTGGAAGCTCGCCGGGGAGCGGTGTGTGGATTATTGAAACGGAGAACAGATCTCGCGTATAGTTGCGGCGGAGAGAATCTGGTACTGTAGAAGACCCTAGCGATGAAGTGATCATGTCACGGAGATCTCTGAAGGCATTGATGTCGAATTCCTCCTCCGTTTCAACTGTCGAAGGAGTGTTCATTGTCGATGCAAACTGAGCCCTGGCGATACCATTCGAAAGACCAACGATCGTCGCCCATATGTCCTTAAAGAACGGATTCTTCGCCTGGTGGTCGTTAAGTGCAGGCAAAGTTGGCTTCATGACTGCTATGGCTGTGGAAGTAGCCTTTTGCCATAGAGTGGGAGCCTTGCCTTCCCGCTGCCATGAATACTTCTCGCGCACTGGCTTCGCTAGGCTTTGCAACGCTGTCAAACATGCGCCGTCGGAGAGGATGATTCCTTTGTCAATGTGGCGGGTAATAACAGCTTGCAGGAGCGTCATTGCATGTTTCGCAAGCGCAACAAAAGTGTGCCCCCGTTTCCCTGTGCTGTCTCCAACAGCAGCATAGGGTAGGACTACGATCCTACTCAGAAGTCTGATAAGACACGATGGAACTGCGCCAACTTCGGTCTTGATCATGGATAAGCACCCCATGATCCTGGTTTGTAGTGGTGTCATGTGGTCGATGTCAGAAGAATAAGCAACCACGTCAGAGCTGTTGATACAGGCCTCGAGGTTGATGAGCATCGAAGGGAGCTGTGAGTCAAGGGAACGACCAGCCAATTGATAGACCGACTTGAATGCATCTGCATATGCCACGAAGGCTTCTTGGTTCCCCGTTTCAGGACTCGTCCATGTTTTACAATGATCGAAGTAACTTGTCCAGAGTCCCGCAGTCTCCAGTAGAGGATCGATGCCCAATAATGCTGGATCTTCGACGCGCGACAGTACCTCGGTGATGGTTTCGAAAACATGTAGGCCGAGAGCATGCGAGTTGCCATCGAAGTATTGTCGTAAAAATCCTAGTAGTTCGGTCCAGGCAGCACCGAGCTCGGCAGGCTCCAGCCTATCCATATATGCAGTATACAAAGATCCTACTGTCCGAAGAACAGTCTTTGTCGTTTCATTCCAACTTGAGAGGACTTCGTTTTCCTGGACAGTAGATCTGACGCGGAGTTGAACGGCTACATTTGCCTCGATCATACCAAACAACACAACACGGAGGCAAAGCAGCCACACGGGAGAAGAGAGCTGTTCGGCATAACTCTCGAAGATCCTCCGTATGGTCTGGGTGGCGGAATTTCGTACCTCGACTCGTTCGTCTTCCGTGATTGACGCCAAATCTAGAAGGAGTCGAAACCAGAGGGCCGGTAGCATGCCTTCATTTGAACGAGCAACGAGCGCCGATCTGACATCATGTTGGTTGTACTCAGTCGGGAGCACTTCTCGCAAGGCCGATAGGTCGTTTCGTTGCTGTAAATAGTCCGAGACGTTCCAACAGAAGGTAATTGCCTATTGCGTGGTCAGAGAGATATCAGAACAAAAATGAATGGAGGTCACTTACAGTGAGCGACATGTTTAGGTCCTGGGTTTGAAGACAAAAGCTATGCAAAAGCTCTAGGAGACTCGAGAGACAAGCATCAGGTACAGCAGACATGAAGTCGGAGCATATCAGCTGCACCGTTGCAAAGGCAGATCGAGCAAGGGACTTTGAGATGACATCAATGCTGCGCGAGCCAGAATGCTGCGCCGTTATCTTCGGATCGATCTGCTCAGAGTCAAACATGAGACCTTTCTTATCCACGAGGAAGATGCTCATCAAGCTACTAAAGACAGTGTTCCATCCAGCAGTAAGCGAGTCCCCGCATTGCTCAATCACACATTTGAGTGCCTCAAGCGCTATCTGGTGAACTCGGGCGTCTGTGTCATGAGAAACTTGACGGTCAGATGGCTTGTAAGAGTAAAGCCCAGATATTTGCGTTTGCAATGCGAGTAAGATCCTTGTTTGGACGTCCTCCCGCTGCTCATCGTTTACATCGAGATTTGCAATTTCCCGCATTGTACGCGACAAGACATCCGCAGCAAGTAATCTAGCTGGAGCTGCGTTGCGAGCATCCGCAGAGAACCTCACCAGATGCGTGATGAGTATGTCCCATCCGCTCTCAGTTGGATCGTACTGCGTCAATCTGTTCTCATTCAAAGCCGCAAGCTCGCCTAGCTTATTCAAAGCGAAAACCGAGTCGCGCGAGTCTATTCCGGTGTTGAGAGACACCCCAGAAACGCTTCCCATACGCCGTTGGTGTAGAACCTGGGGCCGAATGGATGCCGTAGGCGTCGTTTGATTGCTTTGTGGCGGATATGCAAACGTAGACAAGGCGCAGAGCGCTAGAAGAATATCGGTGAATGCGTCGTTGGGGAAATCCACAGTGCTCTCGAAGAGACGTCGAGCCGCAGCTTGCACGGCCGAGGTTTCTGCTTCCATCTTTTCAGTCGTACCCTCCATTGCAGGTGGGAAACCAGCAGCATTGGATGTGTGTCCGGTCTGGGTCGAAAGCGCCATGTCGGCGATATGCAGCGTCTCAAACACAATAGACCATGCCGAATGTAAGGTGGGGCCCAACGCTATAGCCAGATTGAGCAACGCGCGTAGGCATAGAAGATTCCGAGCGCCTAGCGCAGGGACAAACGTCTCGTGTAAGGGGCGTAGGCTCGTGTCATTCGACATTGAGGAAGACTGACTTGCAAAACTATCAACACTAAGCAAACCTTTTGCGCCCGAGAAGATGCCTGTCTTCTCCGCTGTCGTCGATTTAGGGGATGAGACGCTCGCTAGCGTCTGGTTGGATGGCACTGCTGCCTTACCAAGGGTCGTCAAAAAGGCGTCGCGAGGGGTTGCCAACCTTAGGAGGCCAGAAACCTGTGTAAACTTCTGGATGGCTCGGACCAATGCACGATAGTAGTCTGTATCGAGCGCAGCGTTAAGAAACGTCGAACACGTCGCAAGCACGGCGGGCCAACATTCCGTTACGAGAGTTGAAGACGTTTGTATGTAGGGGTATGCTGCATGATCGGTGAGATCGAGCGGGTTGACAGGTATGCTCTTCTTGTGAAAGGACTGTGTCCTCGAAAGCCGTCGACCATTGGGACCTGATGACGCCACTTCGACATCAGGTTCGGTACCTTCCTGGGTCTTTCTTCTGCGGCCTTTATCCTCGTGATGTACGGTCAACGGCAGAACGAACTTTGCGAGGCTTTCGGAGATGTTTGTTATGCACGTTAAAACCAGGCTGTATACATACGTGTCAGGGAGAGATGGTGCCTCTGACTTATCGAGTTGCTCAATACATGGTGTCTTCAGCAAGCTCCACTGCGAGCTGATTCCAAGATGTCGGCTGTTGTTTGTGTCGGCCGAGGGACCGCCAATGACGCCTGCGATGGCGCCAGCCTCAGCCACCGCCTGATCGGAACCGACGTTCTTGCCATCTTCGAAACGAGCGGGAGCAGTGGACTGATGGCCAAGTCCGATGAGCGTAGGCTTCTCAACAGCAAGTCTGACGAAGGACGCAAGGTTGTCTCCGAAAATGGCTTTTTTACCTTCTGTCGCATCGTACTGTCGATAGATTGATAGCAGTAGTCGCGGATCGGCATAGATGCTACGAAACACCTCCAAGCAGAGAGCTCTCTTCCACGGGTGCGAAGCTTCGGGCTCAAGCATTTGGTTCAAAAGCCCAAGTGCAATCTCACACTCCGAGGAGAGAACATCCAGGTAATACCTAATTATAAGGTTTAGAATCCGTACAATGCGCACAGTTATCGGGAAGGACAGTCGACCGGAGAGCGATCTTACGACCAGTGGCATGAGCAACGTGCGTACGAGGTAGACCTGCTCCACATGAATGGTCATGACTGTTCCATGATTCGACAGTACAGCCTCGATCAGTTCCAGAATCGAGGCTGATGGTACAGGGGCGAGACGCATGTACAGTGGTTTTTCTCCGACTGCGAGAAGAACTAGGTCATTGAATAGCTAGGGAAAGGTCAGTGCTGATACCATGTCCAGCACATACACAAACCTTGTACGCGTCGTTGGCTGCTGGTCGAACAGCAACGAGGCTATCGTCGCCTTTGACTTCTGTCACGATTGGTATTTCGAGCGCTCGTTCTGTCACGTTTCAGCCGGCATCACAGACCAGTGTTAAAAAAGCTTACCATCTTCCGAAGCCACTCTATCAAAGATTGCAGTGACAAGTTGCTGTAAGGTTGCGGCTGCGGTGTTGCCCACAGCAGTATTCTTTGCATTTTGAAGCTCCGAACATATTTGTAGAATGGCTGACAGTAAGTCCCCTCGTATTTCAGCCGCGTAATTCTGAAGCAAGGAAGGTAATGCTTGGAGTATTTTCAACTGCACATCATGGGCTTGACGCGTTAGCTCTTAGCCGAAGCCACGGACAAGATCTCGTACTTGACGGAATTGAAGCCTTGAAGGCTTCCAAGACTTCAGGGAGTCTCTCCTTTGGCAAGGCTCTGGATACGCCAAGTCTTTGGAGACAAGATACTCCTGTCGCGGCAAATTTGGCATTTTGACTGTTGCAAGCAATGAGGAGAGGAGATATGAAATGCGGCCGGCGCGAGATGTCTTGCACGGTTTAGTCAAAAGTCAACTCCGATACCATAGTGACGAACCTGCGGCGAGCTGTGCCTCGGATGTGTGAGGCAGCGATTTGAGGTCCTGTAGTGACTTTTCCGCGGCAGTTCGCAGCTCGGTGTTCTTGCGCTTTGCGTCCTGGATGAGGTTGCCTAGGTCAGCGGCCAGTAGCTGTGCCGTCATCTTGGAAGACGGGACCTAGTCGTTAGGAACTACTCCATCGATGCAAGCTTCGAAAAGACTAGAAGTTGCAGCAAACGCCATGCTTCTCGTCGGCTGCAAGTGTTACGTTGTCACATTGTTTGGAGACGTATGACCGTGCGGTGGACCCTTCCGTCACTAGCGCGCCGGCTCCACAAGCAACAGCAGTCACACGTCAGTGAGTTTACGGTCGTGTTTGCGCCTGGGCTTCAGATATCTAGCTTCACCGGTATTTGATTCATGGGCTGGTCGCTGTCTACCTGCGTCCCCATTGCTAGACATCAAACGACCCTGGTGCATTTGCTAGTATCTCCTAGATCATCAAGCTCTCTGACGGCGGGGTCCTCTTACATCCCTCTTCTTACGCGCCACCCTACCTACCGTACCTTCAATATCCCAGCTTTCAACCCACAGTCTCGCGATAATGGGCGCCAAAGTTCCCCGCAACTTCCGCCTGCTTGAGGAGTTGGAGAAGGGCGAGAAAGGTCTTGGTGCTGGTATGGAGCAAAAGCCGCTCTATGGCGCATCATGATGCTAAATGTTAGCAGAGGCATGCTCGTACGGTCTGGACAACGGAGATGATCTGCTCATGTCAGATTGGAATGGCACAATCCTCGGCCCACCACACGTATGCGTCCAACTTGTCTATTGAAGTTCGTACTGACGAAGTGCCACAGAGCGTTCACGAGAACCGCATCTACAGCCTCAAGATCCATTGCGGTCCAAGCTATCCCGACATTCCTCCCGAAATATCCTTCACGTCCAAGATCAACCTACCATGCGTGGACCCACAGAACGGAAAGGTACACATTGCGATCAACGGCTGAGTGGACGCGCGCTGACAAACTCAGGTCTATGCGTCAAAGCTGCCGTGCCTAGCACAGTGGAAGCGAGACTTCACCATGGAGACGATACTCATAGAACTGAGAAGGTGATTCTCGGTGTCTACCAGATACACGCCGGAAGGCTGACACCTTCAGGTACATGGCTTTTCCCCAGAACAAAAAACTCCCGCAGCCAGCCGAAGGCACTACGTTCTAGACGGCGGAAGAGAGGACACGCATACGAGGTCAGCACTGGAGCGCATGGGCAGGTGATGCAGAACGTGCGAGTACAGAAATGAGGCTTCGGAGATGATGGCAAGCATTGGCATGGAGTTTTATGTTTTCAGGAAGCTGCAAGCCCCGGTGCAATGAATCAGATATTTGCAGGCTTTGAACTGCTCATGTTCGTTCTATCGCTTGGCGAGACGTGCAGCAAGACATGTGCGTGAACCGTGGACACGTCTAGTTGCGGAGTCAAGCCACACGTGATCATGCGACAAAACTGCAAGTGGGGATTCGAAATATTTCGCGTCCAGCTTGCTGCGGACCAACACCCCGCGACTGCAACCGACCCATGTATGCCACGATTTCTCCAACCTGACAAATCAACACAGCATCGTGTAGCTGGTCAGTTCCTCGACTCTCTTATATGAGCCGCTTACTGATCGAGTTGCAGCCATTGCCCTGTACAGAGCTCTTCTGTCGCGATGCTCCTCCCCTCCGCTTCCCGAAGACGACTGCGCCTCTCTGCGCAATGCTATAAGCAATAAGTTTCGCAAGAACAAGAACCTCCACAGTCCTTATAAGTTAGGATTGAGCTTCAAAGCTGGATATGAGGTACAGTCGACGGTCCACACGCAGTGGTGCGCTGTCTAAGAGCATACAGACACTCGACCACCTCGATGCTGCACGCGTCGGCGACATTGCCAGCGCAGGCATTCTGGCGCGCTTGATTGCACAACTGCCAGGCGGCCTGACGCGTCCGGCTCGACCGCGGACATTGCTTCCTGCGCCGGCCAAGTCCACAGCGCGATTAGCTTGCTTGCCTCCCAAGAGAGCGCTTCTCAATGTGCGCCCATACGCGAAAACGTCTGGGCCGCGTCACGTTCCGATCATGGCCTCCGCAAATGGCGTCCCCTTCCTCCGGGTAACAAAGCCCCAGCCGCCCGCGCTCTCGTGGATCTTGAATCACCGCATCGATCAAAAGACGGCCATCTTTGACTTGAAGATCGAGTTGGGTAACTGGTGGCTGCCCATGGCGAAACAGGAGGATGAGTGGGATGCTTTGGTCAATTTCCACGCTTCGAAAAATGTGGACGGCCCCAGCGATGGGACCAAGTGGGTCGACGCGATTAGGCTGAGCGAGAAGGAAAATCAAGACATGTACGAAAGAGACCAGGCGAAGGACCGTTATCTGATTACCAAGATGCAGAAAATTGTGGACGCGGAAATGGAGTTGGCACTGAAGGAGGGCCAGACGATTGTTAGAGGCAGGAAGCATCATCCTCTCTGGGTGATGAAGCCGTAGCGAGATGATCAATAGGGAGCATAGGCTACCGGTAAAGCATAGTGCAGTTGCACTGGGGTATATTTCATGCTCAATAGAAGACGTGTCGTATCATGCAGATATCTTCAGCTTCTCCAAATCTACTTCTACTCCCTCCTCATCCTCCTCGTCGACCTTGCCAACTAGCCCCTTCTCCCACAGCTCTCGTCCGGTCATTTTCTTCTCCTCTTTTTTCACCCTCGCCTTCTTGTCTTCCAACTCCTTGTCTTCCAGTGCTCTCTTTTCCTCGTCTTCTTGCTCCTTTATGAATCGTGCTCTCCACGCCAAGAAGCTCTCTCTGTTGACTGCCTCGCCCTGGAACTTCTTGTTCTCTTCTTCCTCGAGCTTCGCAGCTGCCATGTCTGCCACTACTTGCTTCGCGTTCTGCCGCTCGGTGATGACCAGTTCGGCGCTGTCTTTGAGCACGGTGACGAGCGTGAACACCATGGCCATGCCCAGATTCTCCTCGATAGTCTCGGTCAGGGAGGAGAGGAGTCGTGCTTTGTCTTCCTGGATGTCCAGGTAGGGGTGTTTCGGCGCGTTCGGTGGTTGGGTCACGTCCAGTCGCGGCGCCTCGTCGGGGTAGTTCGGCGGATATTGGACCATGAGGATAATGGTTGCTGTATTCTGATCAGCAAGTCTCTCGCCGCTATAGCGATTGGCATACGCTGCTCGTCCTCGGTCTCGTCGTCCTCATGTCTGCCATCGTCGAGCTTCACCAATATTCGGAACTCGGTTTCGGAAACATCTGACTGCACTCAGTAAAGGCGACGTTTGCATCTGCGCGTGATCTTTACCTATGAATTCTTCTGGGAAGATAGACTCGAGAACTTCTCTCTCCTCTTGCTGATCTTCGACACCCATTGCAGTTGTTGGAGCCCACACGTGCACTTGCAGGGCTATGATGCTGAGGCTTCCGTTGGCGGGGAACTCGGCGGTCGGCAGTGCTCGGACCACCAACTTTTTCTGTAGCGCCATTCAGCAAATGCCAAACCACCTTCCACAAGAGCGTTGTTTTCCTTGCGCTATCTCGAGCTTCTACAGCGACAACGATGGCGAAGATCAAGCCCCAGGATCGAACCTCGAAAAAGAGCACGAAAAATGGCACATCAAAGCCAAAGGAGAAGCCGAGAGCATCACCCCAAGAGCTGCTTCTAGAGGCCGCGACGTTCCTCCAGACATCACAGCCCGAGGAAGCGCTAGTCGCAGTGAGACGTGCACTCAATATTCTGCAACCCACGCCCACATCGAAACCATCAACTGCGGCATTGCCAGCACTGAACCTCCTCGGCGAAATCAACGTAGAACTAGGCGACCCCGAGAGTGCGCGAGAAGCGTTCGCAACGGCGATAGCGATAGATCCAGAGGGTACCAACGATGGCGCGGAGAAGTTCCTTTGGATGGCACAGTTGAATGACGAGGGTGGCGCGGAGAGCGTGGCGTGGTTCGAGAAGGGCGTGGCCGTCCTCAAGAGAGAGATTGGCGAACTCGAAGGAAAACTGGTCAAAAAGACAGAGGTCACAGAGCTGCTGGAGGAGAAGAAGCAAAAGGTTGCGAATTCGTTGTGTGGTATCGCGGAAGTATACATGACGGATCTGTCGTGGGAAGAGGATGCAGAGGCACGGTGCGAAGCGGCTGTCACTGAAGCTTTGCTGTTTGCCCCGGTCAATCCTGAGCCACTGCAGACACTTGCATCAATACGGATATCACAGCTACGACTTGACGACGCAAAGGCTGCGCTCGCAAGGAGTATGGACTTGTGGAAAGACCTGGACCCTGACGATGCCAAGGTGCCAGACTACTCTACAAGGATCAGCCTTTCCAGGCTGCTGATGGAGTCTGAGCTCGAAGACGAGGCGATTGAGGTGCTGGAGAGACTCGTGGGCGAGAATGACGGCAGTGTGGAAGCTTGGTATCTGGGTGGATGGTGCCTACATCTGCTGGCTGGAAAGCAGAAGATCAAAGGAGAGACAGACACAGCCACGTCGTTATTGCGCGCTAGCCGTGATTGGCTCGAGAATTGCCTCAGGCTGTACACGGCGCTCGAATACGAGGACGACCGGCTGAAAGAGCATGCCGACGAGATTCTGAAGGAGTTGAACGACACCTTAGGGCCATCGACGGGCGAGGAAGAGGAAGGAGAAGAATGGGAAGATGCAGGAGAGGATGACGATGAGAACGACGAGGATGATGAAGAGATGGACGGTACCTGAGCCTATTCAAGCCACCAACGAAGCGTGTTGACAATATCACACATCCTCCACAAAGTGTTGTTGACCAGGACTCCTGAACAGGTTAAGTCCAGGTCTCAGAACTGCCTCCGCAGCCCAGGAATACGCTACGTCTGAGACACCTCATGTCCTCGCCTTCACCTTGTTGAACATGTGGCCGGTGTTCACAGCCCCTCAATTCCGGGCTTCAACGTGGCGTCGTTCGACACCCATCAACATCAGATTGCACTCGATGGACAACGATCTAGCAGCAGGTCTTCTGCGTTTTTCATTCAAGGCAAGTTCCTCCTCTCAAGCACCGGTATCTAGCATGGTCAAACGGGATGTATGAGAGACCCAGTCGGTTATTGGCCAGTGAAGTGGTGGACTGTGTTACCGTCTCTGCAGGAAAACAGCGCAGTGTGTCCGCGGCCACACGGAGATCCCCCGTAGTACGTACGCAACAACGGATCTAGATGGCCAATCGTACATCATCGTATAGTTCTTGATTCGGTGATGTCTCCAACGTGATGCCGTCCACCGCGCCGTGACTTCCAATCTCAATCTTCAGAAATAGAGGGCCGTTCGGGCGCGAAAAATGTGCAGCATTATTGGAGATGTGAGTCTCTCGCGAAGACAACTGCATCGGGCTCCTCCTGCACGCCTGGCCTCCGAATGCGTCCTCTGCTAGCGAAAGTGCATGAGTCGCGTTACACGGCGAGGGATGCGCGGCAAAGAGACGTCCTCGAGACACAGCTTGGCGTTTGGGCGAACCTGGACCTGGACAGAAGCAAGCATGCAGCGCGAACCTGAGCCGTCTCCGCGATTGACACTGCGCCATCGCCATCGCCATCGCCCTCGCCCGCCGACTGCACGTCGCTAATCGCATCGTGCCTTCTTCCCGACGACAGGTGAATGCGCCGCCCTACCTCACCCCCCGCTTCACCAACCCGCCGCCGACGTCGAGTGCGTCGCAAACCTCCAAGCTGAAGCTGCGGCCCTGCACTCTCCCAGTCCTGGGCATGCCCTGAAAGAAGGGGAGAACGGCGCCGAATGATTTGGTACCTCCTATACCCACTGCGAGCGTAAGTACAGTACCACGAGCGTCTGTCGCTCGATGCCAGCGCTGATCAGGACACTGCAGCACGACGGAGCCGCCGCAGCTGTCGAAATCACATCCTCTCAGACGGGCCTTCCAGGCGCATGGCACTGCGACTGCGCGGCATTGGCTGCTCTCCCTGGTTCTGACCATCTCCATCTCGGTGCTTCTCTGCTACCAGGCCGTTTTCCAACCCGACAGCCCCGCGGCGGCTTCACTGCGCAACCTGCCCAAGCATGTCTGGACCTCGACGACGCCGATTGAGGGCACGCGACCGGCTGACGTAGTGGTGCGCCAGGTGTGGGTACGTGTGTATACGTACGAAGGATATCTGAGACAAACACTGACTTCGCACATCTTCTCTAAAGGTACATGGCGACTACGGGAAAGCAGTAGAGCTGCCTGTCCTGCGCGAAGCCATGCTTGTCCAGGACGCCCTCATTGGCAGTGGCTTCGACGAAGAGGACGGCAGCAAGCACTTCAGGGACCAGTATGAAGCAGGCGACGAGAACAGGGGTTGTCTTGAGACAGCAGCTGGGCAGAAGTGGGGTTGGCACTCGCCCCTGATGTTTTGGGACTGTTCTCCGAGCGCTCTTGAGGATGACAAGGATCTGCTCAAGACAATCAATTCACGCTCAACGACGCAATCGGCGCTCAACATGACCCTCAGACCCAGCAGCTTGTTTGCAGGCAAGAGCTTCACGGGGACGAAGCTGAGCGCAGCGGATGCGCTAGTCATCACCGTGTTCGATCAGACCGAATCGCGCCTTGAACTCGTCTGGGACACGAGATCGCGCCTTCTGGCCCAACAGGACTCAACGAACTGGACTGTCCTCCCTAGCAATGGACAAGTCACCAGCAGCCGACTTTACGAATTTCGTTTCAAACCCATGACTTTCAGCGACGATCTACTTCTGGCTGCGTCGTACCTCGTCACGGTCGCATATGTAATCTGGAAGATGAAGCAACTCCGCGCCGTCAAGAGCTGGTTCGGCTTGCTCGTCACAGTATGTGCAAAGGTATGTTGTTTCCCCCCAGTGCCTTCATTGTGACTTACACTGTAATCAGATGTCTATCTGCATCCTCGCCAGCTTTACTCTATGTACATACCTTGGAATCAATCTTACACGCATACCCAGGCCATGGTTTCCCGGAGTAGTCTTTTGTTTTGGTCTCGGCAACATGTACGCAGATGCAGACGTGTCATCCACCGACTCCGTGCTAATTGGGACCTCAGATTTCGTTTGATTAATGCAGTCCTCGAGACGCCCCCAGAAATGCCACCACATCAACGGATCGGGAACGCGCTGGGAGAAGTCGGACATTTGTCTCTTGCCGTTGCTTTTCAGAATCTCATCATCATCTATCTCTGCTCGCGGCTAGTCACTCCGTGGGTCGCCGATTTCTGCATTTTTGCGGCAGTCACACTCGTCTTCGATTTTGTGTTCCATCTTACATTCTTCGTCGCAGTGCTCAGCGTCGACGTCCAACGTATGGAACTCTCTGACTCTCTGGAACGCGTCGACCTGACCCAGAAAGCCAGGAGGACCAGGTTGGAGCGCCAATCCTGGCTTGCTGGTATACTACATGGCTCTGTACCTATGAGCACCCGGTTTGCAGGTAGCGTTGCGATCATCTCCATCATCATCGCCGTCAATTTGCATTTCTTCGACAGCGAGGAGAAAAGCCTGTCATTCCATAACCTGCGGCGCAACATCATGCCGGGGAAAAGGAAGAGAGACATTGACCTTTCCTGGAGCCCACCGCCTATCAATCAAGCTAGGACACCGGCCGACTGGCTTCGGATTCAGGATCATAACACGGCTCGAGAGCTGTTCGGCTTCATCAAGCCTGGAGCACATAGCTTCGTTGCTCGCATCTACGATCCGCTTCTGGTGGTGTCAAAGGGGGCGTACGGGAGAGACAGACCACAACCACCCACATCAATCAAAGAGGGCTTTCTCCGCTTTGCTCAAGGACATGCATTCCCTGCAGCGCTAATGGTAGTATTCCTCATCGCTGGCGTCACCTTGTTAATGAATTATCTTCTTTGGACCGGACTGCCAGAGCAGGTTGAACGAAATGAGGATGAAGACGCACTTTTCTCAGTGAAGACCCTACATGCGCCGCAGACTTTGGACATAGCACGTCTCGAATCTTGTTCCAAAGGGCATCTCGCTAGCATATCTCTAGACCGTTCCACTTCAATATGGCGTAACGAAGGCCGCCATGGGTGGATGCCCACAGTCTTACAGACCGCTACGCTAAAGCCCAGACTTTGGCCCATCATTGCGTCTGCCATGGACGACAGTGGTAGCCTCCTCGCAATATGTGCGGACACTGGCCAAATCGGGATCTGGAGTATGAGCACATCACGTTTCCTGCTGTTTCCTATGGTAGATGTGCGCGGCCAGGTGCCTGTTCTATGTTCATTCGTCAACGTTGCCTACGGCGATGCAGAGACGTTGTCACTCATCCTTTGCGGCCCCGATGGTGTTGTCATTGAATTGGATGCGCGTCAGGGTACCCATGTTACGAGAAGACTGTGTGCCAATAACGTCGTCTGCGCCACAATCTATACACCAAAACATGGTGTTCCTAGCCTAGTCTTTGTTACAAAGTCTGGCGAGGTCCACATCTCATCACTAGAAGGCGACGTCAATTCAACTTCCGAGATCGTTGCTGGCCTAGACCCAGGTCCACCGCCGGGCAGCAACCCTGCGAAGATCAAATGTGTGCAAGGTGTATCAGATCTTGGGTTGATATTTGCCCTTCGCGACGAAGAAGCCGAGGTCTTCGACTTCAGCAGTAGAGCCTTGATTCATTCTTTCCAGATTGGACATGTCAGACCTCACTCCTTCCGGGTTCTTCATGCTGCGCGTCGTCTGTGCTCTTGTGGAGCCCCTGCGGTTCACTCTCTCTCTGTAGCATACATGGAGCAAGACACGGACCACATGATAATGCAGACATTCACCCTTGACGACAATTCAACCTCTCAGCTGTGCCTGGGCAAGCCATCTGAGAGAGAAAGACTGAAATGCAAAGGCCTCGACAACGCTGTCCAGGCTGTACACTTCGTTGAGCCCGCTGGTGTTTGGGAAAGTACAGGAGCTCTGGCTATCATCGGCGTTAGGCGAAGTAATCCGTCACGGACCCCGTCATCCACTATGTCAGATGCTGACGGCAGCTGTTACTATGCTGATCCATCCGCACTTTCGACCGCATTGACGCAAGGTGTCAGAGGGCGAAGTGTCCCAAACGCCTTGTCACGATTCGGTAACCAGACTATTAAACACCCGTCGACTAGCGAAGCAGATACGTGGGAAGCCTGGACACTTTCGTCAACAGGCGACTTCAAGGTCCGACCGTTGCAACCAGACGATCTTGAGGACACAGCGGCAGCACTACAAGACGACCTTTTTGTGGCGTCACCAGGACCCATGACTAGACTAGGCAAACGTAGCGTTGCCGTTGGCTTCGGAAACACTGTCAAGATCATTACACTGGGAAAGGAAACATTCCAGGGGCTTACCAACATCGAGAACGGAGGCCTGGAGAGCGGCATCGGCTTCCATGGCGGCAGAACAAGGAGAGGCACACCAAGAAAATTACAGTAACAGCACACGATCTCTTTGCTTGGGACGCATACGGCAATGAGTTAAGTTAGAACTGCTTCATTACCTAGGACGATACCACTTCGAATTGGACGAGGCGAGATCGGCGTCGACCAGGGCCTGGTCTTTGATATCTATGTACAATATATCCATGTTAGTGGTGAAGGTAGTTGTGTTGAAGAAGCATACATAAATGCAACAATGACATCTGAAACTGACGCTGAGAGATGGAGAGTCTACAGGCTCGCGACCCTTACGAAGGTGCCGCCTGGGATTTTGTCTGGAACACACCGAAATCCAACGTCGGTGACTCAGAAGAGACGAGCACCTCCGTAGGTCGAGCGCAGGCTTAGTCTTAGCCTTGTACCGATCGCTCTTTCGCTTAGCGAGTTCGTGAATCTTGGCGCTAGCCATTTTCTCCTCATACAACACAACACCAGCGCCGTTCAACCTCACTTCCTGAGCCACCATCACACATCGCCCTCGACCACCGATACCATGGCCGACGCTCTCAAAGATGTGCCGTTCAAGACGGTCCAAGTCGACGCCCTTGTACGTGCGACCGATCCCACGCTGCTACCCCACCGACAGCCCCGCCATTTTGCTCTCGCGCGCGTTTCTGAAGTGCACACCTGAGGACATCAAGCTGACCAGACAATGTAGGTCGCGATCAAGATCGCCACCGCCAGCGGCAAGTCGTTCCCATCCCTGGCTACCGGCAGCCTGGTCGGCATGGAGAAGAACGGCGTCCTCGAAATTACAAACTCGTTTTCCTTCCCCGAAGCCTCCGCTGCGCAGACGGACGGCCAGAACGAGTCCGCGGCCAACCTCGCTGCGGGCGCCCCACGTCTCAAGGCCAACATCGCGTACGGCAACGAGATGATCAAGTTCCTCCGGGAAGTCAACGTGGACGCGAACAACGTGGGCTGGTACACGAGCACGAGCATGGGCAACTTCGTCAACCTCAACACCATCGAGAACCAGTTCTACTACCAGAGCCAGCTGAACGAGCGGACCGTGGCGCTTGTCTACGACGTGAGCAGGAGCTCGCAGGGCACCCTGAACCTGCGCGCATACCGCCTCTCGCCCTCGTTCGTGGCGGCATACAAGGAGGGCAAATTCTCGACCGAGAGCCTGCAGAAGAGCAGTCTCCGGTACCAGGACATCCTCGTTGAGCTGCCCGTCACCGTGCGCAACTCGCATCTTCTCACCTCTCTCCTCCATCAGCTGCCGTCCGAGGCACCCAAGGAGGAGCTGGCCTTCCCGCCAAACCTGGCTGCTCTGCAACAAGACCCCAACACTCCGCTTCCTCCACTCTTCCCGAACTTCGATGCCCTCGACCTTTCCATCGACCCTTTCCTTGAGAAGACGTGCGATCTGCTCCTTGAGAGCATCGAGAACCACCACACCGAACTCAACAACTACCAGTACTACCAGCGATCGCTCGCTCGCGAGCAGACCAAGATCACGGCATGGCAACAGAAGCGCAAGGCAGAGAACGCGGCACGCACAGCCTCGAAACAGCCGCTGCTGCCCGAGGACGAGTGGCAGAGGCTGTTCAAGCTGCCACAGGAGCCTAGTCGGCTGGAGACGCTGCTCAACTCAAGGCAAGTCGAGCAGTACTCGAGGCAGGTGGATGGCTTCACGGCGGGCGTCACCTCCAAGATGTTCGCGGTCAAGAGCAACCTGCTTCCCGGAGAGCAGTGAGATTTTTCTTCTTGTGTATCATGGTATTCTGTTAAGCAAATGGCATGGGCAAGGCGTTGAGGGGTTACCATTTCCATCCGCATTTCGGCACGATGGCATTCAAGTCCTATAGGAGGACTTGAATATATGTCGGGATCATGGTGGCACGTTCTGATGTTTTACGTCTCAGATAGTGAGGCTCAAAATACGGGCATGGTTCATAGAGTACTCTGAAGTTGGTCTGCCATTGAGGCAAAGGAGCAAGTACCGCCACATAGAGTGCTGAATCAGACAAAGAAGTAATCACCACGTTTCCGACGACTCCATCGCTCGACCAGGAACAGTTGTGTTGACATTGAGCGCCCTACCACGGACCGCGTCTTCGGGACAGTCAACCCCCTCCCTCGCACTCGTGTTTCCTCTGCATTTGGTTCAGTCTCTGTTGTGTCGTCTCCCCTTAAAGCGGCACGAGAAACGATGCAACATGAAGTGGTGCCCACGCTACATCGGACGCTGCATCCTGCAACACTGCAACATCTTCAGCAGACTCCCGATGGATCCATCTACTCCCAGGTGCTGCCGCACCTCCATCCCGGCGCGGCCATCTACCAGCAACACCAGCAATTACCCCCGCACCCACCCCCGCAAGCGCTGCATTACCTGCCCGGGTCGCCAGTGCAGTACACGACGTTTCCTGTCGGCTACCAACATGCTACGAGTCCGCGGTTCGCTGTCGCGCCGCCTTTGCCCGTAGATGGGGACATACAGCACTTCCAGGGCCCGCCGCAATTGGCACAGCAGCAACCGCCACCGCCGCTACCGATATCAAACACGCCGCAACATGCTCCACAGCGAGAGCAGCCAGAGAGCGAGCCCCCGGGCCGTGATGGTGAAGATGCGCCGTCTTCTGGCCAGTTCCAAGGCCTGAGACTCATTGCGGACCCGCCCGATCTGGAGGCGTGGAGACAGAGACTCTTCGATGTGGACGACACCATGACGCTGAACGAGGACGAGTAAGTCCTTTTGGATCGACTGCTAGGTCTCGGGATCACTGACACTTCGCAGGTTCAAGACATACTTTCCTCATATCGACAACGTCTATTCGCATCGCTCGACCCAACGGCACAAGCGCAAGCGATTCGTATCGCACTATTGGGACTGTCGATTGAAAGGCCGACCACCGGGCACCAAGAAATCTACGGACCCGGACAAGAAGAAGAGAAAGCGTGTTGCCCGCGAGAGGGACCTCTGCGATGTCAAGATCAAGATCACAGAGTACTTCGACCAGCACGAGTACGAAGAGCAAGTCGGCCATCGGCCACCTGGCGTGAAAGAGGACGTCAGGATGCCCACCATGGTTGCACAGAACAATCCAGATCAGAACACGCAGTACTTCGGCCAAACACAAATGCTTACGCAACGGCCTTTGGGGTGGGACATACCGACGACTATCACGCAAGCTGACATCGTCATGCCGCTGTTTACAGCTGGTCCTCCCCCCCTGCCGCTTCTACGAGCACCGTCGAGGAAATACTACACCTTCCAACGTGTGAATGGAAACGGCGGTAATGGCAAGGGCGATGGCGTTGCCGGGCCGCATAAGCATACACTGGAGGAGAGCGACCGGGTCAAGAAGAATAGTGTGGTGCGGTGGATGGCGAAAAGTGAGAAGGGGGAGCGAAGAAAAACGCAGGTGAGTTTTACAACCCGTTTTAATTCGCGTTTCTTTTCTTCTCTCACAAGTTTGTATGCATTTCTGGATTCCGACTACACCTCAAGGAGCAAACTTGTGGACTTTCAGCTTCCGCCAGGATGAGCAAGAGCTAGCGCAACATGTTGGCCAAGGCTACCCTCGTAATTCCTGTAAAGATCTCCAGCCTGTGAGTCGTTGGTCATCGGGAGCTGTTATGCGCCTGGAACTGCCTTCGCAGTGATCTGCGTGAGCTTACGGTAGTGCCCGCCAAACAACAACGTCATCTCGATGCATCCCGGAATCACACCATAAACCAACCCCAGAAGCCCAGTTCTGTTGCTTGCATCTCATCCTCCGTTTTCATGTTGGTTATATTCAAAACGGCATTGAAGTCCTCGCAAGCTGTTTCCACACAGGCTTCAACTCGGGCATCTACAATTCTTGACACTTTCAAGGCACTGACATATCCTTGCTGTCTCTCTTCGCGAAGCCCTCCTTCATCATTTCGAACGAGCTTGACTACGGTTCGGTACAAGATGACTGATACAAATCAGGGTGGAGATCCGTCGAAGAAGACGTATCACAAGAAGGCAACCGGCAATGCCTGGACGACCGTCAAAAATCACTTCAAAGAGGATGACTTGAAACTCTATGGAAGTGCTTTCTGGTACGTACAACGCATCCCTCGTCCCATCTTCTAAGTCGATATATCTACCACAATGACGTCATCTCTAACCATCCCAAAGCCCCTTCGTCCAACGCGTCTGGATCTCCCTCGAGCACAAGCAAATCCCCTACCAATACATCGAAGTCGACCCCTACAAAAAGCCCCAGTCCCTTCTCGACGTGAACCCCCGCGGTCTCGTCCCCGCCCTCCGCCACGGTCCAACATGGTCGACCCACGAATCCACCGTCATAATGGAGTACCTCGAAGACCTCAACACCGGCCCCGTGCTGCTTCCCCCCTCCGCTCAAGACCGTGCGACATCGCGCCTTTGGTCCGATCACATCAACCGTAACATCATCCCCTGGTTCTACAAGCTGCTTCAGGCTCAGGACACCAGTGACCAAGTCGCACACGCTGTCGAGCTTAAGAACCAAATTAGTAAGCTTGTCGACGCAGCGGATCCAACGGGTCCGTTTTTCTTAGGCCCAGAAATCTCGTTTGTGGATGTGCAAATTGCGCCGTGGATCGTTAGGTTGAGGCGTGTGCTGGGAGTGTACCGTGGGTGGCCAGAGGCCGAGGAGAGGAGTCGTTGGAAGAGTTGGATCGAGGCTGTGGAGGGAGAGAGGAGTGTGCGTATGACGACGAGCTCGGATGAGTTGTATAGGGATAGTTATGAACGGTATGCGGAGAATAGGCCGGGAACCAGTCAACTAGCTGACGCGGTCAACTCGGGGCGCGGACTGCCATGAAACGGTATTACTAGGGCTTGGTGGTTTCCGTGTAGTGACATGATTTATTCCAACACGTAGTCGTGTGGATTTGGGGCATTGCTGGTGCTATTTACTTTCGAAGATCAATCGTATTCTTCCAATTTGACATGTTCGAGATCGAATATGAACCACATCGAAGCTACCCAACTTGAGCCAACGCGTTTACTCGTCATCGTCATCATCCCCAAAGATAGCCTTGAACACATCTCCAGGCGCACGCTCGTTCGACAACGCCTCATTACTCTCCACATCCACAGTAGCATGCTCAACCGGCCGCGACACCTCCGGAACCGCCGACTCCGCGGCCTGGCCCATCCACGCAGGTCGTTGTAGACCGGGGCCGTTTGTTAGTACCTCATGCAGCATCTTGTCCATTGCAGATTTCGACACTGCCTCTTCCGTCTGCGACTTGAAGCCCGCCTCGCCGGCATCAAACGTAGCAGGCATGTCAGGAGGCGGCCTGACGTTGAAGCGCTTGCACAGGAGTCGCGATGGGTGGAAGGGAAAGCTACTGCGCGTCATGGCACCGTACATGCCGAGCTTAGCAGCTGATTCGGCTGGATCTTCAGGCTTAGCTGCAGGGACGCGCAAGTTCTTTTGCGGTGAGTCGCCGCCACTCGCTGGTATCGTAGAGCTTGTCGATGATGTGAAGCGTGAGGCCATGATACCGGTCGTCGGCTTGAATACTTCAGCGGCGTGGGCAAACTCCTGGAGCTCCTTGGTCCAGTCGGAGATAGATACACCAGATGACCGGTCGGGGAGGGCGTTCTTGAGACCTGCACGAAGCTCCAGGAAGCCGACGTAGCGCTTGCGCTTCTCGAGGTCCTCCGCATAAGGCATCCAGCCAGTCGCACCCTTTGCTAGAGCGCCAGCAGCGATGGCTAGATCTAGTGCTGGCACTAAGCTCCAGAGGTCTTTCGGCTGGGCGTTGGCGGCGGGAAGGTGGCCCTCTGGTCCAGATTGGCCGAGTCCTTGAGGCAGATCGGCTTTTCCGGACAAGTCCGCCAGACGGTCTCGGGCACCTTTGGGTATGAAGTCAAAGATCGATTTCCCGGGTAGCGGCTTCTCGCCGAGTAATGTCGAGCGAGCTTTTGCATCCAGCGTTGATGCCTTTGCGGCATCTGCAACCGATTGGAAAACTGCAGGGTCAGTGCTCACGGTCCCTTTTGAGGACCTCCATCCAGGCGGAATTTTTGGCGGAGGGTACTTTGGCCTCATTGTGGCGTCCAAGAGATCAGTGGCCAGAGTAAACCCCGGTAGTGGAAGCTTCCCATCCATCGACTTCCGAGAGGTCATGGCAAGCGCCTTTGACGTTTCCTTCCTCGACACAAACACGGGCTTCTCAGCGACACCTGCTTTTGCGAACTTGCTCGGCTTTTTGGTCTTCTTGTCCTTGCCAATCGTCTTGTTGAAGGTTATTTTGGGTCCCAGCTCATACGGATCTTCGTCGTCAGATCCAGTGTCGTTGAGAATGCCTACGCCAAACGACGATTTCTTCGGGGAAGGCTTTTTGACGGCCGAGGCCTTGGTTGAGCTTCCAAGAAAATGGAAGTCTGGTGCTGATGCTGAGCTTTGCTCTCCGTCCTTCTCTACGGCCACACCCAGGCGTGCTTCTGATTGGAACCCCAGTCCTTTTCGACGAACTTCCTCGCGAGAAATTGGCATGATGCGGGGATCTTCGGGTGCAAATAGATGGGCGGCTGACTCTCCAGCCAGGCTGTCCTCAAAACGAGCGTTGCGACGAACCTTGCGGCCCATGCCCTGATCTCGCCGCCAGCCCATCTTCTGCGCGATCTTGACGCCCATGGTCTCTTCTTGAGTCAAGAACAAGCCAAAAAGCCCGTCGTCGGTCTGCGCTCCAGCACCGCCAATTCCAGCAAAGTTCTGCGCAGTCTCGAGCTGGCGTGTTTCCGCAGCTTGCGCAATGTCTTCCTCGTCCATGAAGTCTTCGGCACGCTGTGGGTGGCCATTGGAACGGTCCTTGATGCGGTTTGCGCGGGAGGAAACAAACGTCTTTGGGACCCATCCTTCTTTAGATCCAACTGTATTAAAGTATCTTAGCACAGTCAAGAAGTGTGGCGCTCTAGATGGGGGTGGCTGAGGAAACTTACCCTGCACTGAAGCCTCCTGTGAATGCGCCGTGTAGGCGCTGGCGGCCTCGTTCGTCCGTCACCGTCTGCTTCCACACTGGAACGAAAGCGCCATCGTCGCCGTCTTCTTCCGGGAGCTCGGTGCCCAGAGTGATGTACTTCGACGGCCGAGGGCGCTTCTGCGACGATGAGGGCGAAGGCGCGCGTGGTCGCTTGTAGGCCATGGTGGCGGTGGGCGGTGGTCGAAATGTAGTTTGACTGACTTCGCGTCAGCACGTCGCGAGGGAGAAATGTCCGTAGTAGCCGCGGCTAGGGCTAAAGGGCGCTAGTCTCTTCGCGTGCTGCACTGGCATCAGCAAATGCAAAGTTGAAGCATTTCAAGCTCAGCGCTGAAGAAAACAGTCACGGGTTCACGATTTGTTACAAACATAGCATCACGAAGTACTAGATTGCTATTGGGATTGCGTATGCGCGACAGCTGAGTGCCCGCGAGATATCACAGTACCAACGGTGAGTGCACGGGTAGATGTTAGCGCAGTGGCCCGATGATGTAGCTGGATCGAGTCCACCAGGCACACAGGACCCTGACAATCATCTCTTCAGGGCACAGCAGAGAAGTTCGGATGCGTCAAGGAGAGGGGAGTAGCCACAGCGAAAGTCTCAATGGAATAGGCTCAGCACAATGTCCAACACAGGCAGACATCAGTACATAGATACGAAGTAGAGAAGGACGCAGACAGCAACCCCACCCACACTGTGCGGCTCGGTGGTCGATAGCAGTTAGGTGGACTGACCTAGCCCAACCCCAGCCATCAGTGTCCAACACACGCTGCCCCATCCATGTTTATCAAGACTCCCATGCCCGCCGCTGTTGCTCTCGTGCCATAATTGCGTGCAGCAGTGCCTTCCTCGACGACGTACATTGCTCGATGCGAGGCCGCTGACCGCGCGCTCGTCGTCTCTCTCCCTCTCCGCTGCCAAGGTCGATTCGCAGCTCCAACCTCCACCAGCCCTCCTCACAGTGTCCACACGGTAGACGGTCCATATCCTTAGCACGGCCATTGACAGGCGTCTGCGAGACTTACTTCTCTCTGTGCGCACCACATCCACCACGCCGCCGTCCGCTCTCGGCAGTCCAGTACGGCGGTGCACATCGCAGAGGCCCAGCGCTGCTCCCTTTGCGATCCATACATAGTCGACCACCATGGCGTCCACTTCGACGGCCACGCCCACCGGCACCACGCCCGTCCGCAACGCTTCCGCACGCCGAGCGCATCCTCCGCAAGCGCACGCCGGCGCCGCTGACCGCCCCCATCGCTCGCAGAGCACCACGTCGCGGCCCAGCAGCCACGCGCAGAGCCGCCATCAGCAGCAGCACGGCCTCAGCAGCGTCGCCGCCCGCGACTGGGAGCAGAGCAACGTCGCCAACGAGAACGTCCGCCGCAGCGAGTCGCGAGACCGCCCCGCCCCGCCCCCTGCGCGCACCGAGCCCAGCCGGAGGGGACACGCGCGGTATGCCTCGGACGCGTCCACCGCATCCGCCATGCCTGCCACCGCCACGGGCGTAGCCGCCCAGGCGCAAGCCAACACCAAGCGGCGGACCACCATCACCGCCCCGAGCACCGGCACCTGGGCCCTGGGCAAGACCATTGGCGCGGGCAGCATGGGCAAGGTCAAGCTGGCCAAGCACTCCGAGTCGGGCGAGCAGGTGGCCGTCAAGATAGTACCTCGACTGTCCCAGGACCAGCACCAGAGCGCCGCCGACCGCGAGCGCGCCGACCACTCCAAGGAGGTGCGCACCGCCCGCGAGGCCGCCATTGTGAGCCTGCTCGACCACCCCTACATCTGCGGCATGCGTGACGTCGTGCGCACAAACTACCACTGGTACATGCTGTTCGAGTTCGTCAACGGCGGCCAGATGCTCGACTACATCATCTCGCACGGCCGCCTCAAGGAGAAGCAGGCCCGCAAATTCGCCCGCCAGATTGCCAGTGCCCTCGACTACTGCCACCGCAACAGCATCGTCCACCGCGACCTGAAGATCGAGAACATTCTGATCAGCAAGACCGGCGACATCAAGATCATCGACTTCGGTCTGAGCAACCTGTTCTCGCCGAGGAGCCAGCTCAAGACCTTCTGCGGCAGTCTGTACTTTGCTGCCCCCGAGCTACTGCAAGCCAAGCAATATACCGGGCCCGAGGTCGACGTCTGGAGTTTCGGCATCGTACTCTACGTCTTGGTCTGCGGCAAGGTGCCCTTCGACGACCAGAGCATGCCTCAACTGCACGCCAAGATCAAAAAGGGACACGTAGACTATCCGCCCTGGTTGTCTGCTGGTGAGTGGAGTTGGACCCTTCTTGCAAGCAAGTACTGACCTGTCCAGAATGCAAGAGTCTGATCAATAGGATGCTGCAGACCGACCCCACCCAGCGTCTAACCCTCTCGGAAATCATGAATCATCCCTGGATCACAAAAGGGTTCAATAGCCCTCCCGAGAACTACCTACCGCAGCGAGAGCCCATCCAGCTGCCACTGGACAAGGAGATAGTGGAGAAGATGACGGGCTTTGACTTTGGTACGGCCGAGTACATCACTTCCCAACTAACCAATGTCATCCAGTCCGAGGAGTACCAGCGTGCTGTCCGCATAGCAGCCCGAAGGACCACGGCTCAGACGCCTGAAACAGAAAAGAAGCGTGGCATGTTCGACTTCTACAAAAGGAGGACTTCAATTTCCAGCAGAGAGCAGCTAACAGCCTCGTCCTCGGAAGATATCCAACGTGGGCTGGATCCTGTCAACGCGTACAGCCCGCTGCTTTCTGTCTACTTCCTGGTCAAAGAGAAGAAAGACCGCGAGTTGCAGGAAGCCAATCCAGGCGCGTTGGCAATCCCACACAGCCCGGGCGAGAAGCCGTTGAAGATGCCAGACCTCCCACCACCACCAGCGGCGTATACCAACACGGCTACCTACGAGATGGCTGGAGAAAAGCCTACCGGTGGGCGATCGCGTCCACGAGCACGCACGCATGGCGAGGACGAAGTGACGGACAGTCTCAAGAAGATGGATATCAACAGACCTCAAGTTGCTGGCTCTCCAGCCATGCTGTCGCCGGCTGCAGAACCACCGAAGAAGGAAGGTGGAGCTGCTGGGCTGTTGCGACGCTTCAGCACTAGAAAGTACCGACCTTCCGACAGAGAACGCACAGAGCCGCCACAGACGCCAGCTCTTGCTGTGTCCGGCCCACCAGAAACGTCGAGTGTTCCCAGAAAGAGCTTCAGCATCAGGAGGCCACGTGATAAGGATGCAGGGTCGTCTTCGCATCTCCAATCAAGCACTGCAAATCAGCCAGAGCTTCTTTCGCCTCCCGGTAGCGGTACCAGCGCTGCTCGGAAGTTCAAGGCCCTCGGTCGCTCCACGAGTGTGAACTCTGCAGACTTGAGGAGACGGTTGAGTAGGAGGGGACGGTCGTCGGAGGACCCAGGTAATCCACCGCCTACCAGTGGGTCCGATAGGTCAGATCTGAGTGCGCACAAAGGAAGAACACTCAACGATGCTGCCTCAGAAGACCTTGCCACAAGCTCGCGGCCGGCAACAGCTTCACGTGCCAAATCGCTCGGACACGCCCGTAGAGAAAGCATCCAAGCTCGAAGGGCACGGCGGGAACAGGCCAAAGAGGCCAACGTGCCAGAGGAGACTGATGCTGAACTTGCTCAGGCTCAAGCTGCGGCCAGTCGAAGTCCAGAGGTAAAGCCCGTCTTCCTCAAAGGTTTGTTCAGCGTCTCTACGACAAGCAGCAAACCGCTCTCCTACATTCAAAGCGACATCATCCGTGTCTTGGACCGACTTGGTGTCCAGTGGGAGGAGACGAAGGGCGGCTTCAGCTGTCGACACTCGCCCAGCATAGATCTGAACAAAATTATAGATTCGCCTGCCTCTCCACCCTCCAAGAGGAGAATCAGCTTCGGGGGCCTCATGGGTGGGGACCGAGATCGGGATGAATTCAGGGATCAACACCGCATTCCTCACACCCCTAAATCACGATCACGGCCGTCGGGTGCTGATCACAGCTACACAAACACGGACGAGTCTGACGCGAGTGAGGAAAGAGACGAGAGAAGGCCACGAGGGGGTCGCACGTTGGCAGCAGGCGAGACCTCGACGCATGTGCAGAACGACATGGGTGGAAATATGTTTTTGGACTTTGAGATCTTGATCGTCAAAGTGCCCTTGTTTTCGCTGCATGGTATTCAATTCAAGAAGGTGGACGGTGGGACATGGCAATACAAGGGAATGGCTCAGACCATATTGCAAGAGCTTAGGCTGTAATCTGCTTGAGGACTTGTAGGGTGTTGTAGGAGTCTCGGGTGTGCCATGGCTTAGCGACACTTCTGTTTGGTTTGAATCATCTCCCATTTTTGGCTGTAATCGTTAAGAGACGGAGAATATTTTACAAGGTATTCCTAAGCGTAGAAACTGCACACACTTTATCATCTGGCAAAACGCTCTTCCGTTGCTTGCCCACAGAGGAGACGGAAATACTGCGTGACTGTGAGTAGCAAACGTTTTAGAGTCCAATCAACAATCACAAAACGCTGGTGCCTCTGGATTGTCGTGACAAGATTGTTCTCACCCAGGCTGCCGCTGTTCATACAAACACGACGCAGATCTCCGAGCCCAGGCGCTCGAGCTCCCGCGACGCCAAGTGCTCGTGCCAGTCGGTGGGGTCCAGGAACTAGTCGCTAGTCGCGAACCTCACCTCGAGTGCGCCCAAAGGGTACTCCACCCTCTCACCGCGCCTGCCTTTACCCAAACGTCCACGCCTACCACTAGCGCCTCTTCCTCGAAGCCACTTACTTGATCGCCGCCGCCGCCCTCTTCTTCTTCGTCCTCCACCACGAACCTCAACTTGCCTCCTCCAGAAATCAACCAGTATTAGCAGCAAATGCAACATCTCTTCGCGGGTCAGCAGCAGTATCCGGGCGACTGGTCCCAGGGTCACCACCAGCAGCAACAGCACCACCATGTAGCCCAGCAGCAGCAGCACGGACAGCTTCATGCACAGCAGCAGCACGGTCAGATGCAGGCACAGGCGGCCGCCGTCGCAGCCGCCGCGGCGCAACAGCAGCACTACAATCGCATCGCGGGCAGCAATGGCGCGGCCTTGCCCAACAACAACAACAACAACAACAACATGGTTCCTCGCGGGCCTGCCAACGACGTTCAGGCGAATAGCGACATCGGCATGACAGAGGAGAACAAGCGCGTTCTCGACTGGATCGCGCAGCTCATGAAGCCCAGTACCCGCGAGTCAGCCCTCCTGGAGCTGAGCAAGAAGCGGGAGCAGGTGCCTGAGCTGGCTTTGATACTCTGGCACTCTTTTGGTAAACAAGTCTGATCCGCGACACCGGGGAACGGTTGCTAACACGCCCAGGTGTCATGGCCTCGCTCCTCCAAGAGATCATCTCCGTGTACCCGCTGCTCAACCCCTCGCAACTGACCGCCGCCGCTTCGAACCGCGTCTGCAACGCCCTCGCCCTGCTCCAATGCGTTGCCTCCCATACCGAGACACGCGGTCTATTCTTGAGTGGTAGGAGGCACAGCAGAGAGACTCCCAAGCAAAACTAACAAGATTGCAGCGCACATTCCGCTCTTCCTGTATCCCTTTCTTAACACGACTTCCAAGTCACGGCCGTTCGAGTACCTCCGCCTCACGTCGCTGGGCGTCATTGGTGCGCTCGTCAAGAACGACTCTTCCGAGGTCATCAACTTTCTGTTGACAACCGAGATCATCCCCTTGTGCTTGCGTATAATGGAAACAGGCTCGGAGCTGAGCAAGACCGTGGCCATCTTCATTGTGCAGAAGATCCTGCTCGATGACATAGGGCTGGCCTACATCTGCCAGACCTACGAGCGGTTCTATGCTGTCGGTACCGTGCTCAGCAACATGGTCAACCAGCTCGTCGAGCAGCAAACCGTTCGCCTTCTCAAGCACGTCGTTAGGTGCTTTCTTCGGTAAGTCTTACTGTCAATCATTTGCTTTGTTGATATTAACATTCTTAGCTTGAGCGATAACGCTCGCGCTCGCGAGGCTCTTCGCCAGTGCCTGCCCGAGCCTCTCCGTGACGCAACCTTTTCTTCGGTGCTCCGCGACGATGCAGCCACCAAACGCTGTCTCGCTCAGTTGCTCATAAACCTCTCGGATAACGTCGAAGCTACCAACCAGCAGCAGCTCATGCACTAGCATCCACTACTCCAGAGGAGTTGACGCAACATTTCGACAACGAGGCTTGAGCCTCGTACGACCGCATACGAAGCGAATCTCCGCCTCCTGTATCTTATCGGTTTAGGCCCCCAGCTTTGTTTGGCACGGCGGATTTATGGTTTGGCTCAGTTACATACCCCCTTCGACTGGCTTTGCTTTAATCTGGAACATGAAAATGCTGTGGCTTTGGCGTTCGGTCTCTGGAGGCGATACCCGGCGGTAGGAACAGTGGTCAGCAGTTCTACTTTCTATTTGCATTTTTTTTCACATCTACTGGCGACGATCATGGAAGGAGTTATGGGCATTACACTGCATTGCATGGTGCACACGAGCGATATGGATCTGAGATGAAAAGTGACCTGTACGATATTGCGATTGTTCGAGAGCATTGTAATAATATGGCTTCTTTGTGATTACTGAGTACTCTGACGTTCCAGACAATGATTCTTAATTATGAAGTTGCACTCCTTGCCCTCACGATCACCGTATGTCTTTGAAATTGACTTCTGGAACCAACGCCAAGCGTTATCGACGCTAAGATAAGATTAGCGACCGCAGCCGCCGCACTGGCAAAAATCCGCCGCCACCTCCACCTCTCTTCTTCAAATCACCCACGCACCAGAGCCACCAAAGGAATCAACTCATCCCTTGGGAGACACTATCCAACATGTCGAAAATCTCTGTCGCCGGCGTTCGTGGAAACGTCAAGGAGCTCCTTGAGTACTCCAACGAGACCAAGAAGCGCAACTTCCTCGAGACCGTCGAGCTCCAGATCGGCCTCAAGAACTACGACCCTCAGCGTGACAAGCGTTTCAGCGGAACCGTCAAGCTGCCCACCGTCCCCAGGCCCCGTAAGTAAAAGTCATGTCGCAATTTGGAGAGCGACACCACTAACAACGAATTGTAGGCATGGCCATCTGCGTCCTCGGTGACCAGCACGATATCGATCGTGCCAAGCACCACGGTGTCGATGCCATGAGCACTGACGTGAGTTACCTCCGATTGCTGAAAACTAAGCGCGGCGCATGCTGACTCCCCACAGGACTTGAAGAAGCTCAACAAGAACAAAAAGCTCATCAAGAAGCTTGCGCGCAAGTACGACGCCTTCGTCTCCTCGGATGCTCTCATCAAGCAGATCCCTCGTCTCCTCGGCCCCGGTCTCTCCAAGGCCGGAAAGTTCCCTACACCCGTCTCCCACAACGAGGATCTCGCCGTCAAGATGACTGAGGTCAAGTCCACCATCAAGTTCCAGCTGAAGAAGGTGCTCTGCATGGGTGTCGCTGTCGGAAACGTCGGCATGACCGAGGACGAGCTGATCGGTAACATCATGTTGTCCATCAACTACCTCGTCTCGCTGCTGAAGAAGGGCTGGCAGAACGTGGGTTCGCTGACCATCAAGGCCACCATGAGCCCGCCCAAGCGTCTGTACTAGAGGGTCGTCGGTGTCTGCTGGGTCATGTCGTGGCTAGCTATCGAAAGACGGCGGCCTATGAATGATGATCTCACGGAATCTCGCTGGAAGGATGGGCATTAGTGTAGACCGAAATGCATACATGAAGCCCACCACTCAATCTCTCACTTGCACAACGTGAATCTCTAACACTTGGAAATTTCGTCTACTGTGAAAATGCTTCTCTCGAATTTCCATCCCGTGACCCGTCCAAGCGCACGCCGAGATTCCGCCGACTGCTTACCTCAGCAATGCACGTCCCGCGCCGGCGCACTACAAAACTTCTCACTTCTCCGGCCCTCGCTTTCTTTCTCCATCATCAGTTGGTAATTACTACATTAACAACATCGTGGCTCCGCGCAAGCGGCTTGCTGAGGGTTATTCTGTTCTGTGGATAGTCTTCCGTTCCCGGCCCCGTAGAGTGAATCCGACCGTCTTCCTACCAATTGCAGCATCCGTGAAAAGATGGACTGGAGTTGTGGGATGGTGTGGGACATACCGTTTTGGAGCGTGAGATTTTTTTTTCGTGATGGATGGCATCGATGGACAAGCATCTGCGGGTGGCAGCCTGCTGCGTCGTGTCGCAGTCAGTGTGTTCGATTCCAATGAGGCTCTGAGAAAACTTCCTGTAAGGCTATGTGTGTCGGTCCAGATTGCGCGTTGTTACCCAAGAACGCATCCACCTGCGTCAACTGCGGTCAGGCTATGCACTGCTTTTAGGACCTCGATTCGAATTTCTCTTTACTGTCACTTATCCACAAGGTGCCTGATCGATGTAGTGCTATGTAGTCAGAAATGAGTCTAGATTGTGCTACCGATATGCAACTACATATCCAAGTGCCTTTCCATTACTTCCAGACGCGCCATGATTGTGTATGAACACATGTCTACCCAGCGTCGCCAATGCCCAAGTCCAACTGTCATCGACGCTGCGTCGCCCTCCAGGCATCGAAGGCCTCTTCTGCAGACTCGTGGCTGATCCCACACCGTTCGCCGAGCAAGCTCCAGGTCCTCATCCGTATGATCTTCTCCACCGCCCTCTCGTTCCGCATGAGCATGGCCAAGCTCTCCGTCCTCGCCTCCCGGGGAAAATAGCGGTCGGAATACGGGTCGAGCCGCTCGTTCACCGTTCGCTCTCTCGCTTTCGAGTCTTCGATTTGTCGTAGCACGCTGTCTGGATCGTCGGGATCCGGTGAAGTAGCCACCCCTGCGCAGTAGTCGAGCACATCCGATCGTATGGACCAGGACGGGTACAGAACCCGATGTTTGAAGGCTTCACATTGCTCCGGACGTAATGCCCGGCCAGGGGGGTCGAGCTGTCTTGTATGTGTTGAGGCGGGGTCGAAGCCACGCTGTGCGGGGGTTAGCAGCGCATTAAGGTTTTGTGCGATGCTGTCGTCGATTGTGGAACGAGATATTCGGAGGAAGTCTGTGTTCAGCCGACTTGAGATTAGTTAGTGAGCTGACACTGAGAAAGGTGAGGAGGCATACCGCGCAGTGCTGTCTGATTGAAGCAGAATTGTGGTGTGAGGCGAGGAGCTGGAGAGGGCGCAGACATGGTCGGTGGCGCTGGGTAGGGTGGAGATGCGGAGGGAGGGGAGGTAGGGGTAGGGGCAGCTGTTGACCAGAAGTAGGACGCCAGTTCGAGTATACTCGGGGAGGTATCGTGTGAGTGGGATTGTGGTATTATTATGTTGTAGGGTCGCAAGACTTCTCAGAAGTTCATGAGCCAGTCGACATGTCGAGATGAACGACTAATGACCTACGTCAGCACGGCTAGCGTACTTTCGACGCGAGGCAGGCGCGTCTCCGCGTCGATGGCGCCTGGAATCTATACCCACTTCACAGGCAGCGGAGCATGACTCTACGCTTCAATTCGCTCTACTTCTCGAACACAAGAACTTCTCTTCTTCACAGTCATTCCCTGCCGCGCAATTTGTCGCACAAGTTCTCTGCCGTCTTTCAGCGCCATCACTACATTTCGCCACGGTGCAGCACACGCGACATTTCCCGCGCAACAGCCATGGCTCCAAAGCAGGCTACTCTTGGGTATGTCAAGTCTTCTCAGACTACGTTAGGGTGCGGTGACACCGATGGATCGCGCAAACCTGATGCAATAGCAAAGCTGACTGAGCGCGTGCAGCAAGTTCTTCGGAAAGCCCAACGGCGATGCAGCCAAACAGCAGTCGAAGCTCTCTTTCTCAACAAAGCCCAAATCCGAGAAGAAAGATGCCCAGCCAAAGGATGAGCCACAATCATCGCCAGAAGACGTCAAGCCGGAGCCGAACTCATCAGCAGTGGCCATGGAAGATGACAGCACCGGTGAAGCTGAGCTGGATGTGAATGGGAAGAGTGATCCACATGGAGGGGCAATGGGAGTGGACAGTCCGCCGTCTGAGGCTGGCAAGAAAAGGGCGGCCGAGGAAGAGGAAGAAGATTCAGAGGATGAACCTCCAGCGAAGCGTCAGCGACGAAAGCCTACAAAAGAGACAGCAGCAACAAAGAAGGCCAAGGCAGCGCCCAAGACATCCGAAAAACAGCCTACAAAGTCGAAGAAGCCAGCGGCAAAGGCAAAGGCTGTGGAGGCGGAGGATGACAATGACGAGGTTGCTGCGCCTGCAAATGCTGTAAAAGGCAAGAGTTCAGAGTCCGAGAAAACGCCAGTATCAGCGGCAGAAGAAGATGAGGCCGGTCAAAAGAACGACGAAGATGTGTTGAGCTCAGATGAGGAGCCTGAGGAGATCAAAGTGAAGGCTCGAAAGAAGGTCCAGACCACCCTGAAGTCCACAACCAAGGATTTGTATCCCGACTGGAAAGCAGGCGATCCTGTACCGTACGCTGCACTCTGCACAACATTCTCGAAGATCGAGATGACGTCGAAGCGATTGGAAATTATGGCTCATTGCTCGCTATTCCTGCGGCAAGTTCTGCGATTGACACCATCGGACTTGTTACCAACCACGCTTCTCATGATCAACAAGCTCGCTGCAGACTACACCGGCGTAGAGCTCGGTATTGGAGAATCCCTGATCAAGAAGGCCATATCCGAGAGCACCGGAAGAAGCCTGCAGCACATCAGCAGTGATCACAATGAGATTGGAGACCTGGGGCTTGTGGCGGCGAAAAGCCGGTCAAAGCAGCCCACTATGTTCAAGCCCAAGCCTCTGACAGTACAGGGCGTTCACAAAGGTCTACTGACGATCGCCACAATCGAGGGACATGGCTCCCAGGGACGCAAAATCGATGGCATCAAAAAGCTCCTCTCGGCAGCCGATGCTCACAGCGCTGGCAAACAGGTCGACATTACCGAAAACAAGGGCGGTCCCAGCGAGTCGAAGTTCATCGTACGTACACTTGAGGGTAAGCTTCGACTTGGCCTGGCGGAAAAGACCATTGTCGTGTCATTAGCTCAGGCTATGATCTTCCATGAGATGTCGGTCAAGGGAAAGACGCCTTCAACTACAGACCTTGGTACTGCAGAATTGACCCTCAAATCAGTATACAGGCAAGTACCGTCAAACCCTGTTACCTGCGCGCTCTAACATTTAATTGCAGCGAGCTTCCAAGCTACGAAGTCATCATCCCAGCAATGCTCGAACACGGCATCCTGCGCTTGCGCGAAAATTGTCGATTACAACCTGGCGTGCCCCTGAAGCCTATGCTTGCCAAACCTACCAAGTCGATCACAGAGGTGCTAGACCGTTTCGAGGGCAAAGACTTCACGTGCGAGTACAAGTACGATGGAGAACGTGCTCAAATACACTTCGTCGCGCACGACGCGGACATGGAGATGGCAACTGTGGCTCCTACCGCAGGCAAGAGCGATCGCGGCGTGTCGAACATCTTCTCGCGGAATTCTGAAGACCTGTCAAAGAAGTACCCGGATATCCTGGCTAAGCTACCGACCTGGGTCAAGGAAGGCACCAAAAGCTTCGTTCTGGACTGCGAGACGGTGGCCTGGGACATGGAGGAGAAAAAAGTGCTTGCCTTTCAGCAGCTCATGACCCGCAAACGCAAGGATGTCAAAGTTGAGGATGTCAAAGTCAAGGTCTGCGTATTTGCATTCGACATCTTGTACCTCAATGGCGAGGCACTCGTCAATAAATCATTCCGAGAGCGTCGCGACCACCTCATAGATGCCTTCATCCCCGTCGAGGGCGAGTTTGCTCTGGCGAAATATGGTAACACAAATGATCTGAACGAGATTCAGATACTCTTGGAAGACTCTGTCAAATCGGGTTGTGAAGGCCTCATGGTAAAGATGTTGGACGGAGCAGAATCATCTTACGAGCCGTCCAGACGATCTCAGAACTGGCTCAAGGTGAAAAAGGATTATCTCGCTGGTGTCGGCGACTCCCTCGATCTGGTGGTTCTGGGTGCGTATTTTGGCAAAGGCAAGCGAACAAGCTGGTACGGTGCTTTCTTACTCGCATGCTACAACCCGTACACTCAGAACTACGAGACCGTCTGCAACATCGGCACCGGCTTTTCTGAAGCCATCCTCGAAACCCTCCACCAGCAACTGTCCGAAATTGTCATCGATCGACCAAAGCCTTTCTACACACACTCTTCCGGTAACAAAGATCAGCCTGACGTCTGGTTTGAGCCACGATTCGTCTGGGAGGTCAAGACGGCTGATCTTACCCTGTCCCCCAGGTATAGGGCTGCAGCTCACGAAGTGTCTGGTGGGGGTAAAGGTATCAGCCTGAGGTTCCCTAGATTCATCAAGGAGAGAGACGACAAGAAGCCTGATCAGGCGTCAACGTCAAAGATGATTGCGGAGATGTACCAGAGGCAGGAGAGTGTGTCGAAGACAAAGGGACCGAGCGTTGACGATGACTTTGAGTACTAGGCCCAGAGGAGAGGAGACGGTTGCGGAGGAGTGTTCATTGCCACAGGAGTTCCGAGATGCCCGTATTGCGACATGTTGATCAATTAGTGATCACCCGCATGAAATGCTGATGCTGTGTGGGTGAAACCATGACTGGATACAACCGTTGATGCTTGGCCAAGTGCTCCGTAGGGTTGCTCTGCAGCCAACCAGCCAGCATTCAGTGTTTCATGCAACGCGTCGGTCTCTTGATTGACACCTATTTTCGCTGCCATGCGCTCGGCCATGGAAAGTCTACATACAATGTATAGACTTTGCATACTGCAGCAAGCCACTGCCCAAATCAATCGTGAGCGAACCAATTGCCTTATATCAGCGCAAACCGCGAATAAGACGTGCAGCTGCAAGCCACCCCCTCTGTGATCCACTTTGAGTACTTGCCTTCCATACTCTTGTAGAGTCTTTTCGGGTCCTGCCTTCCGCCGCCAGCCTTCCGCCGCCTTGCCAATCCTACCCGGCACTTGTTTACGGCTTCGAATCACGTATCTTCGAAGTCTACAGACCTCCAGTACCATCGACTGATTGGCTAGGCCCCTACTCTTGATACCGTGACGGTGAAAGCGGAATCAAATCCACCTTCGTTGACTGTCAAGCTTGCGATTCTGCCTCACCACCCCATCTCTTGTGAAATTGCCACGGGTCATCGCATGACAGTTTTCGTGCCGGACAATGCATGCGAGGTTACTCAAACCTCGCGTTTCCATGGATGGCGTTGATTGGGTAGGGCGGTGCACCAGAGGTAAGATCGGCCAAGCCGATTCTTACCAAGGCAGGTGGAGGAAATCCAAGATTGCAGTTGTGTAAAATTCGTTCCGAACAGCGCTGTTTAGTATGTGCAGTCTACCCCGCTCTCGTGTCGAAGTCCTTTATCGGCTAAGATTGTTCTTGTTAGTTCTCTACGAGCTCTGGCTCCAATTCGCTAGACGCCGGCTCCGGAGCAGTTTCCCGGTGCCCATGGCAATGGCGGTCTCGGCCAGCAAATGCCATACCTCCCACTTACGGAGATCGTCTAACTCCGTTACTTTAAACGCGAGTCGTAGCGCAACGCGCGATCTGTAATTGGCGGAAAACTTCTCCGGCGGCTTGATGTAGTACAGCATGGCCGTATATTCGCTGCAAAGTGATAACGAATCTTGGGACAACGAACACGTCCATGTGTTTGACAACGTCTAAAGCGAAGATCGAGGTCGCCACCGGATTGGCAAGTCTGGTTGCTCGTTCGGCAGGTACAAGCTCGACGAAGCATGGGCGGCGGCGGCAGACGTTGAAATTGTTGTCTCCCGGCGGGTAGCATGAGGGACGCTGATATGCCAGGTGATCGGCTCGGCCCTTGGGGTGGCTAAGACCAAGTGACTTTAGCGGAGCCGTCTTTTAGAAACAACGGGACGTGCACCACTCGTGATTGATACCATCTCTCGACCAGTCCTCGGAATTTTTCTCCTAGGCAATGAGACTTCAGGACATAATGGATCCTCCGTCAGAGAGCCCTCCAAATGAGGCTCTGCGGCCAACATTACGTCCTCTTCTACCATCGACAACCCCACGCGTCGAGCCCACGCCACTGCCTCAAAAAAGGCATCGGGTTCCACTGGCATGCGCTGCCTGTCGGATCCGTAAGACCAAGGTATCCCGCTCGCCCACCTCGCATCACGCGCCAAGATTCTAGTCTAACCGCAAACTAGTGTGACGGCGATCGTCCCAAGTGTCATGAATGTATCTCTCGGGAAAGTGGCTGCCAGTATACCGAGACTGAAACGGCGATGCTGAAGCGCAAGCACGAGGATCTGGAGGCGCTGGTTGGAATGCTCAAGTCATTACCCCAGCAGGAGGCCGAGAATCTGCTCGCGAGAATACGATCTGGCATCGATCCAAGCATCTTGGTGGAACAGGTGCGGCATGGAAGTTTGCTCATGTCACTGTCGATTCAAGGGAAGTCGAATCAAAGTCAGGATAACTCGTCGTCGAGATCGTACTCATCGTAGTCGGTGCCGCGGTGCTGCGTGGCTGCGTGGCTGCGTGGCGGCAGGGCTGCGTGGATGTGCAGTGGTGCGGTGAAGGAGTATGAATTTGGGTTGGGCGGCGTTAAGGTTCTGGAAGTCCATACTTATGTACGGCAGAATTTGGGTGAAATTGAGCTGCAACAGCCGGACATCCTCATTCGAGTCCGGCAGGGAGGCGGTATTCTTACCAACCTTATTTTAGCTAGTCTGATCGTTTGACCGCGGAAACATCGTATTTCGGGATTTGGAGCCGAGGGATATGATCTGTAATATCTATGTATGTTCTCAGGGAGATATCTTTGATACAAGAGGATCTGGCCATAACTCACAATTCGTCAATCTGAATCTTTATCGTCATCGCAGGTCCTGGAGGCCCGCCTGGACACGACATCTACGGTTGGGGTCTGCAAGTAGTATCGCGTGAACACACCAGCAATGTCCCGGAAAGTCACATTTGTCTCCGTCTGGTGCACACATCAAGCTTATATGCAAATTCTTCAGTACCGTTACACAGGGCCATGACGACAACGTGATGCTCACTGCCTTCCTAACAAGCGATTTTGCTTCCGCGGAGGCAAGCAAGCTATGCACGTTCCGCATAAAGCAATGGCTTGGTACCACCTACACCTAGTCACTCGAAAGTGATCTGCTACAAAAATTCATGCCTCATCGGACATTTTTTCCGCTCGCCAGGAATAGAGAACATTGAAAGAGGGCTGATGTAACCTTACAGGAAAGCAAGGCCCCCACATGGTCCAGACAAGACCAAGTCTCTTTCTTGAGAGAACCCCGCCCTCCTGGATGCTTCAGTGGAGCAAACCCAAGTAGCGGCAAAGTGAGGTGAAGAGATGATCACCACCGTATGCACAAAAGCATCGTTTCTCGGTCGCTACTGAAGCAGACTTCTTGGCATAATCATTGAAATGCTACTGGTATGTGGTATTTGCTGCAGGATGTGACGACCATGGAATAGTTGAAATAGCATATTATAATCATTGGTCTTTGACAGGGAGCGCGCGGGCGTAGTGATCCCGGATTCGTCTGACGCCTTGTGAACGGAAGGCAAGTCCGTACAAATGTATGGACCGGTCACTCAGCTTGATGTACTACCCCCGTGCAGACAGAGGGAAACTGGTGACACCGTTTTCATTGAAATTCCATGTCGTCGAGGTGAATACAGGCGCACAACACAAGTTATTTCCGACGCTGTGCTACAAAGACTACGCAAACAAACAAGGCGAGAAGCACCAGAAGCCGGACAGTATCTTATCAGTACGAGAACCACTCCAAGAGCCCTTCGTTAAAAGCTGACAGTGCCTCGAACGCTTCAGTCCCGTTCGAACCCTCAACTTGCGTAATCAAGTCAAACGCTGTCATGAGGTCAGCATCAAGCGTCGTTTTCTCCACAGCAGCTGAGCCAAGCATGTTTGCTAAGCTTTTCAATTCCGCAAAGGCTATGTTCGCCTTGGCGCGGTCAACAATGCGGTCCATACGCTTCAAATGCGCTTTCCAGTCAGCTCCGGGTCGTCCAAAGTAGCTGGTTGTGCGCTGGAACTCGGACAGCTGATGACGCATATGCATCCAGTGCTCCAACGCAGCTTGAAGTACTGGAAAACGATCACCAAGCTTTGAGCTGAGTTTGTCCGCATCATTGACCCAAAACTGATAGAGCAGGTTGTTCATTCTCTCCTCTGCTTCTGATTCGTACGCGTCGGGGCTGAATTGGTTGATGTAGTTAAGGTAGGAGAGCAGAAGCTTGAAAAGCTCCATGCGAAGCTGCTTTTCTTGCCGGCGGTCTATCTTCGAAATGTCCACGTGAATAGTGGACATCAGCGCGCTACGCCAAAGGTCATTGTTCGTCTGGAAGCCAGTATGAGGCTGAGTCGTATCTTGCGTGCTATCCTGAGTATTAGGCGGTATGACCGAGTCTTGTCGCCGAGGGTTATGATAAGTGCCTGATGGACCCACGGTTGGCGATCGGGCGGTTGGGGACGTTTCGCCGTCGCTTGCAATTTGAATATCAGACAGCAGTTCTGCATCAATTATATCAGTTTGGACGCCAAAGCAAAAGAAACGCCGGGCAACACTCACCCTGCGTGTCTGCCATTACCTCATCCCCGTCGATCTCAGGCTCGGGTGCATAGATGAGATCGGTATCACAGGTGGTTTCTCGGTGGCTTCGGTCTCTTGAGATGAGGCCGGAGACATGTACGGGAAATTGTGGCGGAGGAGGCGACATTGGTCCGTCGTAAACATCTCGTCTTCGACCCTGTGGGGAGCCAGTGGCCGTTCTTCCATCTTTGATCACCTTCTGCAGCTTTCCAGACGAGAGCTGTCCTTGGAAGCTCAGTGCCTTGCGCTTATTAGACGTCACGGGCGAGCAAGCTTGGGACCTATGTGCGACATCTAAAACAGTTTCATCGGACAGACTTCCTTGTGTGGTCACAGTATCTGCGCTTAAATTTGCGGGTGAACGCATGGCTGGCGCCTCCGGAGCACGGAATGTCAGCGTAGGCTGTGCAGCCCCAGAGAGGGATTGTGCTGGATCTGTATGTTCCAGATCCGACTGTTCGTCTCCGGAGAGTTCGCGAGCAGCTGCCGTATTGGCTCGAGCATTTCCTCTGCGAGGTATAGGCGTCTGCACAGCATATCGTGTGATCCAGCAGCGAAGATAGTATCGAATTGTGGCTCGGTCTTTTTCGTTGTCCCAATCGAGGTCTTCGGGTAGTTCTCCTTGCTGTCGTCCATACAAGACAGGACGAATCTTTGTGGTACGGCTCCATAACGTTTGGCCTGTCTCGTCGAGATAAGGCGTTAGTGATAATCTTTTGTGCAATGTAGGCTCAGGTTTGCTTACCGTACTGTTCTCCTAGGCTATCCACCTCTTTGGCAAACATGCCGTCTTTGACCAGATCAGACAACATCTTTTCCCTCTCACTCCGGTACAGCTTCTTGACGTCCTCGGCGTAATTTTTGATCTTCACAAGAAGAGCATTGGCCTCTTCCACAACAAACACGGGTTCTTTGCGTGCATCTGCAGTCTCGCTGTAAAGCCCTAGAGGCTCGTATATATCTTGCACTGGTCTTTTCTTGGTGATGCAGTCCTCCAGAAAGCTTGTCTCCTGAATCGGTTGCGACATGATGATGAGAGTGAAGAATGGTTGGCGAGGCTTGCGAAAGATATATATCGCAACTTTTATGCTACATTTTCTGCCTTAGGCTGGGAAGCGCGAAAGAGCTGTCTGCGGCTGAGCTTCGTAACCGCTCTGCAACTGCAGCTCCAAGTGTGGCTGTGCCGGAGGAGTGTTCATGCACATCGCCATCCAGATGTTTGATAGGGCGCTACTCGCGTTTCGTCTCTCCTTCCGAAAAAGCATGAGCAGTACTTCCTGCTATGGTGTTGCTGCCTAGTCGGCTTGCCAACTGGTGTACATTGTCGATCTCCCAGGTTAAGCGAGGTGTATCAATAGACACTGTACTCAGAAACATATTTTCAAATCCGCCAATACGAATTTCGGGTGCTGGTTCTTGAGCGTTGATCTACGAGGACCGGAATTTCAAATGTGAGTAGGTAAACTCGATTGTAACATGGTAAGGGACACGTAGTATGCTTTGTCAATGTGTCGGTTTTACGCGCCGACCACTGCATTGAACTCACAATGTGGCTGCGCCTCTCTTGCATGGCAGTGGCTCTCGGTCGAGGGGCTGTATTGAGTGCTCAGCGAATCGGTCTTGCGGCCCTGATTCCTACCCTACGCGATTTGCGCAGTGTTTGCACATCGCTGGCAATGAGCAGCATACCGTATTTGCTACATTGAACTCGAGGAGACAAACCCTTCGCAATACAATACGAGCATTCTTGTGAGGCTTTTAAACGCAGTTGGAGCTTGGTCTATGACATCTCGTCTGCAGCTCACTGCCCAAGCTCTACCAGACTCTGCAGATGTTTTACAGTTGCACCCGTGTGGTAGCCTGTTTCAGCCTCGACGTTCCTGAGCACATTCCAGATGCGCGCCTTGCGAGAAATTCCCCGAATGTGCTTCGCAGCTGCGGACGTCAGTCATATGCGCAGACGACGCAGCTTGGTGAGCCTGTGTGTCTAACTCACCAAAGAAGAGTCCGTACGTTGAAAATACCTTCAAAGCCGCCGGGAACTCAGAGATGGCAATATTGGTGATTTTTGTGGCCTGGTCCTTTACCAATGGAGCATAGGCGTCGTCTTGTAGAACTGGCTCGGCATAGAGGAGAATATGGGTTACATGGTACCAGAAAGCACTGGCGGCAGCAGCAGTAACCGGGAAGAATACCCTGCGGAAACCATCGTCGTCTGTTTCCCCATAGGGTATACCAACGAATGTATCGGAAAGTCCAGCGCGCCAGACTTCTAATTCGTTCAAGTACGCCAGTCTCGTTTCTTTACTTGCGGCTCCGTTACCCTCATGACCATAGACGGTGTTCAACGCTCGCGCTAAAATCCAGATCACATGGTTACCGAGTACGTCCTCTCTCGTTTCTCCTTCGATCCAAGATACCGTCCATTTTGAAGGATCAAGGACCAGAGGTTTGCCACTGGACATAGCCAGAGCTATCTCGTGCCTCACGTAGATCCAGAAGTTGGCGCGATCTGTGGGGTCGGCGCATAGTGGAGTGATGCCTCGCGACCGAATCAAGGCACTCAGTCCCAGGAAATGCCGGCGATAGTCTTCTGAGTTTTGCGCTTCTTGTATCTCATAACTCAGGAGTAGCATGGAGGCAGTCAACGCATGCTCGTGACTGGGCAAGCTCAACGCCTCGATCAGCAAACGCAGTGCTTCGCCGTAGTGTTTGACTGCGACGAACTTCCAGGAAGCATTCTTAGTCTGGACTGAAAGTGCTAGGTAATTGGATGTGAAAGCGCAAACGCAGTGGAAGAGCAGCGGTGAGCTCAGCACAAACTGCGGTACTCTGAGCTGGTATGTACTTCCAAAGTCAAAGAGATCCATCCAAGTGGCTACGGTCCGTGTGTACGTTTGCAGAAGGAAAGCAGTCTCCGAAGTTAGAGATATAGCCTCTGTCGAGGTACAGGAATTCGTGTCCTCTGTGCCTGGAGGCGTGACGAGATCCCCGGGACCTTCCTCCAAGTCGTCCATGCGCGACTGGAAGACCTCCAACAGGGACGGCTCATCACGATCTAGTTCAGCTTGTGGAGGAACTAGATGAGTTGCTTTCCATGTGTCTTCAGCCGGCTCGCATTCGAGATCTAACCGCTCGCAATTGCCACATCTTGGCTTTTGTTCGTCGCAACGCGTATGTCTGCGCTTGCATGTTTGACTGAGTGACCGTCAGTACTGGTACAAGCTTCCGAGTCACAGAGTCCGTCGTATAGTCCATTGACCATCAAGAATATCCTTCTGTGAAAATAGAGCAAAGAGATGATTCGAATGGATTGATGCATACCAGCCTGACTCCCGTTAGCGTTGACTGTTTGCACACCATCTTTGCCGTTGTACCTGTTCTTCTTCGTGGGGCGCCCCTGCGCTTCTTTTTGGGTGGCGTTTCATCGCTCATATTCGTCCAAAAGCGTTGCTCTCAAGGGGCCGTACCAACTGGTGACGTTCATTCACCATGCCGTGTGTAGTTGAGGATTGTGAGTAAGCACTTGCGATGGTCGGGATCCTTCCGCACCAACACTAAAATCGCGTGTTCACGTGTCAGTCTAAATGGACCTCCAGCCCTTTGTCCACAACGGAGATACAGCGGCTGTTCCTCTCAGGATCAGTTGGTCAGTCAGAACATTCAGAGCTAGTACGCAATTGTTACGATCTTGCCCTTGATGTAGCATTAATTCGACAGACATAATAGCGCACAGAGCGTTATCAGCGCCCCCGAAGCTACCCCGCAGGATCTGATGTGCACTTTTGATCGAAGCCCCTACGAGCTTCAATGTTAGCTTCAAAGCGTCTTGTAGTGTATATGTCAACAGCGTGACAGACCAACATGAAGCCTCTAACAATCTCACCATCGCTCCTTAACTCCTCTAATCCCTGGTGTACAACCTTGGAACAACTCCAAGAGCTTTACGCTTGCCCGCACACAGGCGCGGTTTCAACACGAACATCCCTTCTCAAAGGCTTCCCAAACGATCCGTCAATCCACCAGTTCGCCTTCTTCAACCCCAGGGACCTCTCCGCGTCAAGCGTGAACACCGACAAGTCAGGCACCTCGGATCAGATCGGTAGCCTGAACACTCTCGGATACAGCCCCATTCCCTTGAAAGAGTACCTGGAGTACATCGGAACAATCAGCAATGGCCTCAAGTATCGAGATCACTACAAACCATTCATCATCTCCGTCACCGGCCCAGAAGACGACGTGGTCGAATGCTACAAGCTCATCACAGAACAGCAGAAGCACGTACGCATGGTCCTCGCCATGGAAGTCAATCTCTCATGCCCTAACATACCAGGGAAACCACCACCAGCATACTCATCCGCCTCCCTCCTCTCCTATCTGACCGCGCTCAAGAAGGAAATTGGCAAACAGCTCGAACCCTTGGAGCAGTCGCATCCGCATGCAGGACACATACACGTTCCAATCGGCATCAAGACGCCGCCGTACACATATCACGACCAGTTTCAAGCCATGATCGATGCGTTGCTAGGCAGCGCGAAAGCTGAGCCAGTACATCTCCCATGCCCTGTATCATTCATCACAGCGACCAATACGCTGGGCTCCTCGCTGCTTTTGGAACCCGTATTGAAGGACGCCGAGCCATTGTATGAGACATTTGAGCGTACCGTCAATTCAGCCAACGCGACAGGAGTGGGGGGACTTGCAGGTGCGCCGTTACACCCTCTAGCTCTAGGCAACGTCCACACGATCAAGGGTCTGCTGTTTCAGCACGATGAATTACAGGGCGTTCAGATCATTGGTGTCGGTGGCGTGGAGGATTCGGCAGGCTTCAGGCGGATGCGGGCGGTCGGTGCTTCGGCGGTGGGTGTGGGAACAGCATTGGGGAGGAAAGGCGTTGATGTGTTCCGGGAGATTGGCGAGGGGACTCGAGGAGACGCTTGATAAGGACAACACGTCGAAGAAGTTTCATGCTTGCTATCAAGATGTACTATTACATTGCGCTCTTTCTGGCTCTCTGTGCCACGGCATACTACATCGCCCATGACCAGGTCACCATGCGCTCTCCCCAATATCGCTCAATCAATGCAATCTTAGATGAAACAACTCATCCTGACTGCTGCCCGTAGCGACCGGGCAACAAGCAAGACAAAACGCCAGGACAGAGTTGAATAGTACTCACTTTGAGGTGGTCGAGCATGGTGAGTGCTTCCCTGACGTCGAGCGACTTCGCATCTCGCGAAGAAGGACAAAACGGCGAGGAGACTTCTAGTCTTCTTCGATTTCGCCTTCCTCGCTGCCAGATCGCACGGCGTGGTCCACTTCCTTGGGCGGCTCAGGCACTGGGGTCTTGGACTTGGCGTCAGCGCGGGGAGAGTAGCGAGGGCGCTGTATGGTTAGTACTTCGAAATGCAACAGATACGAGCAGGATATAGGGACTGGACATACCTTGCTGTCACGCTTGCTTGCACTCTCATCGCTCTCCCGGCGACGCCTAGCCGATGCAGTACGACCAGCACCATCGCCATAATCGAGCAGGCTGACGCTTGACTCGCGCGGATCAGCTCTACTGACGTACGACCGCTCACGCTCAGCTTCTCTCTGAAGACGCTCACGACCGTAGTGATCACCTGCTGGGCTTCGGCGAGGGCGATCAAGACGCTCGTCGTCTCGACGATCGCGTCGAACAGGAGACAATCCAGTGCTGTCGTTGTTCCTGTAGCGCGCCTCCCTATCCTGCTGGGCTCGGCGGCGCTCGGCTGCATATGGATCATGTTCAGGTGAGCGAGTACGGGTACGATGGCGACGGTGAGAGTCTGAATGTCCGTTGCGATACTCACGATCTCGATCGCGCCTCTCCCTGTCACGGTCGCGGTCATCACGCCTGCTTCGATCGCGTCGGTCGGTCTCTCTGTCCTTGAGGCGACGTAGGTGTCGTTCGAAGGCGGATTCGCGGAGGGAATCTGATTTCAGTGCGCGGTATTCGTCTGTCTTCTCAACACGGGGACGTACCACTTCCCAGGTGTCTGATAGAGACACGGGCGGCTCAAGACGCTTGATGACGGAGCGGAGTGCGTCCATGGCATGTCGTTCGTTGTGTTCTTCGTCTCGGCGATCTTCCTCCTCCCGCTTCTTCACTTTGGCCATGACGTAGTTGAAGATACTGTGCATCGACTGCTCGTCAATGTTAGCGGTGCGAGGATCTGTTCGCATGACACTTAGGAAGTCATCCACTGGGGTCGCCGTCGTGACCTCGAAGCGTTGTTGCTGTGCACTCTGTTAGCATTCGTCTCTGAATAGGAGTAGGATTAGGCATGCCTCCAAAACATCCAAGGCATAACGACGCAGGGTGCGGAATTTGCCCTCTTCTTCCTCCAAAGCATCCCAGAACAAGTCCAGTGGCGAGGACCCACTCTGACCAAGCATAGCCAGATACCGGCCATCATCCTTGATGTGTTCATGGATGTCCTTCCACTTGGTGCCGGCCTTGAGCGTGCCGTTGTCGCGTAGTTCGTTGAGAAGGCTCATGAAGGCGTCTCGGTTCTTGCGCTCAACACGGTGCTTCTTGGCCCGGTCGGCTTGCACACGGTTGTTGTACTCGCGCTGGAGCTGCCTGATGTGCTTCTCGAACTGGTTCAGGACGTCCATCTTGGTCAGGGACTGGAACTTCTCGGTGTTGAACTCGTCGCTGCTCCCGAGCTTCTCCTCGGCGGTGTGCCACCGTGTGAAGGGCTCAAGATCCAGGCCTTGGAGCAGCCCGAGCACTTCGTCCAGGGCCGAGCGCCTGTCGTTGGCCTCCTGCTCCTCGGCGGCCTTCTTGAGCGTGATGATGTACTCCTCGAAGAGGGCCCTGCGCTCGCTGTCGTCCTTGGCGGAGCGGAAGATGGCCTCGTCCTCGATAATGGGCAGCGCAGTGCGCCAGCGAGTGTAGTGCTTGATCTCCGGGTGAGAGCGGAGCATGGCGGTGAAGTCGGCGCGCAGCTTGGCCTGGCGCTCATGTTCTCTGTTCTTCTCCTGCGCGCGCAGGTCCTCGCAGTACCGCTTGAAGGCCTCCTCGCGCTTCTCCGGCTCTGGGATGGCGCGCCAGTTCGGGTCCTTTACGCCAGCGCGCACGGCCTGCTGCCAGTCCCAGTCGGCCTGCACCTTCATCTGCTTGAGCACCTTCATGAAGGCCGCTTCAGCGTCCTGCGCGTTCGAGAACTGCGGCTCGGTGCCCGCGGTGAAGGCCACGTTAGGGCGCTCGCCGCCGCCAAAGTCGCGGTTGTCACGCTCGCGCGGCTCCCGGTCGCGGCGCTCCATCTGGTAGTCATCGCGGTCGGGGCGGCGGTTGTCGAACGACGGGGTCAGCGGAGGACCGGCAGCCCAGCCAGCCGCGGGGCCTGTGGGCGGCGGGGGGCGCTGGGGCGGGAGGTTCTGCTTCGCCTGGTCGACGATCTTCTGGACCTCGTCGGGCAGCGTCCACAGTGTCGCGCCCGTGGCCTTGCTGTGGTAGTAGCGGCGGCCGTCTTCGTGCACGTGGATGGTCCATCCTGTGCCCGAGATGGCGCGCTGGAGAGCGTCAATGAGCGTCAATGTCACGGGGAATAGCCGCGCGTCTTACCTCGACCTCGTCCTTGAGCTCGTCGGGCTTCTCCCAGGACGTCTCGTTGGTCGCCGTGTTGTGGTAGTACGCCCGTCCGTCGGCGTGCTTCACCTCGCGCCAGGTGGATGCCATTGGGGGCGGATAGCCGTTCATTGCGCCGGTGGTTGCGTGCAGGGCGCCGTCGATGGAGTCGTTGTCGCAAAGTGAGCGCGAGCGCGATCCCCAACTAAATCTTGACAGCACGGACCCTCTCTTTTTGCCGGTGAGCAGGGACATCCGAGCCGCTAGGTACCCGCCGCACGTGAACACCCCTTCACCCCCCGGAAACATACATGACGAACAGAGAAGCCGGTCATGGCAACGAGTCCTGCAGAGCCGAGAGGCAGAAGCAGCGCTGAGTTCGTCGAGAGTTCGGTGCTCGAGGCGGTCGTGCCAGCCAGCTCCAGCATCAATCTTGGAGAGGACCTCCAAGCCTGGGATGGCAAAGTCGAGGATGAGGCTGGCTCAGTACTGCCTTTCTTGTCACAGAGAGCCATTTTGATCCTGGGTACGATACAATATCATCTCGCAGACGGCCCGTAGTCTTACTTATACGCAGGCTAGATGAGCTGCTTCCCGTCTACATTGTCTTCCGGACACCACTACTAGACGACGACACCCTTCAATCATATCTGGCCAGACTGGTGCTCAACATCGAAGCCTACGCTTTCAGCACAGCACCACCTCCAGAAGGGGAGCCCAAGGCCGGACCCACCAAAGAGCAAATCTACTCAAACACCATCAAGGACACAGACAAACCCACCATTGTGCGCCATGGCGAAGGGCCTGAAGCTCATACTTACATCTTCTGGAAGGTAGAAGCGTTTGTCGCACGGCCGAACGGTCGCTTCCACAAACCGTCCGTCTACTTCCAACCCACTGCATCGTTCAAGCCCGCCTCCAAGCCCGAGAAAGCTGTTCCAGAAGACGACTATCTTCCCAGTCTGGCGCCAACACCGATGAATCTGCTCCAAGCATTTCAGAACGACCCAGCTCTTTCTGGCGTTCAGCCCCGGCTTTCTGCCATGCGCATCAACAAGATGGCACCCAGCGCCGCTCCCGTCGTGCGAGAGATGACCCGTCCCATACGAAGCGGGCAGCGCCCCTTATTCCGCATCCTACCCGCTCTGATCTGGAGAGTACGCTACGCCAAAGTCCACACGAGCGTCAACGACCTCTCCCTACTAGCATCCCTGGACCTCGAAGTAGCATCATATGCCACCTACGACGTGCTCATCAAATCCGTCAACGTAAACCTCCTAGATGGCACAGTCACGCCCTTCCCGACCTCCCAGGAAGCAGACACAGTCCACAAGCCCGGCGACCAGCTCACCTTCGTCTACAAGCTCAAGCCCGACATCACCACAGACGGCACCCCTTCCCTCGGACCCAAAGGCCACATCCTCACCATGACCGTCTCAGCCTCCGTCCTCATGACCCCGCAATGCCACCCGACCATCGCAATCGACTGGAAAATACCCGTGGACTTCACTCCCGCAGCAGAGCACCAGAACCCCAATATGCTCAAAGCCGCACACCGCCTGTCCAACCCATCCATCAAATCGCCCACCAACCCAGACGCTCTACCTTCGCACGAAGCCGCGGAGGAAATACCCAGTAATGCAATCAACATCACACTTACCATCTCTGGCCCGCCCAAAGTCACACTCGGCGAAATCTTCAAGTGGACAGTCTTCATCGTGAACCGCAGCCCCGTAGCTAGGAAACTAGCCGTCCTCGTCCTGCCTAAGCGCAAGCACCCGGCTGCCACACATGCATCTCGCCCTTCTAACTCGTCCGCAACATCTCCCCAGTCGAAGAAGGAGCTTCTCGCCCCTGCCGTCGTGGACGAGAATGTCGTGTATGCGCAGCAGAAAAGCGCACGCACTGAGACGGCGGACTTGATTTGTCTGACGACGGACATTCGGCTGGGGCAGTTGGGGCCCGGGTCTTGTTTTACTGCGGACTTGAAGTTCTTGCCGCTGGGGCTGGGGGTGCTGGGCATAGAGAGCGTGAGGGTGGTGGATCTCGGATCGAGTGAGAGTGTGGACGTGAGAGAATTGCCAGCGGTGGTTTGTGTCGGGGAAGGGGAGGAGTGAAGATGTGATCAATGTTTGGGACGGGAGGAGGTACAGGTTCAATGTTGCCTTGCCTCGTATGGCTCGTCTCGCAAGTGCATGACGACGTGTGGTATTTGATCATGTCAGACCTTGCACTGGAATCGGTAATAAAACTTCAAGGCAGGTCGTCACAACCGCTTCGTTCGCTTGAAGTGAAGTAATGTACTATTATTCACCACTCGCCTCTATACATCAGGCCATCGCTTGCCCTATCGCACATCCCCGTGCTGCCCTATGTCAGACAAATACGCCCTATATGCACATCATCTTCGTATGCACACCATCTTCCACTCTCGCTCTCATCCATTCGCGCGATCCGCCATATATGCATCCGGACCCTGCCGTCTCGCCTGTGAAATATGAACCGAAGTAAAAGCGATCGAAGGTATCAAGAAAAATCCATCAAAGCGGCCGTCCAAATCATTTCCCCAACACCGTGATATTTTGGCTATCCAAGAAACGCCGCTGGTGGTGCCGAAATGCCTGCGCCCTGTGGGTATCTCGCCATGTCGCTTTGATATCCAAACAAACGCCATGCTCCGCAATCGTGGCTGGGCTGATGAACTGTACGTGAGTGAATTGCTACGAGGTGAGCTCGACGTGCGTGACCCAGCAATAGAATCAAACAACTAACGTAGCGTGTCGTCGTGCGAGGTGGCTTCCACAGCACTTTTGGTTGGAGCTACCCAATTCGGTCTTCTTCTGACGCATGTCTGATGGTTCCTTTCTTGGCGGGGTCTATGTCGTTGTTGCGTCGACCCTAGCACACTGTACAGATTCTTAAAGGTATGCAAAATTCCTTCTCTTGCTTTCGTGGTTGTTCACTCAATGAGTGGTTTTCGCACATTACCCACAATGGCCATGCCAAGCGACCGTAAGCCTTCTGGGTCATTCGCTCGAACGATCATGCTGGCAGGCAGCATAGGGTTATCGGGTATGACGTGTGCTGCGTCTTTCGCTGCTTGCTCGATTGCTTCCATTTCCTCCTTGCAGCCGGCGTGGTCGAACGGGCATACAACAATGGGCTGGCGCAGCAGGATATCTCTGGCTGACGACATTTGCGCCTGAAGATGTGTTAGTAGTGTAGCAATGGAGTCGAAATCTTCCGCATACCTTGACTGTAAGATAGTACTCAATCTTGTACAGTGTGCCTGTCGTGGTGAAGCCGTTCACTGCGTACATGGGAAACTCCTTTTTCCCACGTGGTATTATGCCGTCGTTATCGCGCACGTCCTTTGCCGGGAAAACCAGCCCAAGGTTGGTGAAGTAGCCTGCTTCCGGCATCTTGACGCCGACTCTCTGCGTCGTGGTGGCTAGCGTCTTGACTTTGCGAGTCGGCTCGTCGCCTTCGTGGTTGAAGATGATCTCCTCGTCGATGCCCACTGTGATCTTCGATATGGTGACCTTCTTCGCCTTGCTCAGCCAATCCGGGTTCGGACTGAGCTTTATGTACACTGATACAGGGTCCAGTGGGCCATAGCTCCATCGCGGCAGACTAATTCCAAGTGTGACGAGGTGGTCTGTGACGCGCTCGGCGCTCTCGGGGCGGTTGTACATGCCAAAGGTCGACAAGGTGTCGTAGCGCTGTATGGGCACGGCGAACGGGTACTTCTTCTGCTCCTGCGGCCCCTGCTGCACCGTCACCACCAGCTCGTAGAAGGTCTCCGCCGTGCGACTCGGAAGCTGCAGGCTGGCGGGCGGGACTCTCCTAGCGACCTCCTCGCCGCCGCGGCCGTAGGGTATGAAGATGACAAACGGCAGGTCCATGCACAGTATGCTCTCGTACTCGCGGCCAGCCTGACACCGGTACAGCAGCATCTCCTTGCCCACAATGTCTGTGATATCCTTGCGCGGGGCGGCCAGGTGCTTCTTGGTGACGGAGTCGGCCGAGGGGTGTATCGTCTCGCGGCGGTGCAGGGCGATGGTGACGAGCGAGACATTGACGGGGGCCGACACGCCCAGCAGCGGGCGGATCTCGACCTTGCCCTCTATGCGCGGCAGCGTCGCCGATATGCCCGGGTAGCCGACGAGGAAGTTGCTGTTGGGGGGCCCTGAGACCCTGACGAAGGCCGACATGGCGGGCTGTTCGCTGTGGGCGTGGGCGTGGGCGTGGACGTGGACGTGGACGTGGTGACGGTGACGGGCTCGTCGGCGCAGGCCTGGGACGGCAGCAGGCACTGCATGGGCGTGGAGGCAGTCTCCAGCGTGGGTGCGCCGGGCTGTGCTGAGGCGGGAGCTGGCTGGGGGAGCTTCTGCGGGCTCGGGACGTGTGGGGTTGCTGGCGCAGGCGTAAGAATGCTCGAACGGGCGGGGGATGGGGTGGCAGCGAGCCGGTCGCACGGCGGCGGTACGGGTAGGATGGTGGAGTAGGCGTATGCGTATGTATGTACAGTGCAGTGATGTGAGATGGCGGTAGCAGGCGCAGGGTCTAGGATCGGCTGCTGGGCTTACTCCGAGTGCATCGATATGGCGAGGCTGAGGATATACAAATACAAGGCTGCGTGTATGCTAGTAGCAATGTTTGCAGCACTCCCACGACGGCGGTGACAGCGAGGGCAAACTGCGAACAAGGGCAGGCCGCAATCGCAGTGTCTTGTAGCGTGCCCATCAGGCGGTGGTGATCGACCGGCAGCTTGGGGGCCCGCAGCCTCGTCTCTTCCAAGGTTGTATCCCCACGCGCATTCCCGCAGCCACGGCGATCGGACACTCCTTCATACCAAACCATGTCCGTCACTGTAAGTCGTCCGAGTGTTCTTACCACTCGCCCCTTCAGGCACCCACTAACGCCCCATCCTCCAGCTGCACACCACCCACGGCGCCATCAAACTCGAAGTCTTCTGCGAAACCGTGCCCAAGACGGCCGAAAACTTCCTCGCCCTCTGCGCCTCCGGCTCCTACACCAACAGCCCCTTCCACCGCCTGATCCCAAACTTCATGGTGCAGACCGGCAGCCCGGCCTCGGACCCCAAGTCAAAGACATCAGCATCCATATATGACACGCCCAACCAACTCTTCGAAGACGAGATCCGCCCCGCCCTGAGACACAATGCGAGGGGCATAGTCAGCATGGCGAACAAGGGCCCGAACTCGAATGGGAGCCAGTTCTTCATTACCTTTGCGCCCGCGCCGCATCTGGACGGCAAGAACACCGTGTTTGGCAAGGTGCTGGAGGGGGACGAGGTGCTGGACGAGATTGAGAAGATTGCCGTGGACAAGAAGTCACGACCCCAAGAGCGCGTGGAGATCACAAAGGTCACGATTCATGCGAATCCGCTGGCAGGATGAGACGGCAGTCATGCATTTGGGTTCGCGAACGAGCCGGGAACAAAAAAGTGAAGCATTGGGAATGCTTCAGTGGCTGGCGAAGCCTGGATATCTACGGTCGCCCCAGTGCGAGAAGGAAGAAAATCTACAGCTCGTCCATCCATCAGGCGCCGTTACTGGTCACACCATTGGTCGCCGCGTGTTCCTCCTCGTATCCCTCCGTCTTCATATCGTTCAAACCTAGCTCCTCCTTCTCCTCCTCGGTCCGCTCGTAGTCCTCCACATTGATCTGCGGGTCTGGATCGGGCGCAGTAAAGCTCTGGACGTAGCTGCTGGCGAGAGGATCCTCAAGAATGATGGTGAACTTTACTTCTCCGTTGATGGCCGATGTGAGCTTGGCAAAGAAGTCGTTCCACTTTGTCTTGGACTCAGATTCCATCGAATCACCGCCGTCGCCAGCGTCGAAAATGGATGACCTGAGATCATCACGCACCTGTGTTAAAATGCCCTCTACTGTCGTGAATCGGCCCCCTAGTGTCCCGGGCTCCACGTTCAGATTCAACTCCGGACACGACATTGCGCACGACTCTGCCTTCAGGATGTCGCGAGACAGATCTTCTTTGCTGTTGACGGCCACGGTGATCCTGCGGCCCTGCTCTGGTACTTCGCCTCCCGTCTTGACTTCGTTGCTCCGGTCTGCAGATTGTCAGCAAGGGCACCAAAGGTCCGGTGGAGTTGACTTACAGCCGCAATGATCACAAGCAGTGCTCATGAGCACGACTTGCTTGAAATGTGGGATATTGACCATCTTCATGTTTGTTGTGCAGTCCTTGGTGCACCCCGGGCATGTAGCTGGGAAGGAGTAGACTTGATTCTCGACAATGTCCTCCTCATCCACGTTATTGACCATCGAGCCAGAGGGCATTTCCGGGTACATTTGCGAAGCGTGATACTCGGGTCGAATCTCTGTAGATGGAGCCTCACCACTAGTGTCACCCAGTCCAAGCGCTTCGTTTTGCGCAGCTGTTCTTGGGTACTCGTTACGCGAGTATTTACCTGCGGCGAGGACGTTTGGAGGCTCGATCGAAGAGTTGCCGGCGGGGTCGTCTATCGTGAGCTTGAAGGGCAGCTTCTCCCCACTCGCCATCTGCTTGAGCAAGTCGATGACTCCCTGGATCTTCTCATACATCTCGGGCATGACCTCTTTCCTCTCGTCTTGCTTTTGCGACAGGTCTTGCGCTACCATAGATATGATGCCTTCGACGTTCGACAGTTGCCCTCGGCCTGCCGGAATCTCCAAGTCGATGTCCTCAATTCGGAACACGCACGTATCGCTCTTGACAATCTGCCGGCCCAGGTCGTCTGACGTGTCGACTCTCAGGGTGTATTTTATACCGCGCTGCTGTATCTCGCCAGCGGGCTGGACTTCGGTGTTCTTGAAGAAACAGTGCGGGCATTCGAAAGACATTATCACGATTTCGCGGAAGAACGGGATCCTGGTGAGCAACAGGCGTGTAGTACCCTGATACGATTAGCGACGCTTCTTAGGATCAGAAGAATACATACGTTCTCATGACAGTTCATGCACAGACTCTCGATCTCATCTACGACTCTGGTGTCGTCGTCGCCTTCCTGTGCGCTTGCCTCAGCGACCTTGCGGCCCATGTCCTCAAAAAGATCTTGCGCAAGGCTTTGATTGGCCGCCATAGTTATAGTGATTGTGAGTGTTCTGTGGTGTAGTGGTAGTCGTAAGCGGGTGGGTTGAGTTTATCGACAGTGGCGTGATGAATGTGTGCATCTTGGGATTTTTTTAGCCCCGCGTCGACTTTGGCGGGGCGCGTCATTCTGGTGGGGTCGCTGACCATTTAGCTCAGCCCTACGAAGGTTCTCGTATTTATCAGGTCAACCACTTTCGCGTTCAGTGTGTGCTGAAGGTTGACAATAAAAACGAGCACCTTTTGCGGCTAGATCACATGGCGAAGTCCATCAGATCGAGTCCAAGATTTGCTGTCTGTGACTTGTTCTTCTCCAGCATTGCCTGCAGGCCGCCCTTTCGAGCCTTTTGCCTCTGCTTGCTGCTGGCGTTTGCAGTCTTCGGCTTTGCA